>Ga0209164_1000600_pt1 | contig 74806 bp, 66 predicted proteins | sample MTBNYHSulfiMetaG_FD_187458 | JGI IMG/M metagenome (GOLD analysis project Ga0209164, IMG submission 187458) | Enrichment culture microbial communities from rom New York Harbor, USA that are MTBE-degrading - MTBE-NYH (New York Harbor Sulfidogenic)... | ecosystem: Environmental > Aquatic > Marine >... | reverse complement strand
ATGGACCTGCTCAACCGGGCCGGGGTGCCCTGCGGCCCGGTCAACGACCTGGCCCAGGCCTTCGCCGACCCCCAGATCCTCCACCAGGAGATGGTCCTGGAGTCGGCCCAGCCCGAGGGGCCGGTCAGAATGCCCGGCTTCCCGGTCAAGATCTCCGAGACCCCGGCCCGCCTCCGCCGGCCCTCCCCACAGCCCGGACAGCACACCGTCGAGATTCTCCGGGAGATGGGCTACGGCGAGGAGGAGATCGGCCGGCTGGAGGCCGCGGGAGCGGTTCGAGCCGGCTGAATGAGTCCCGCCCCCAAGGGGCCTGATCCGCGACCGCCTCTGGAGGTTGAGGCGGCTCAATGGGTCAGGTATCCGGCCGCGGCCGCCTAGGCCGCGGCCGGGGACCGATCAGGCCGGCCGGTGCAGGTCCTGCATCCGGCCCACGGCGTGCCTCAGGGCCAGCCGGACAAAGCTCTCGATTGCTTCAAGCTGATCGCCCGCGGCCGGCCGGTCAAAGCTCAGGCCGACTATCCCCAGGGCCTCTTCCGGCTTGGTGTTGCGGACCACGGCCGGAACCGACAGAATCCCGCCTCCTGTGGTCAGGCTGAAGGCCGCGACCACCTGATCGCCGACCTCGATTTCGGGCAGACCCGGGTTCTCTTCCCGCCGCCAGACAAAGCGACAGCCGCTGGCGCTGATGTTGATGAGAAGGCCGTGATAGTCGTCTTCGCCCTTGGAGATGGAGGCGGAGAGGCAGCAGTTCGTCCTCGGCCTGGACCGTAAGCCGCGGCGCGAGACCGCCGTGGGATAGGTCAGGACGACCAGAGAGATTGGTTTGGAGACGTGTCCGGTGACCTGGCAGTCGAAGCTGTAAATGGTCCCGGAATGGATGAAACGAACCGAGGCCCTCTTGCCGGCCAGGAAGCGCTTGATCAGGCCCAGCTTGGGGCCGCTAACGAGCACGTAGCTCCCTTCCTCGAAGCCGACGAAGCAGCTGGTCAATTCCTCGCCCAGCCCATCAAGGCTCAGGGCTATGGGAGTGCCGACCAGAAAATCGATGTTGCCCCTAAGTCCCTCCTGTTCGGTGTCACGATCCAGATCCATGGCTCCTCAACATCCTTGCTTGCGCAACCGGGCCGTTCGACGACGGTCGAGCGCTTCTGGAAATCATAGTCCGCGCCGGGCCAGCCGCGTCCGGCCCGATGCGCCTCGATCCTGGTTCCGGTCCCCTCTCTGCCAGTTCAGGCGCCGGAGGTCCGAGGGGGAATGAGACCTCCTCCGCCCAGGATCGCCGGGGCCTCTAAACCAAGGCAACATCCCCGGGATAGCCCTGTCTGGCCACCTTCTGCCGGCGCAAGAGGTGCTCGAACTCGGCCTCGGCCATGGGTGCGCCGATGAAATAGCCCTGCATCATTTCACAGCCCTGACTGGACAGGAAGTCCCGCTGCTCCTGGCTCTCCACCCCCTCGGCCAGGGGCTCCATGCTCAGATTGCGGGCCATGGAGATGATGGTCCTGATTATCTCCTGATCCTCCAGGTTGCTGACCGCCTCCCTGATGAAGGAGCGGTCGATCTTGAGCGTGTCCACCGGAAAGCGTTTGAGGTAGCTCAGGGACGAGTAACCGGTGCCGAAGTCGTCGATGGAAAAGCGGATGCCTTTCTGATGCAGAGTCTTCATCTTGGCCACGGCCTCTTCCGGGTCGGTCATGACGCAGGTCTCAGTCAGCTCCAGCTGGAGGCACTCCGGCGGCAGAGAGGTCTCTTCCAGGATGCTCTCCACCGTCTCGACCAGATCGGGCTGCCTGAACTGACGGGCCGAGAGGTTGACCGCCACGTAGAAATCCTCGCAGCCCTGGTCCAGCCATTTCTTGACCTGCCGGCAAGCCGTGCGCAGGACCCAAACGCCGATGGGGACGATGACGCCGGTCTCCTCGGCCAGAGGGATGAACTGGTCGGGCATGACGAAGCCCAGCTCGGGGTGCCGCCAGCGCAGCAGGGCCTCGGTGCCGACGATCCAATGCTGGCTGTTGACCAGCGGCTGATAGTAGAGCTCCAATTGATTCTCCAGGGCGGCCTGGCGCAGGTTGCTTTCCAGCTTCATCCTCTCCAGGGCCTGATGGTTCATCTCCTCTGTGAAAAAAAGGTAGCTGTTGCGATCCTCCTTGGCCACGTACATGGCCATGTCCGCGTTCTTGACCAGGACCTCGACCTCTTCGCCGTCCTCTGGGTGGACGCTGATGCCGATGGAGCCGGTGACGTGGATCTCGTGCTCCAGGATCTGAAACGGCTGGGCCGTGGCCTCCAGAATCCTTTGAGCTACGGTGGCCGCGTCTAGGCTCCTGGTCAGGTTGGTGGCCATGATGGTGAACTCGTCGCCGCCCAGGCGGAAGATGATGTCGCTCTCACGCAGGCAGCCCTGAATCCGGCTGGCGACCGCCTTCAAGAGCAAGTCGCCCACGTCGTGGCCCAGGGTGTCGTTGACGTCCTTAAAACGGTCCAGATCCAGGAAGAGCAAGGCCCAGCGGTTGGTCGGACGGCGGCGGGACTGGACCAGTCTGTTCTCCAGGCGCTCGTAAAACGATTTGCGATTGGGCAGGCCGGTCAGGGGATCGTGGTAGGCGATCTGCTTGAGCTGCGCCTCGGCCCTCTTGCGCTCGGTGATGTCCTGGAGGGTGACCACGTAGCCCTTCAGCCTGGCTTCGGCGTCGAAGAAGGCGGCCGCGCTGAGGCTGACGTCAATGAGCCGCTCGTCCCTGGTCGGACGGAGGCCCTCGATCCCGGAGACGGTCTGGCCGTTGCGAATCCTGTCCAGGGCCGTCTGGTCGTCGCCCCTGTCTCCCCCGGGCAGGAAGTCCATGTCCTGGCCGAGGCACTCGGCCGGTGTCCAGCCGAAAACCTGGGTGAAGGCGGGATTGATGTAGGTGGCCCGGCCTTCGGGGTCGCAGACGACCACCGGATCAGGCGAGGCCTCCAGGACGGTGCGGTGCCGCTCCTCGCTCACCCGGAGAGCCTCCTCGCTCACGACCAGGCGGAAAACCAGGATGAGCAGCGGGATCATGGCCATCACCCCCGCCGCCAGGAGAGAATTCCGGGCGATGCTCAGGGCCGCCGCGCCCCGGGCGGTGATGTTCCGGGGGACGTCGGCCCGGATGAGCAGGGGCGGCTGGCCCAGTATGTCCGGCAGGGTGGCGTAGACCTTGAGGAGCCGAGGCTCGCTCTGGTCCACGTAAACGGATCTGTCCGAGGCCAGTTCGGCCAGGGCCGCCTTTTCCGTGGCGGGCAAGCCCGTCCCGGTCGCGGGCCAGAGCTGGAAAGTGACGCTAGTCTGCCTGACCAGCCTGTCTATGACCTCCGGTCCCAGCGGGCGGCCCATGACGATTATTCCCCGGCCGGCCCCCCCCTGCCTGAGGCTGGCGATGCCGCTGGAGGCGACCAGGAGCATTCCCTCTTCGGTCACGATTATTCCGGCCAGGTTCCCCGCCGCCGCCCTTTCCAATAAGCGCCTGTGGCTTGGGCTCAGGGAAGAAGCCTTCAATTCTTTCAGGTCCGGGTAATCCTGGGCGCCGGCCTGCCCCATCCCGCCCCACAGAACGCCGGTCCCGGGGTTGTAGATGTACATGAGGTTCAGGTTATTGAGCCGAGAGACCATTGCCAGGAGGCGGGAGGCCAGTGGGGTTTCTTTCGAGTCCCCTAGGATCTGATTGGCCTCGTCCCAGGTGGCCAGTTCAGCGCAGCTGGCCGACAGGTACTCCACCTCCCGGCGGATGGCCTCCAAACAGCGCCAGATGTCTTTCCCGGCCTCATCCCTCTCCAGAGCCTCGAAGCTTGGAAATACCACCAGCCGGCGGATAGTGTGTTCTGCCAGGGCGTAAGAGGCAATGACCACTACAAGAATGATCAAGATCTTGGCGCGCAGAGACATAGATCCCCCCACTCCGGAAGCCGGGCCGATCCCGTGGCGTCAGAAAACGATCATTTTTACCGTCCCCCAGGCCCAGGAGGTACCTTAGCACTAGACAGATTCAGGCGGCAATCGCTGGTTTTAATATTCAAACGATGTCTTTGAGAACTTGCTCCGGATTGCCCCAAAATCCAGGGGATAGACCAGCCGTCCCCGGAGCCGGCTCCAAGCCCGAGGCTTGGCCGGGCCGGCAGGAGCGGACGCGGAGATTGAATCACCGGCGAGATCGGAAAAGTGCCGGAGAAGTACCCTCAGGTGGCCCTTAGCCTGTCCGGCCGCCGACATCACTCGACCCGCTACGAGCTGGAGAACGGTACCGCCTGCTTCTCCTGCCCCTCGACCCTGACCCGGTCCCGGCGCTTTGTCATCTTCTTCGATTCGCTGCCGGCCCCGGTCGGATCTGCCTTGGGGGTGATCTGGCGGGCTAGTCCTTCCGGGCCGGTTTCTGCCGGCGCAGGAGGCGCTCGAACTCGGCCTCGACCATGGGCGGGCCGGTGCAATAGCCCTGGACCAGGCCGCAGCCGTTACTGGACAGGAACTCGCGTTGTTCCTGACTCTCCACCCCCTTGGCCAGCGGCTCCATGCTCAGGTGGCGGGCCATGGAGATGATGGTCCTGATGACCTCCTGGTCCTCCGAATTGCTGGCCGCCTCCCTGATGAAGGAGCGGTCGATCTTGAGGGTGTCCGCCGGAAACCGGTTGAGGTAGCTCAGGGAGGAGCGGCCGGCGCCGAAATCGTCGATGGAGAAGCGGACGCCCCGGCGGTGGAGCCGCCTCATCTTGACCACGGCCTCTTCCGGGTCGTCCATGACGCAGGTCTCGCTCAGCTCCAGCTGGAGGCACTCCGCGGGCAGCCCGGTCTCTTCCAGGACCCGCTCCACGGTCTCGATCAGATCGGGCTGCTTGAACTGGCGGGCCGAGAGGTTGACCGCCACGTAGAAGCCCTCGTGCCCCTGGTCCTGCCATTTCTTGGCCTGGCGGCAGGCGGTGGCCAGGATCCACTCGCCGATGCCGACGATGGCCCCGGTCTCGTCGGCCAGGGGGATGAACTGGTCGGGCAGAAGGCAGCCCAACTCCGGATGGTTCCAGCGCAGCAGGGCCTCGGTGCCGACAATCCGGCGCTGGTTGTTGACCAGGGGCTGGTAGTAGAGTTCCAGCTGGTTCTCCAGGGTGGCCTGGCAGAGGCCGCGTTCCAGCTTCAGCCGCTCCAGGGTCTGGCGGTTCATGTCCTCGGTAAAGAAAAGGTAGCTGTTCCTGTCCTTCTTGGCCGCGTACATGGCCAGGTCCGCGTTCTTGACCAGGATCTCCAGGCTGTCGCCGTCCTCGGGATGGACGCTGATGCCGATGGAGCCGGTGACGTGGAGTTTGTGGCCCAGGATGTGGAACGGATCGGCCACGGTCTCCAGGACCCTCCGGGCCACCTTGGCCGCGTCGATGCCCCTGGTCAGATTGGTGGTCATGATGGTGAACTCGTCGCCGCCCACGCGGAACACGTAGTCGGTCGTGCGCAGGCATTCCTCTATCCGGCTGGAGACCGCCTTGAGAAGCTCGTCACCGACGTCGTGGCCCAGGGCGTCATTGACGTCCTTGAAGTGGTCCAGATCCAGGAACAGAAGAGCCCAGCGGCTGGTCGGCTGGCGGCGGGACTGGCTGAGCCTGTCCTCGAGGCGCTCATAGAAGGACTTGCGGTTGGGCAGGCCGGTCAGGGGGTCGTGGTAGGCCAGGAATTTGAGTTGCTCTTCGGTCCGCTTGCGCTCGGTGATGTCCTGGAGGGTGACCACGTAGCCCTTCAGCCTGGCTTCGGCGTCGAAGAAGGCGGCCGCGCTGAGGCTGACGTCAATGAGCCGCTCGTCCCTGGTCGGACGGAGGCCCTCGATCCCGGAGACGGTCTGGCCGCTGCGGAGCCTGTCCATGACCGTCGGGTCGTTGATCCAGTCGCCTCGGGGCAGAAAATTCATGTCCTGGCCGAGGCACTCGGCCGGGGTCCAGCCGAAAACCTGGCTGAAGGCGGGGTTGATGTAGGTGGCCCGGCCCTCGGGGTCGCAGACGACCACGGGATCCGGCGAGGCCTCCAGGACGGTGCGGTGCCGCTCCTCGCTCACCCGGAGGGCCCCCTCGGCGACGACCATGCGCCAGACCAGGATCAGCAGGGGGATCATCATCATCACGCCGGCCGAGAGAAGGGCGATCCGGGCGATGCGCAGGACCGCCGCGCCCCGGGCGGTGATGTCCCTGGGCAGGTCGGCCCGAACCAGCAGGGCCGGCCGTCCCCGCAGGTCGGGGAAGGCGGCGTAGGCCTTGAGGAGCTTGGGGCCGCCCTCGCTGACCAGAAGGGGCTCACCCGGCTTGAGCCGGCTCGGGATCCCCTTCTCTTCGGCGGGCAACCCCGGCCCGCTGATGGGCCAAACCTGAAAGGTAAGCTGCGTCTGCTCCGCCAGCCTCCTGACCGCCTCCGGACCGAGCAGCCGGCCCATGACCAGCGTTCCCCGTCCCGGCCCAACCTCGTCCTTACCGGGGATGGGGCTGGAGGCGACCAGCAGCGGCCCTCGTTCGCTGACCAGGACCCCGGCTGAGCCGGCCTGAAGGGCCAGGAGAAGGTTGTTCGGGTCCAGGGGGCCGCCGGCCGGGGATTTGCCCTGGATGGGTTGGCCGGTTCCCGGATCGCCCATCCCGCCCCACGCGACCTCGCCCCTGGGGCCGTAGACGTAAATGAGACTTAAATTGTTGCTCCGCAGGGCCGTCGAGAGGAGGCGGGACTGGCGCGAGCTTGCCAGACCGTCCAGGAGCAGCCGATAGGTCTCATCCCAGGCGGCCGCGTCGCGGCAGGTGGCGGCCAGGCTTTCAACCTCCCGGCCGAGGGCCCGGAGGCAGTGCTTTAGGTCCTGCCTGGCCTCTTCCTGTTCCAGGGCCTCGAAGCTGGGGAAGATGACCAGGCGGCGGATGGTGTGCTCGGCCAGGGCGTAGGAAGAGATGACCACCACCAGGATGATTAATATCTTGACGCGCAACGACATTTGGCCCTCGTCGACAGAGAAACTCACCATCAGCCGATGGTGAGCGCCCTGCCCTGAACCTACCGCAGATCCTGAAGGAATTTATCACCAGAAAGGCCCCGGGAGCAACCTTTCTGTTAACGCCGCCGGGCAGGCGGATAAATAAAAAGGGCAGGAGGCTGTCGCGGGGCAAGTCCTATCTTAGTTTCATCCCTTTCTCCGCAGAGCTGTTATTTCTCTTCGCCCCTGCACCCGGAAGGGCGCGCAGCCCTCCTGCGTCCAGGACTGCTTGACCAAGACGATCACCTGGGGACGCCGGGACGACCTGGCCGGGGGATTGGGCCAGTCGCCCCGCCTGGATTTCTGGTCGCCGCTCTGAGGCCCGGCCACGCGACTTCGAACATCTATCCCGACTTTAACCCGGTGGAATCCCTGGATCTCATTCACTGGCCCTTCCGCCGTTTATTGGCTACGGTTGCATTCCGGCGAATAGGGATCCGTGTTTACTATTCCGTTCATTTTTGATATATTCCATAGCAATATTAATCGCCGGATATTGGGATAGGATCTCATGTCCGTCGAGGACTAATCTCTTAAAACAGGAGAGGCTTTGATAATGAATTGGGAAGTACAACTAGCTGGAGATACAGCAGTTTTAAAAGAACTTTCCAAGTGTCTAACGAATAATGAGCTTCATTTAGAGGAGAGAAATGGGAAGTTCTTCTTGCGATCCACTCGATTTAACGCTTTAAGCAAATCCGAAGATGTCGAAGCCGCCTGCGCCAAACTGCTCCCGTTACTAACCGGCTCAGCCAGACTTGCTCTTGGCGGCAAAACACCAATTACGTTAGCCGGTATCACTAACATTCTTGAGGACGGGAGACGCGTACTATATGTGAGCGTGTCATTTGATATATGCGCTGGGCTAACGATCAGCGCAGAAACACATCCGGCTAATAATAAAATAGAATATTTATATCCAGCCCAGAAAGTACATGAATGGGTGAAGTTGGGCTTTTCTAACGAAAAGGTGGCAAAGGCGCTGAGGCTGTTCGGCACCAAGGAGCACGATTGGGTGGGTCTGTATCGATTATATGAGGTAATAGAGGAAGATGTAGGCAATATTAAGAAAATAGCTGCAAAAAATTGGGCCGCAAAAAATCGATAGTACTTTTCAGGCGTACAGCGAATAGCTCCAGTTCAACAGGTGATGCATCCCGCCACGGCAAGGAAACGACTTTACCCCCTAAAAAACCAATGAGCCTAACCGAGGCAAGAGCGTTGATTGAATTAATAATGCATAGATGGCTGGCGTCAAAAATAGAAAATGATTCATAACATGCGGATCAAGTAGACTACCCAAACTCGCTGCAGAAAGCCAGCCATTCGGAATAGAAGAACAATAGGGATGCCGGGGTCTATGGCGGCGTTTTCTTCACGGGTGGCTGGAGCCCCAGCCTCCCGCGATTTGTTGGGTTATGAGATGCTGAGTTATTTCTTAACCTCTCCAGAACACATTATAAAGGCATGGAGAATATAACTTCAACCGGCCGACTTCCTTCCCCAAGCCTGAAGAGCTGGTGCACCATCTCACCCTGAGTTAAGACCCGGCCCGGGGGGCGGTGAAGGAATCCCTGAAAAGCCCCTCCACCTGCTCCTGGTCGGCCGTCCGGGGGTTGTTTTGCCACAGCCGGCCCAGGCCCAGGGCGGCCCGGGCCAGATCCGGGAAGGCCGAGGGCTTGACTCCGTAGTTCTCCAGGCCCAGCTTCACGTCCAGGTCCCTGATCAGGCGCTCCATCGCCCTGACCGACCCGGCCGCCGCCTCCAGCGGGGCCAGGCCGGCCGTCGGCTCGCCGAAGATCTCGGCGATGCGGCTGAACTTCTCCGGCGCGGCCGGGAGGTTGAACCTCATGGCCGCGGGCAGCATCAGGGCCGTGGCCAGGCCGTGGGGGATGTGGAAGGCCCCGCCCAGAGCCATGGAGCAGGCGTGGGCCGCGGCGCACTGGGTGTTGGTGAAGGCCATCCCGGCCAGGAGGCTGGCCCGGAGCATTCCGGTCCGGGCCTCCAGGTCCGACCCGTCGGCACAGGCCCGCCTCAGGTACCTGGCCGCCAGCTCCAGGGCGGCCAGGGCCAGGGGCTCGGTCAGAAAGGTGGCCTGCTTGCCGGTGTAGGACTCCAGGGCGTGAATCAGGGCGTCCAGGCCGGTGGCCGCGGTCATTGCGGCGGGCAGGCCCAGGGTCAGGCAGGGGTCCAGGAGAGCCAGCCGGGCAAAGAGGAGCTCTGAGAAGACGCCGATCTTGACCTTGTGCCCGGTGTCGCTGAGCACGGCGACGCAGGTCACCTCCGAGCCGGTTCCGGCGGTGGTGGGGATGAGGACCGTGGGCAGGCCGGGCCGGGGAACCAGGTTGACCCCGGCGTAGGCCTCGATCGGCCCGGGGTTGGTGCAGCCGATGGCCGTGGCCTTGGCCGCGTCCAGGGAGCTGCCGCCGCCCAGGCCGACGATGAGGTCGGCCCGGCTCTCCCTGACAAAGGCCGTGCTCCGGGGGATGATCTCCAGGGGCGGGTCCGGGCTGACCTCCTGAAAAAGGGCCGGCTCGAGCCCGGCCCTCCGGAGCGATTCGAGCGCGGGTTCGTGGAGGCCGGCCCTGACCAGGCCCGGGTCGGTGATGACCGCGACCCGCCTGCCCCCGAGGCGCCGGACCTCGTCGCCCAGGCCCCTGACCGCGCCAGGCCCGAACACGATTCGGGGCACGGTCTGGAAAACGCTGGGAGGCTTCGGCAAGGTCTAGCTCCGGCCTCTGGTCCGGTCGGGCCGGCCCGAGAAGTCAAGTCCTCCGGACTCGACCGCCATTCCGGGCTCGGCCCAGTCGATCAGATGATCGGCTGGGCCAGACCACGGAAGCGGGACCCGAGGGGTAAACAATGTAATGGCCCCCGCCCGGGCCGGGGCCGCGCTCGAAGAGGTCCTCTTCCGGTCAGGCGGGCCGGACTTTGGTCGCCTCAGGGCCCTTGCGGCCCTGGCCTACCTCGTACTCGACCTTCTGGCCTTCCTGAAGGCTGCGAAAACCCTCGATCTCGATGTTGGAATGATGGACAAATAGATCCTTGCCCCCCTCATCGGGAACAATGAACCCGTAGCCTTTGTCCTCGCTGAACCACTTCACCGTACCCCTAGCCAAACTTTCTCCTCCCAGAACCCCCTTCAACCAGGGCGTTCAAGTCATTCCCCCGTCAGCGCTTCGAGCAGAAGCCGGCCCCGGGGGCACGAGAGGCCGTCTCTGCAAGTATTTCTCATTTATGCCGATTGGCCCAACCTAGTCAACTACATAAACAGACCCGGGGGGATTGGCGGCCTGATTCCGGAAGCCCCGGGCCCGATCCGGTCAGGCCCTCTGGCCCAGGGCCTTGAAGAAGGGCGGGAACATGAGGGCGTTGGCCGCCAGCCGGCCCAGGAGCATGGCCGCGGCGGCCGCGACCGCGCCCACGGCGTCCAGAAAGTGGATGCCGATGAGCAGGACGGCGGCGATGACGGCCACCTCCAGGCCGGTGGCCCAGGTGATCGGCTGGGTCAGCCTGGCGTTGAGCAGAACGGCCCGCTGAAAGAAGAGCAGGACCGAAAAACCGGGCAGGAAGGCCATGATCTGCACCGGCAGTGCGGCAAACTCGGTCAGCTCCAGGGACAGGCCGGAGACGTGGTGGAACCAGAGGGCCGAGACCGGGGTGAAGCCGACCAGAGCCAGTCCGCCGGCCGTGGCCAGGCCGAGGCCCCAGGCGAAGTTCCGCAGCACCAGGTAGTGGCGGTGCCTCTCGCCCAGCAGGACAATGGCCGCCTCCTGAAAGGACAGGCCCAGGCTGAGAAAGAGAAAGAGCAAGGTGTGGATCACCGGCAGCACCGCCAGGGACTCGAGGCCCATCCGGCTCTGGCCGACAAAGAAAATGACCATCGGCCTGATGCCCAGGGCCAGTATGGAGGTCAGGGCCAGGGGGTAATAGAACTGGCTGATGGACCGGTAAGTCAAGGTCGTCTCGGCCGGCTGGGCCGCGATCGGCTCCGAGAGCAGCCCCCGGACCACGTTCCGGGCCATCAGGCGCGCCGCCACGGCCTCGAAGGTCACGCCCACGCTCATGGCCGCCGCCCCGACGAAGGCGCCGGCCAGGGGGGTGAAAAGGTGGAGGAAGAGCCCGCTGGCGGCCATGGTCACCAGCCTGATCACCGTTCCGTAGGCCACGTTTCGGGTCCGGTTGTGGCGGATGAGCAGGCCCTGGTAGAGCCGGCGATAGCCGATGGCCCCAGGCCAGGGGAGCATCAGTATGGCGGTCAGGTGGGTCAGCCGGGCCACGTCCTCGGGCAGGCCGATCAGACTCCCGGCCAGAAAAGAGAAGACGGCCGGCAGGAGCCCCAGGGCCATCCCGGCCGTGACCAGCCCGCAGAGGACGTAGGTGAAATTGCGCAGCTTGACGAAGGAGTCGCGGTCCCTGACCAGGGCGGTGGCCGCGCTCATGATCATAATGATCGGCGCCTCAAAGAAGAAGACGATGGAGGAGGCCACCCCGTAGGCGGCCAGATTGAACTTCGGCTCGGCCATCCGGGCGATGATCGCGCTCAGGAAAGGTCCCTCCAGGGACATCATGACCCAGGTGGCGGCCAGGGGAAGCCAGAAGACAAGGATCCGCCAGTAGGTCAGCTTGTGCTCTTGTTGGTCCATGAATCTGATTGACTAACACCAGGTCGAAGAGGAAGCAAGCGGCTTGAACTTGAATAGAGCCGGGGCCCGATGTTGGTGGCCCGCCCGGCTGAGTGTATAATGAATCCCGGGCCGGGCAGCGGCTTTGACCCGGCCCCGGACAATTTCAAGGAGGCAGCCGTGCAGACCATGTCGGTAACCACCGCCCAGACCCGGGCGTTGAGCGGCGTCCTTAGAGGCGTCTACAACTGGATGATCCTCGGCCTGGGCCTGACCGCCGTGGTTGCCTGGGCCGTGGCCGGCAGCCCCTCCCTGGTCAGGCTCATCTTCGGGAACCAGATCCTCTTCTTCGCCCTGATCATCGCCGAGCTGGCCCTGGTATTCACCCTGGCCAGCCGGATTACCAGGCTGGCCCCGGCCACCGCGGCCGGCCTCTTCCTGCTCTACAGCGCCCTGAACGGGGCGACCCTCTCCGTGGTCCTCCTGGCCTACACCGCCTCGTCGGTGACCCAGGCCTTTTTAGCCTGCGCGGCCATGTTCGGGGCGATGAGCATCTACGGCTACACCACCCAGCGGGACCTCTCCTCCTGGGGCAGCTTCCTGTTCATGGGCCTGATCGGGGTCATCATCGCCTCCCTGATCAACATCTTCGTCGGCTCGGCGGCCATGGAGTTCGCCATCAGCGTCATCGGCGTCCTGGTCTTCACCGGCCTGACCGCCTACGACACCCGCCGCATCAAGGAGCTGGCCCTGACCGCCGGCAGCCAGGGCGAACTGGCCGCCGGACGGGTCAAGATCTACGGGGCCCTGAGCCTCTACCTGGACTTCATCAACCTCTTCCTGATGCTCCTCCGGCTCTTCGCCGGCTCCAGGGACTGAGCCCCGGCCGTAACCCCACTAGCCGCGAGCGGCCCCCGTCCGGGGGCCGCTCTTCTATCCTGCTAAATCCTCCGGTCCAGCCAGGTGGCAGACCGGCTCCAGGCCGCCAAGGCGGCTTCTGAGCCCGGGCAGGTGCTCCCAGCCGCCCACGTGGACGATGGTCCGGCCGGTGGAGGCCAGGCGGGCGATGAAGGCGGCCAGCCGGTCCTCCCGGCCGGCCGGCCGGCCGGGATCGGGCGGGGGAGAGGCCAGGACCCGGGCGGCCCGGAGATAGGCGGCCCGGACCCGGCCACCCAGCGGCGGGCCGGCCTCGGCCAGCAGGCCGCGGAGGTTGGCCGGGCCGACAAGCTCCCAGGCCCGGGGCAGCTCGGCCAGACTGGAGGAGTTGGGCTCGGCCAGGCGGAGCCGGCCCGGTCCGGCCCAGGCCCTGGCCGCAGTGAACTCGAAGGGCGGCCAGAGAAAGCGGACCAGTCCGGCCACCTCGGGCCGCCGCCAGAGCTCGTCCGGGCCCAGGCCGCCTTCGGCGGCCAGCTCGGCCAGGCTCTGGGCCAGCCGCCGGATCAGAAAGGGGCCGTAGCGCCGCCGGAAGGCCAGGCTCAGGGGGCTGACCTCCAGGCTGACCAGGCTCTCCTCGGGCCGGGCCCCCAGGCTTCTGAGCCGGGACAGGAGCCGGGCGTGACCTCCGGGGTCGCGGTGGACCACGCCGATGAGGTGGAGGGAGGCCGGCACGGCTGACTCCGTTTTCAGGCGGGCGATGAGCCTCTGGGCCCTGGCTCGAGCCTAAGGCAGCGCCGCCGGCCAAGTCAATCGGGCCGCCGGACCTTTACTTGCCCCGGCGATGATGGTATACATTTACGTTTGTGGCGAGGACCTGACCGGACCATGATTTCAGCCCAGAACCCGACCGGACGCGGCGGCTTTCCCCTGGCGGCCGGAAACAGTTTTCGGTCCGAAGCGGGTCGAATGGGGCTTGACCAGCCCCGTCCGATTCTTATCTTAGGTCTGGACGACCGGGACAAGAGGCTGGACCGGGCTCTCCGGTCAGAGCCGTGGTATAGGGATTTGTCCGGGCCCGGCCGCGGGCGGGTCCTCGAGATCGACCCCCAGGAGGCTCAAGGGGCCGCCGGCTCCTTTGGTCTGTCTGGGCTTTACAATGAGGGATAAGGCATGGCCCGAGTAACCGTCGAAGACTGTCTCAGACAGGTCAACAACCGCTTCGCCCTGGTCCACCTGGCCACCCAGCGGGTGCGCCAGTACCGGCAGGGCGCCAAGCCGCATCTGGAGAGCAAGAACAAAGAGGTCGTGGTCTCCCTGCGCGAGGTGGCCGCCTCCGATGTCGGCTTCGAAAGCCCGCCGGCCATCGTCCGTCCGGCCAGACCCGCTCCCGGAGCCATGGAGTTGCCGGAGCGGCTGGCCTTGAAGGGCCGCGAAGAGGAATAGATCGTGGCCGCGGACGTCCCCCTGGACTGCCTCAAGAAGCGCGACCTCTTGAACGACCGCCAGGCGCCGCGGGCCAAGTTCCTGGCCGCGGCCGAGAGTCATCTGGCCGCCGGGCTGATCTACGACGCCGTCGACTTCTGGAACCGGGCCGGAGAGGCGGAGCGGCTCAAGGAGCTGGCCGGCCAGGCGGTCGAGAGCGGCGACCTGTTTCTCTATCTCCACGCCCTCAAGGCGGCCCACGTCGAGCCGGAGGCGGAGCGGCTTAAGGAGCTGGCTCGACGCGCCGAGGCGGCCGGGCAGTTGTTTTTCGCCAAGCGGGCCCGAAAGCTTACCGGGACGGATGAAAAGGCCGATGGCGAGTAAGCCGGACTACTACGAAGTCCTGGGCGTCTCCAGGACCTGCGGGCCCGAGGAGCTCAAGGCGGCCTACCGCCGCCAGGCCCTCAGGTACCATCCCGACCGCAACCCCGGCGACCAGGAGGCCGAGGAGAAGTTCAAGTGCTGCGCCGAGGCCTACGAGGTCCTGTCCAACCCTGAGAAGCGAGGCATTTACGACCAGTTCGGTCACTCCGGACTCTCCAGCCAGGGCTACCAGGGCTTCGGCGGCTTCGATGACATCTTCACCCATTTCAGCGACATCTTCTCCGAGTTCTTCGGCTTCGAATCCCGGCCGCGGCGGGGCATGGCCGGGGCCGACCTGCGCTACGACCTGGAGATCGATTTCCAGACGGCCGTCTTCGGCGGCGAAGTCGATCTGGAGATAGCCCGCGGGAGGACCTGCCAGAACTGCCAGGGCAGCGGCGCCAAGCCGGGCAGCGCCCCCGAGCCCTGCCCCACCTGCCGGGGCCGGGGCCAGGTCTATCGCTCCCAGGGCTTCTTCCGGATGGCCACCACCTGCCCCACCTGCCAGGGACAGGGCCGGGTGATCAGCGATCCCTGCCCCGCCTGCGGCGGGCAGGGACGGCGGGAGGAGTCCGGCCGGGTCAAGGTCCGCATTCCGGCCGGGGTTGACCAGGGGGCCCGGCTGAGACTCAGGGCCGAGGGCGAAGCCGGCCTGCAGGGCGGCCCGGCCGGGGATCTCTACGTCGTCCTGCACGTCAAACCCCACGAAGTCCTGGAACGCCAGGGCAACGACCTGATTTACAACCTCCGGCTCAACATGGCCCAGGCCGCCCTGGGCCTGGAGGTGGAGGTGCCGACCCTGGAGGAGCCCAAAACCCTCAAGATTCCGGCCGGGGTGCAGAACGGCCAGGTCTTCTCCCTGCGGAGCCAGGGCGTACCCCACCTGCGCGGCTACGGCCGGGGAGACCTGCTGGTCCAGGTGGCGGCCGAGACGCCCAGGGACCTGACCGCCCGGCAGAAGGAACTCCTCCAGGAATTCCTGGAACTGGAAGAGGCCAAGAGCGGCGGCTTCTTCAGCCGGCTCAAGGGCCGCAAACCGGGCAAGGTCAAGCCGGCCCGCCGGGCCGAGGGGCGGGGAGCCTGATGAAGCTGACCCACGTCGATGACTCCGGCGCGGCCCGGATGGTCGATGTCGGCCCCAAGCCGGCCACGGCCAGAGAGGCCCGGGCCGAGGGGCGGATCAGCCTCAGCCGGGAGGCCTTCGAGGCTGTCCGGGACAACCGGGCGGCCAAGGGCGACGTCCTGGCCGCGGCCCGGCTGGCCGGCATCATGGCCGCCAAGAGGACGCCGGATCTGATCCCCCTCTGCCACCCCCTGCCCCTGAGCTTCGTCGGCCTGGACTTCGAGCTGGACGAGCCCCGTCTGAGCCTGATCGCCAGATCAACGGTCAGGACCACGGCCCCGACCGGGGTGGAGATGGAGGCCCTGACCGCGGTCAGCCTGGCCCTGCTGACCGTCTACGATATGCTCAAGGCCGTGGACAAGAGCCCGGTGATTTCCGAGGTCCGGCTGATCTTCAAGTCTGGCGGCAAGAGCGGGACCTATCGGGCCGATTAGGCTGGTTTGACTTTACAATCGGGCCGCGCCATGGTAAACATTCTTGATTTCGATTCTAGGTGGGGAGTGGCTTATGGATGAGGAGAAGCTGGAGCGCTTCCGAGCCATCCTGAACCAGCAATTGGAAGAGCTTCTCGAGGAGGCGGCCCGGACGGTCTCGGGCATGACCGCCGACAAAGAGAACTTCCCCGACCCCACCGATCGGGCCACGGCAGAATGGGATCGCAACTTCATGCTCCGCATCCGCGACCGCGAGCGGAAGCTGATCAACAAGATCCGCCAAGCCCTGGAGAGAATTGACGAGGGCACCTTTGGCATCTGCGAGTCTTGTGGCGAGGATATCGGCGAGAAGAGGCTGGAGGCCAGGCCGGTGACCACGCTTTGCATTGACTGCAAGACCAAGCAGGAGGCCAAGGAAAAAGCCAGGGGCCTGTGAAGATAAGACCCTAGGACAGGGCCGCCAGGGGTCATGTTCAGGCAAAGGCTCCAATTCTACCGCTCCCTGCTGGTGCTGGCTGACGTGCTCGTCATTGCCGGCTGCTGGATAGCGTCCTATTTTATCCGCTTCAACCTGCCCCTCGTTCCGGTCACCAAAGGCGTACCGTCCCTGGACCTCTACCTCTGGGGCCTTGTCCTGGTCGAGGCGATCTGGATCGGAACCTTCTATTTCGTCGGCCTCTACCGCCTCCGCGGCCAGAGCCGGACCCAGGTTCTCTGGTCCCTGATCCGGGCCGAGCTGATCGCCTTCCTGCTCCTGATCGCGGCCACCTACTTCACTCACCGTCAGTCGTTCTCGCGCATCGTCTTCATCCACTTCTTCGTCCTCTCGACCCTGATCCTGTCCCTGAGCCGCCTCTGGCTCAAGCACCTTTTCGTGGGCTCCCACCGGGCCAGATTGAGCCTCAAGGCCCTGATCGTCGGGGCCGACGAGCTGGCCCAGATCACCGCCGAGCGCCTCTGCTTCAGGCCGGAGCTGGGCGTGGAAGTGGTCGGCTTCCTGGCCTCCAAGCCGGCTCTGGCCGGCTCGACCGTCTGCGATCTGCCCGTTCTGGGCGCTTACGGCGACGTGGACGAGATCATCGCCCAACAGAACGTCGGCCTGGTCCTCATCGCCCTGCCCCTGGAGCACCAGCCCCTCATGGGCGAAATCCTCAACGCCGTGGCCAACGAGATGGTCGAGGTCAAGGTCGTGCCCGACCTGTACCGCTTCGTCTCGCTGCGGGCCTCGGTGGAGGAGTTCGACGGCCTGCCCATCATCAGCCTCAGGGAATCGCCCATGCACGGCTGGAACCGGGTCGTCAAGCGGGGCTCGGACATCATCCTGGCCTCGGGAGCCCTGTTGATCACCTGGCCGCTGATGCTCCTGGCCGCGATCGGGGTCAAGCTGTCCTCGCCCGGGCCGATCTTCTATCGCCAGCAGCGCATGGGCCTGGACGGCCGCATCTTCAACATGGCCAAGTTCAGGACCATGTACTTGGACGCCGAGAAGAACACCGGCCCCACCTGGGCCCGGCCCGACGACCCCCGCCGCACGCCGCTGGGTCGCTTCCTCAGGCGCTTCTCCATCGACGAACTGCCCCAGATCTTCCACGTCCTTAAGGGCGAGATGTCCCTGGTCGGGCCCAGGCCCGAGCGGCCCGAGTTCATCGCCACCTTCAAGGATCGAGTCCCCAAATACATGCTCCGCCACAAGATGAAGGCCGGCATGACCGGCTGGGCCCAGATTAAGGGCTTCCGGGGCAACACCTCCCTGGAGGGCCGCATCGAGCACGACCTGGACTACATCGAGAACTGGTCGCTGGGCTTCGACCTCAACATCCTGGCCAGGACGCTGTGGCACGTTCTGGCCGACCGGAACGCCTACTGAACTTCGAGGCCGCCGTCCCCGAGACCGGACTTGCCGGTCTCGGGGAGTTCTTGTATCATCATTTGATTCGGCCGCCGGAGGAGAGGATGTCTCAAGGCCAGGTAAACTGGCGGGCCGTGGCTGAGGCCTGCCCCAGCTCACTCTTCGTCGCCACCAGCGACGGCGAGCTCCTTTTTGTCAGCCCCAGCCTCAGGGCGGCCCTGCCCCAGGCGGCCCAGGCCCGGACCATGGCCGATCTCCTGGATCCGAAAGACAACTCCGGGGCCAAGCTGGTCGCCAGGGCCGAGGCCCCTCCGGCCCCGCCGCTCAATGTCCTGGCCACCCTTTGCGACGGCCGGCCGGCCCTGCTTTACCTGAGCGCCCTGGACGGCCGCGAGCAGATCGTGGGCGAGATCCGGCTAGTCGGCGAGGAATCCGTCCCCAGGACCGAGCAGTTGGAGGGGTTAGTTCAGAAGGCCCGAGCCCTGGGCCACGACATGAATCAGCCCCTGACCGTTATCATGGGCCAGGCCGAGATTCTTCTCCTCAAGGCCGGCGCCGACAACAATCTGAGCCAGCGGCTCCAGCAGGTCATCAGCGAGGCGGAGCGCTTGGAGGAGATGACCCACCAACTCTCGACCCTGGTCCACAGCCTGGACCGGAGATAAGCCGCCCCCCGCCCTCCGACGGTCAGCCCTGGCCCAGATAGACCCTGGGATTGAGGCTGCCCAGCAGACACAGGACCTCGTAGCTGATCGTCCCGGCCGCCGCGGCCACCTCCTCGGCCGAGAGCAGGTCCTGGCCCTGCCAGCCCAGGGCCACGACCTCGTCGCCTTCTTCAGCCTCGGGGACCTGGGTCAGGTCGAGGAGGGTCAGGTTCATGCACACCCGGCCGACCACGGGCACCTTTTTCTGGCCGACCAGCATGGCCCCCTGGTTGGACAGATGGCGGGGCAGGCCGTGGCCGTAGCCCAGGGGGACGACCCCGATCCGGGCCGGAGCCGGGGTGGTGTAGGTCAGGCCGTAGGACAGGGAGGTGCCGGCCGGCACCTGGCGCACCTGGATGAGGCGGGTCCTGACGGTCATGGCCGGCCTGAGCTCGATCTGACTCCGGATCTCCGGGCCGGGCCTGTAGCCGTAGAGCATGACGCCCGGACGGACCAGGTCGAAGTGGGTCTCGGGCAGGTCCAGGACTCCGGCCGAGTTGGCCATGGAGTTGAGGTCCAGCTCGAAGTCGTGCTCCCTGAAGCGGGCGATCAGCCCCTCGAAGCGCTCTTTCTGCCGGCGGGCTTGGGTCTTGTCGGCCTCGTCGGCCGTGGCCATGTGGGAGGCCAGCCCCCGGACCGAGAGGCCCTCCAGGCCGGCCAGGCGGGCCACCAATTCGTCGAGGCCCTCGGTGCCGAAGCCCAGGCGGCCCATGCCCGTGTCGAACTTGAGGAGCGCCTCGGCGCTGCGACCCAGAGATCGGCCGGCCTGGGCCAGGGCCTCGGCCGCCTCCAGGTCGAAGACCAGGGGCAGGGAGCGCAGGCGGACGGCCATCTCGGCCTCGGCCGGGGTGATGCCGGTCAGGATGACCACCGGCACGCCCAGGCCGGCCCGGCGCAGGGTCTCGACCTCGTCCAGTCGGCCCACCCCCAGGAAGGCCGCGCCCTCGGCCACCAGCTTCCGGGAGACCGGGATCAGGCCGTGGCCGTAGGCGTCGGCCTTGACCACGGCCATAATCTTGACCCGGCGGCCGACCTGCCGCCTGACCTGGGACAGGTTGAAGGCCACGGCGTCCAGATCGATGACCGCCTGGCGGTCGATGTAGTCGCCGGCCACGGTCCCGCTCATCCGGCCACGTCCAGCCGGTCAATCAACAAGCTGGGTGAACCCACCCGGCCCAGGAAGCGCAGATCCCGGCCCACTTGAACCACCCTCGATAACAGGTCGATCATGTTTCCGGACACGGCCGCCCCGGCCACGGGCCAGGCCCGCCGGCCGGCCTCGATCCAGTGGCCGCAGGCGCCCAGGGAGAACTCGCCCGAGATGGGATCGGCCGTGTGCAGGCCCATCAGCTCGGTGATCAGGAGGCCGCTGGGCACCTGGGCGACCAGCTCCTCCAGGTCGCCCTGGCCGGGTTGGACAAAGAAGTTGGTCACCCCGCCGCTCGGCGCGGACTTGGGGGATTCACGGCGGCCGTTGCCGGTGGAGTCCCGGCCCTCCCGCGAGCCGGCCAGGCGGTCGTAGAGCAGCCCCTGGACCACGCCCCGGTCCACGAGCACGGTGGCCCGCTGGGGCGTGCCCTCGTCGTCGAAGGGCCGGCTGCCCGCCCCCCTGGCCCGGAGGCCGTCGTCGATGATTCTTATCTTCTCGGAAAAGACCTTCTGGCCCAGCCGTCCGGCCAGGAGCGACTTGCCCTTCTGGACGCTCTCGGCCAGAAAGGCCGGGGCCAGGACCGCCAGGAACTCGGCCGCGGTGGCGTTGTCCAGAACCACCGGGCAGGGACCGGTCTTGGCCTTCCTGGCTCCCAGGAGCCCCACGGCCTGGGCCGCCGCCCGCCGGGCCGAGGCCTCGAAGTCCAGCTCGGCGAAGAAGGGCGAGAAATCGAAGTCGTAGCCCATCTGGCTCTCTTCGCCCTGCCGGGCCATGAGCACGATCTCGATCCGGCACATGGTTCGCTCGCGTCTGAGATCGGCGCCCCGGCTGTTGAGGAGCCAGGTCTCCTCCCGGGACTCGGCGTAGCCGGCCCGTCTGACCTTGACCACCCGCCGGTCATAGGCCAGGCCGGCCGCCTCCATCTCCAGGGCCCGCTGGGCCTTGGCCCGCTGGTCGATCCCCTCCAGCCGGCCGTCCACCGTCTCCAGTTCGGGCAGCTCCCCGGGCGGCGGGGTCAGGAGGGCCTCCGCCTCCTGGGCCTCGTCCGGCTGGCTCAGCTCGGCCAGCTGGCGGGCCTGATCGATGGCCTGGCTGACCCCCGGGGCCGACAGATCGTAGCTGAAGGCCGAGCCAACCCGCCGGCCGGTGAAGACCCGGACGGCCAGGCCGGCCTCCCGGCTGACCTCGACGGTCTCCATCTGGCCTTCCTTGGCCCCCAGGCTCAGCTCCCGGCCGCTCTCCAGGAAGACCTCCCAGCCGTCGACCTTGAGGGCGCCGAGTTCATCGGCCGCCCTGAGCAGGGCCGGCCTGGCCAGGGGATTCACCTGTCCCCCGGGCGGGTGATCATGGCCACCTCGTCGCACTGGGGAAACTTGACGCAACGGACGCAGTCGAACCAGACCTTGTGCGGCAGGTCCGACTTGTCCACCTCCTCGAAGCCGACCTGGCTGAAGAAGTCGGGCCGGTAGGTCAGGACGAAGATCCGGTTCAGGCCGAGCATGACCGCCTCGTCCAGGCAGGCGTCCACCAGCCGCCGGCCCACGCCCCGCCTCCGCCACTCCTCGGCGACCACCAGGGACCTGATCTCGGCCAGATCCTCCCAGCAGATGTGCAGGCCAGCCGTGCCCACGATCCGGTCGTGGTCGTCGACCCAGACGAAGTAGTCGCGCAGGTAGCCGTAGAGGTCCATCCGGGTGCGAGGCAGGATCTCGCCCCGCTCGGCCGGCTCGTTCATCAGGGCGTGGAGGGCCTCGACGTCGGCCACCCGGGCCTTGCGGATATGGCCTGGGGTCTCTGACATGGCGGCATATTAACCCGCCCGCGCCAGACGGGTCAAGAAAGAGAGACGAGCCCTCAGGGCGCCCCGTGGCCGCGCCCGAGGCAGGCTCAAAGCGTTTGACAAACCGGGGGGATTTTATATAGGTTTACCCGGACAGGAGACCAGTCTCATCGGGCTTTTGAGCCCCTTCCACAAGGGAGTATATATGCGTCAAGTCGTCATCCTGAGCGCCTGCCGCACGGCCATCGGAGGCTTCGGCGGCGCCCTGAGCCAGACCTCGGCCACCGACCTGGGCAAGCTGGCTATTCTGGAGGCCATCAAGCGGGCCGGCCTGGCCGCCGAGATGGTCGAAGAGGTCATCATGGGCTGCGTTCTGCCGGCCGGCTTGGGCCAGAACCCGGCCCGCCAGGCCATGCTCAAGGCCGGCCTGGACTTCAACACCGGGGCCGTGACCGTCAACAAGGTCTGCGGCTCCGGCCTCAAGGCGGTCATGATGGCCGCCCAGGCGATCCGGGCCGGCGACGCCGACTGCATCGTCGCCGGCGGCCTGGAGAACATGAACCTGGCCCCCTACTACCTGCTCAAGGCCCGCACCGGCGTCCGCATGGGCCACGACCAGGTCATCGACGGGATGATCTACGACGGCCTGTGGGACCATTTCAACGACTTCCACATGGGCATGTCGGCCGAGCTGTGCGCCGAGAAGTACGGCGTCAGCCGCCAGGACCAGGACGAGTTCGCCTACCGCTCCTACGTCAAGGCCCTGGCCGCCCGTCAGGCCGGCCGGTTCAAGGACGAGATCTTTCCGGTGACCGTGGGAGGCAAGAAGGGGGAGCGGGTCTTCGAGCTTGACGAGGTCCCCCGGCCGACCAGCCTGGAGGAACTGGCCCGGCTCAGGCCGGCCTTCCGGAAGGACGGCACGGTCACGGCCGGCAACTCCTCCAAGATCTCCGACGGCGCCTCGGCCCTGGTCCTCATGGGCGAGGACCGGGCCAGGGAGCTGGGCCTCAAGGGCCTGGTCCGGGTGGGCGCCCAGGGCTCGGCCGGGCTGGACCCCAAGTACGTCCTGGTGGCGCCCATCCTCAGCATCCCCAAGGTCGCGGCCAAGGCCGGCCTCAAGCCGAAAGAGATCGACCTTCTCGAGATCAACGAGGCCTTCTCGGCCTCCTCGGTGGCCGTCCAGCGGGAGCTGGACCTGGATCCGGACCGGATCAACGTCAACGGCGGCTCGGTCTCCCTGGGGCATCCCATCGGCGCCTCGGGAGCCCGGGTCCTGACCACCCTGATCTACGCCATGAAGGACCAGGGAGCCAGAACCGGCATGGCCTGCCTGTGCCTGGGCGGAGGTGAGGCCGTATCCCTGATGATTGAAGCTCTCTGAAACCTGCGGAGGATTCCCCGATGAGAGAAGTCGTCATTGTCAGCGCCGCTCGCACTCCGGTGGGCCGCTTCGGAGGCTCCCTGACTGATGTCTCCCCGGTGGAAATGGGCGTCCTGGCGGCCAAGGAAGCCCTGAGAAGGGCCGGCGACCTGCCGCCGGACCTGGTCGACGAGGTCATCCTGGGCAACGTCCTGGGGGCCGGCCTGGGCCAGAACGTGGCCCGGCAGATTCTAATACACTCGGGCGTGCCCAACGACCGGGTGGCCACGACCATCAACAAGGTCTGCGCCTCGGGTCTCAAGTCGGTCATGATGGCCGCCCAGGCGATAAAGTGCCAGGACGCGGACGTGGTCATCGGCGGCGGCGTGGAGAACATGTCGGCCGCGCCCTACCTGATGGCCAAGGCCCGCTGGGGCCACCGCATGGGTAACGGCGTCCTGACCGACCACATGATCAACGACGGCCTGTGGGACATTTTCAACGACTTTCACATGGGCATGACCGCCGAGAACGTGGCCGAGAAGTACGGCGTCTCCCGCCAGGACCAGGACGAGCTGTCCCTGGCCAGCCAGCAGCGGGCCGAGGCGGCCGTCACCTCGGGCCGCTTCAAGGACGAGATCGTGCCTGTGCCCCTCAAGTCCAAGAAGGGCGAAACCTTCTTCGAGAACGACGAGCACCCCCGCTTCGGCACGACCATGGAGGCCCTGGCCAAGCTCAAGCCGGCCTTCAAGAAGGACGGCACGGTCACGGCCGGCAACTCCTCCGGGATCAACGACGGCGCCGCGGCCCTGGTGGTCATGGCCGCGGAGAAAGCCAAGGAACTGGGCCTCGAGCCGCTCTGCGCCATCAGGTCCTACGCCACGGCCGGCGTCGACCCGGCCATCATGGGCGTCGGTCCGATCTACGCCTCCAGGAAGGCCCTGGCCAAGGGCGGGGTCAAGGTGGAGGATCTGGACCTGATCGAGGCCAACGAGGCCTTCGCCGCCCAGGCCGTGGCGGTCATCCGGGAACTCGGGCTCAACCGCGACATCGTCAACGTCAACGGCGGCGCCGTGGCCCTGGGCCACCCCATCGGCTGCTCCGGAGCCCGGATCCTGACCACTCTTATTTTCGAGATGATCAAGCGCGACGCCAAGCTGGGCCTGGCCACGCTGTGTATCGGCGGCGGCATGGGCGCGGCCATGATCGTCGAGCGCTAGGAGGTTTCGCCATGTCTCTCAAGTACATGCTTTACGAAGTCAAGGACCACGTGGCCATCATGACCTTCAACCGGCCCGAGGCCCTCAACGCCTTGAGCCCGGAGGTGGTGGCCGACCTGGGCGCGGCTCTGGACCAGGCCGCGGCCGACCCCGATGTCCGGGTCATCATCCTGACCGGGGCCGGGGAAAAGGCCTTCGTCGCCGGGGCCGACATCAAGGTCATGTCCCAGTACAGCCCCCTCCAGGCTAAGAACTTCGCCGTCTGGGGCCAGGCCATCGTCAACAAGCTGGGGACCATTCCCCAGCCGGTCATCGCCTGCGTCAACGGCTTCGCCCTGGGCGGCGGCTGCGAGATCGCCCTGGCCTGCGACTTCATCTACGCCGCGGACACGGCCAGGTTCGGCCAGCCCGAGATCGGCCTGGGGATCATCCCCGGTTTCGGCGGCACCCAGCGCCTGACCCGCCGGGTCGGCCTGGGCTGGGCCAAGGAGCTCTGCCTCAGCGGGGTGATGATCTCGGCCGCCGAGGCCAAGGAGATCGGCCTGGTCAACCGGATCTTCCCCAAGAACAAGCTGATGGAGGAGACCCTGAAAACGGCCAAGATTATCGCCGCCAAGGGCCGGGTGGCCCTTCGCGAGGCCAAGACCGCGGTGGAGCAGGGCTGTGACATGGATCTGCTCAAGGCCCTGGCTATGGAGGCAGACCGGTTCACCATCTGCTTCACCTCGCCCGACCAGAAAGAAGGCATGAACGCCTTCATCGAAAAACGCAAGCCCGAGTTCAAAGGCCAGCTCTAGTCTGACCGTGGGGCAGGCCCAAGGGCCGAGGCTCCAACTCGGAGACAGAGAGGATCGGAATGGACTTCGGTTTAACTGAAGAACAAAAAATGGTTCAGGAGATGGCCCGGCGCCTGGCTGATGAGACCATCAAGCCCCAGGCCGCCGAACTGGACGCCAATCACCGCCACCCGGCCGAGATCTGCCAGCAGCTGGGTGAACTGGGCCTCATGGGCGTGGCCGTGCCGGATGAGTACGGCGGCGCGGGCATGGATTACGTCTCCTACGTGCTCTCCCTGATCGAGGTCAGCCGCGGCTGCGCCTCCTGCGGCGTGATCATGTCGGTCTGCAACTCCCTCTACTGCTTCCCGATCCTGACCTTCGGTAGCGAGGAGCAGAAGAAGAAATACCTCACCCCGGTGGCCTCGGGCCAGTCCATCGGCTGCTACGGGCTGACCGAGGCCGGGGCCGGCTCCGACCCGGCCTCCATGCGGACCACGGCCGTCCTGGACGGCGACGAGTGGGTCATCAACGGCGAGAAGAAGTTCATCACCAACGGCAACGTCTCCGGCTACGCCGTCATCGCCGCGGTGACCGACAAGGAAAAGGGCGCCAAAGGCATCTCCTCGTTCATCGTGGACCTCAAGAACACGCCCGGCTTTTCCGTGGGCCGGGTCGAGGAAAAGATGGGCATCCGGGCCTCGGGCACGGCCGAGCTGGTCTTCGAGGACGCCCGCATCCCCAAGGAGAACCTGCTGGGCGAGGCCGGGGCGGGGCTGAAGCAGATGCTGACCACCCTGGACTCGGGCCGCCTGGGCATCGCCTCCCAGGCCATCGGCATCGGCCGGGCCGTCCTGGAGGAGGCCGTGGAGTACGCCCAGACCCGGCAGCAGTTCGGCAGGCCCATCAGCGCCTTCCAGGCCATCCAGTGGAAGCTGGCCGACATGGCCGCCGAGATCGACGCGGCCGAGCTGCTGACCCTCAGGGCGGCCTGGCGGGAGGACAACCACCTCCACTTCGAGAAAGAGGCGGCCATGGCCAAGATGTACGCCTCTGACGCGGCCATGCGGGCGGCGGTGGAGGGGGTCCAGATCCTGGGCGGCTACGGCTACTGCATGGATTACCCCATGGAGCGGCACATGCGCGACGCCAAGATCACCCAGATCTACGAAGGGACCAACGAGATCATGCGCCTGGTCGTCGCCCGCAACCTGTTCAAGAAGCGATAGGAGTCAGTCATGCCCAGACCAAAGCCCAAGCCACTGGGGGAGCGCATCAGACGCTTGAGAGAGAGCAAGGGCCTGGATCTCAACGAGCTGGCCAACGAGACCGGCCATTCGGCCGAGCTGCTGGCCAAGATCGAAGCCAACCAGGTCCTGCCGCCTGTGGCCATGCTCCTCCAACTGGCTCGGGCTTTGGAGGTGGACACCGGCACCTTCCTCAAGGAGGAAGTGGAGACCCCCCGCTGGTCCGAGGACGACGCCAAGCGGGCCAAGAGCTACGTCTACAAGAGCCTGACCCCCAAGGCCAGTCACAAGCACCTGAAAGCCTTCCTGATCACCGTGCCGGCCCGGAGCGTCCACGAGCCGCTGATCTACCGGCACGAGGGCGAGGAGTTCGCCTTCGTCCTCAAGGGCGAGGTCGAATACACGGTCGGCGAGAACGTCAACCGTCTGGGCCCGTCGGAGTCCATCCACTTCATCTCCTCCATCCCCCACCAGTTGGAGAACGTGGGCGATGAGGAGGCCGAGCTGGTGGTCGTGCTCTACACGCCCTAGCCGGGCCGGGGAGAGGCATGAGCTATCCGCTGAGCGAAGAGCAGAAGATGATCCGGGCCATGGCTCGGGACTTCGCCCGGGAGGTCCTGATGCCCACGGCCGCCGAGCGCGACCGGACCGCCGAGTTCCCCAGGGAGATCTTCAACCAGATGGGCGAACTGGGCTTCATGGGCATGATGGTCCCGGAGAAGTACGGCGGCGTGGGCCTGGACACGGTCTCCTACTGCCTGGCCCTGCGGGAGATCGCCTCGGCCTGCGCCTCCACGGCCGTGGTCATGTCGGTCCACAACTCGGTCGTCTGCGGTCCGATCAATCAGTTCGGCACCGAGGCCCAGAAGAAGACCGTGCTCAGCCGCCTGGCCAAGGGCGAGATCATCGGCTGCTTCGCCCTGACCGAACCCGAAGCCGGCTCCGACCCGGCCAGCCAGAAGACCACGGCCGTCAAGGACGGCGACGCCTGGGTCCTGAACGGGACCAAGCGTTTCATCACCTCCGGCCAGAACGGCGGCCTGTGCATCGCCACGGCCCTGACCGACAAGAAAAAGCGCCACCGGGGCATCTCCGCCTTCCTGATCGAGACGGACAACCCCGGCTACCGGGTGGGCAAGATCGAGGACAAACTGGGCCTGCGGGCCTCGGACACGGCCGAGATCATCCTGGAGGACTGCCGGGTGCCGGCCTCGATGATGCTGGGCCAGGAGGGCATGGGCTTCACCATAGCCATGGCCGCCCTGGACGGCGGCCGCATCGGCATCGCCTCCCAGTCGGTGGGCGTGGCCCGGTCAGCCCTGGATCAGACCGTGACCTACGTCAAGCAGCGCATTCAGTTCGGCCGGCCCATCGCCAGCAACCAGGCCCTCCGCTTCCGCCTGGCCGACATGGCCACCCGAATCGAGGCCGCCTGGCTGATGACCCTGAGCGCGGCCGCCCAGCGCGACCGGAGCGAGCGTTACAGCGTGGCCGCTTCCATGGCCAAGCTCTTCGCCTCGGAGCTGGTCAACCAGGTGGTCTACGACTGCCTCCAGATGCACGGCGGCTACGGCTACGTCAAGGACTTCCCCATCGAGCGCCTCTACCGCGACGCCCGCGTCTTCACCATCTACGAGGGTACTTCGGAGATCCAGCGCGTTATCATCGCCAATCAGCTGCTGGGCCGACCCGACTAGACCGCGCTGGAGGCGTGGGAGGACTTATAGTAGCGCCACTCCAGCTGGCTCTTCCTGAGCAGCACTTCCCGGTAGAGCCCGAGCACTTCTTTCTCGTAAGCCGAGCGGGCGCGTCTCTTAGGGTTGAGATAGCGCCGGATGAAGTAGGGCCGCTCCAGAACCCGGTCGAAGTAGAACATGGCCTTGGCAAAGACCGCCTGGTCAAAATCGACCAGCTCCTTCTCCCGGGAGAGGAAGTCCAGCAGCGCGGCCAGCCGCTCCTTGTAGCTCCGGGCCCGGCCGAGGCGGTCGCCGTCCTCGAGGACCTGCTTGACCTTGAGGAGCTCGTACTCCTGTTTGAGGGTGTTGACCAGGCCGACCACCGACTGGTAGACGGCCGAGTCCCGGGAAAATTCGTTGGCCAGGGCCGGGTCCCCCAGGTAGCTGTCCAGGGTCCGGCAGACCTGGCTGAAGGTGCGGTCGGCGTAGCTCAGGATGTGGCGGCGGTACTTGGCCAGCCAGGCCCCCAGGAACTTGAGCCGGGAGTCGTGGTCCTCGGTGCCGTGGATGATCTCCCGGCCGCGGTAGATGATCTGGCCCTGGAACTCGCCCCTGACTATGTCGTTGAGCCGGATGAGCCGGCTCTGCTCGGTCTTGAGCACGTCCAGCCCGCTCAGGCGCCGCCCGGTGCGGGGATGGATGATCTCCTGGTCCTCCACGCTCAGGGCCCGGTCCTCGATCACGTTTTCGGGGTTGTAGTGGTGCTGGGTGTAGGTCACCTTGAAGATGACCACCCGCCTCCGGGGATCGATGAAGAAGCCGCCCCGCTCCAGCTCGTCCAGCAGGGCCCGGTTCTCCCCGTCGATGCTGACCAGGGCGATCTTCTCCACCAGGGGCCAGCGGCCCCGGCCCCGGGAGGAGAGGAAGGTCAGGGTCCGGTCGGAGTTGCCCAGGACCGAGATGAAGAAATGCTGGTGCAGGTTGGAGAGCATCCGGGAGAACAGGGCGGCCGAGGTGCGCCGCTCCGAGGCGATGGGCAGGCCGAAGAGCTCCATGAGATAGGTGTAGACAAAGAGCCGGTTGCGCTCGTAGCGCTGGTTGTCCCTGGGCTTGAACTTGCCGATCTTGAAGCCGAAGCTCTTGATCTCCCGGTCCAGGTTGCAGGGGAAGGAGGCGAAGACGCCCAGCAGCCTGAAGCGGTCGCTCTCCGAGCGGGCGATGAGGTGGCCCCGGTCCATGTGGAAGAGATAGTTCAGCACCTGGGGGTAGTGCTCCAGGCTGGTGATGTCCACTCCGCCCAGGCGCTGATTGACCTCGGCGTGCCACTGCCGGGGCAGCCGGGTCAGGAAGGCCTCCAGGTTGCGGCGGGCGGTCTGCTCCGGCCGGGTAGAGGCCGAGGGGTCCTTGAGCAAGTCGAACTGGAAGATCTCGGCCTGGTAGTCCAGGGGCCGGTCCAGGGCGACCATGGAGAAGCCGGGCAGGTCCTTGTACTCGTAGGGGCTGGCGTCAAAGGGGGGCTGGAGCTCCCGGGCCTCGATGAGCGGATACTCGCTCGAGTAGGCCCCGATCAGGGCCGCGGCCACCTGGCAGTGCTCGATGACTTGCTTGAGGGTGAAGAGGTCTCGGGCTTCGCTCCGGCCGGAGAGGAAATCGAGCAGACTCTGGCCCGCGATCTCGACCTGGTCGAAGTACTGGGTTAACATCCGTAAGATTATTAGCCATTATGGTGGTTTGAGGTCAAGCCCAAAAAGGAGGGCTTCATGGATTATTCAGGCCTGGTCATTCACCTGATCCTCCTGGGCCTGTGTCTGCTCTTCTCGGCCTTCTTCTCGGCCTCCGAGACGGCCCTGCTCAGCCTGCCCAGGTCCAAGGTCTTCAAGCTGGCCCGGGCCTCGGCCGCCGGCGGACTCGTCCGCCGGGCGGTCAATCAGCCGGAAAAGCTCCTGGGCGCCATCCTGCTGGGCAACAACCTGTTCAACGTGGCCGGATCGGTCGTCGGGGCCAGCCTGGGTCTGGCCCTCTGGGGGAGCGGGTCGCTGCCCTTTGTCTCGGCCGGCCTGATCGTCCTGTTCCTGATCCTGGCCGAGATCACGCCCAAGACCCTGGCCGCCTTCAAGCCCGATCGGGTCTCGCTCCTGGTCATCAGGCCGCTCCGGCTCTTCGTCATCGCCTCCAACCCGGTCGTCCAGGCCCTGACCTGGATCACCCGGGGGCTGCTGCGGGTGACCGGCCAGCCCACCCAGTCCAGCCGCCGCTTCACCCGCGAGGACCTCCTCACCCTGGTCATGTCCGGGCAGCGGGAGGGCTACCTGGACGTCCAGGAGCAGGAGATGCTCCACAACATCCTGGAGCTGGACCGGATCACCCTCCGCCAGGTCATGGTCCCGCTCAAGGACATCCGCGGCCTGGAGGCCTCCCGCAAGGCCGGCCAGGCCCTGGAGCTGACCGCGGGCTGGTCCTACTCCCGCTACCCGGTCTTCGTGGACCAGCCCGAGCGGGTCATCGGTTACGTCCACCTCCGCGACCTACTGACCGCGCCGGCCGAAACCAGTCTGGAGAGCCTGGTCCAGCGGCCCGTCTTCGTGCCCGACAGCCGCAGCGTCCGCAAGCAGCTCCTGGACTTCCGCCGCCAGCAGATCCACCTGGCCTTCGTGGTCAACGAGTTCGGCCGCCTCCTGGGCCTGGTCACCCTGGAGGACGTGCTGGAGGAGATCGTCGGCGAGATCCACGACGAGTACGACGTGGACGGGGCCGGGGTCCTGCCCCTGACCGGTGGTGGTTTTCTGATAGACGGCCGGCTGACCGTGCGCGAGATAAACCGGTTCGCCGGCCTGAACCTGCCCCTGGGCCCCTACGACACCCTCTCCGGGCTGGTCCAGGCCGTGGCCCAGAAGATCCCGGAGCCGGGCGAGGTGGTCATCGTGGGCCAGTGGGAGCTGGAGGTCGAGTCCATGGCCGGCAAGGCCGTGGACAAGGTGACCCTCAGGCCCCGGCCGGCCCAGGGCAAGGAGCCGGAAGGCTCGGCCTGAGAGCAAACCCCGGACTGGGGCCGGCCGGGGCCGGCCTTATCGCCCCTGGCGCTCCCGGAGGGCCTGGCCGTCACGCCAGGCGCGGCCGACGCACTGGCCCAGCGACCAGAAGCGATTGTCGGGCATGGTCAAGACAAAGGGCTTGATCTTGTCCACATCGGGCAGCCCGTCACTGAGGAACCTTTCCTCGGAATAGACTCCCGCCACCTCGCCGACGAAGAGGTAGTTCGTGGGCAGCTCCAGGGTCTCCACCACCCGGCACTCCACGTTCAAGGGGCACTTCCTGATCAGGGGGGCGGCCTCGAGCTGGCCATAGAAGACCTCGAAAAGGCCGGACTTGTCCACCCGCTTGGCCGAGACCAGCCCGGTGTAGTCGGTCACGGCGACCATGTCGCTGCCCGGTACGTTGATGCTGAACTGGCCGGTCTCCAGGATGGCGGCGTGGGACTGGTTGCCCTTGTTCACGCCGATGGCCAGCATGGGCGGCTTGAAGTTGACCCGGGTGATCCAGGCCAGGGCCATGAAGTTCACCCGGCCGCGAAGGTGACTGCCCAGAATCGTCTGGGACATGAGGGGCAGATAGGCCCCGCTGTCGAGTTTGACCTTGTCCATTCCCCAACCCTCCTCGTCTTTTCGGCCGGCCTCAAGCCGGTGCCAGGACCCGGGCCAGTTCCTCCAGCAGCCTGTCGTTCTCCCCGGCCAGCCTGACCGAGACCCTCAGCCAGCCCGGGCCCAGCCCGATGAAGTTGGCGCAGTCCCTGACCAGGAGCCCCCGTCGGGCCAGACCCTCGACCACCCGGCCGGCCGGGGGATGACCGGGGTCCAACCGGAAAAGGAGGTAGTTGGCCGCCGAGGGCCAGACCCGGCAGCCCAACTCCTCCAGCTCGGCCGCCAGCCTGGGCCGCTCCCGCTCGATCAGGGCCCTGGTCCGGGCGGCGAATTCCTCCTCCTCGAGGCAGATCAGCCCGGCCCGCTGGGCCAGGGCGTTGACCGACCAGGGCTCCTTGAGGGCCCTGAGCCGCTCGACCAGCTCCGGCCGGGCGGCCAGGAAGCCCAGGCGCAGGCCGGGCAGGCCGTAGAACTTGGTCAGGGAGCGGAGCACGACCAGGCCTGGCTGACCGGGCAGATCCGGGACCAGGGAACAGCCGGGGGCGAAATCGATGAAGGCCTCGTCCGCCACCAGCCAGCCCCCCTGCTGGGCCTGGCGGCCGGCCAGCTCCAGGACCAGGTCCCGGTCCGCCACCGCGCCGCTGGGATTGCCCGGCTGGGCCAGAAAGACCAGGTCAAAGGAATCCTCCAGGCGCCGCAGAAGGGTCTCGGGATCGGGCTGGAAGCCGCCCTCCGGCGGGCAGGGGAAGTGCTCGACCGTCCAGCCGGCCCGGCCCAGGGCGGCCTCGTACTCGCCGAAGGCCGGGGCCAGGATGAGGGCCCTCCGGCCGGGCAGGGCCCGGGGGAGGAGGTGGATCAGCTCGGTGGAGCCGTTGCCGGGCAGGATCCACTCCGGCTCCAGGCCCAGCCGCCGGCCCAGGGCCTGGGCCAGGGAGTCGGCCAGGGGCTCTGGGTAGTTCCGGAGCAGGAAGTCGAGCCCCTGGCTGAGGCCCTCCAGCACGGCCGGGGGCGGACCCAGGGGGTTGATGGAGGCCGAGAAGTCGATGACCTGTTCCGGGGCCAAACCCAGGCGTCTGGCCAGCTTGTGGACGTCGCCGCCGTGGGAGAAGTGGCTCATGGTCAGCTCAGCTCGTACCTTGACTCGTAGCCCCGGGGGGTGATCATCAGGCCCTCCCAGGCGATGGTCTCCGAATTGCCGACGATCACCAGGCAGAGCATGTCCACCGCCTTGACGTCCAGCTCGGCCAGGCTGGTCAGCCAGACCTCCTGGCCGGGCCTAAAGGCGTTGCGGGCCACGCCCACCGGGGTCTCAGGGGAGCGGTGCTCCAGCATGATCCGGCGGACTTCTTCGAGCTGCCAGTCGCGCTTCCTGGAGCGGGGATTGTAGAGGCAGAGGACCAGGTCGGCCTCGGCCGCGGCCTTCAGGCGCTTGACTATGGTCGGCCAGGGCGTCAGCAGGTCCGAGAGGCTCAGGGCCATGAAGTCGTGGGTCAGGGGCGCGCCCAGGAGGGCCGCGGCGGCGTTGAGGGCGCTGACGCCCGGGGTCAGGCCCACGGCCAGCTCGCCGACCCGGGCCGGCCGCTGGAAGGCCAGGCGCAGCCCCCTGGCCCGGGCCACCTCCAGGGCCAGGCCGGCCAGGCTGTAGACGCCCACGTCGCCCGAGCCCACCAGGGCCACCCTGAGCCCCTGGCCGGCCAGACTTAAGGCCTCCTGGACCCGCTCGACTTCCTGGCGCATGGACCAGGCCAGGACCTTCTTGCCCTGGAGCAGCTCGGCCGGCAGGAGCTCCAGGTAGGTCCGGTAGCCCAGGATCGCCTCGGCCCGCTCCAGGGCCTGCCGGGCGGCCGGGGTCAGAAGGGCCTGGCCGCCCGGGCCGAGGCTGACTAGATGGAGTTCACCCTGGCCAGGGCCAGGGTCAGATTGGGCCATTTGCTCTTCTCCACGATCAGTTTCGCCTCCCCCCAGCCGGCCAGGGCGGCCGCCTCGGCCACCGAGGGCGAGCCGACGTGGCGGGCCGGCCGGGGCGAGGGGTTGGGCGTCCGGATGGCGGCTAACTCCTCGGGCCGGAAAAAGACCAGGGGCGCGCCCAGCTTTTCGGCCAGCTCGAAGAGGGCCGGGGCGTCGCGGCGGCGGTCGATTGAGGCCAGCCGGGCCAGGCTGCTCGGGCTCAGGCCGGCCTTGGCCAGGGTCTCGGCCAGGGCCGCCTCCAGTTCTTCCAGGGTCACCTGGCGGTGGCAGCCCAGACCTAAGGAGAGGCAGCGGGGCCGGAGCAGGAGCAGCCGCTCGGCCCCGGCCAGGACCCTCTCGCCGACGTAGACCCCGAAGGAGTAGTCCGCCGGGACTTCCTCCGGCGTCTCGAAGCGGTCCACCTGGGGCAGGTCAGGGGCCAGCCGGCCCTGGGGGTCGATGAGGGCCAGGCGCCGGCCGTCCAGCCAGGCCCCGGTCAGCCGGGCCAGGAGCCCGGGGTTGTCCACGACCAGGTCGGCCTCCTGGGCCAGGAGGTCCCAGCCGGGCAGGCCGGCAACGTCGGTGGCCGTGGTGACCACCGCCTGGCCGCCCAGGATCCCGGCCACCTGCTCGGCCAGGCGGTTGGCCCCGCCCAGGTGGCCCGAGAGAAGGCTCACGGCGAAGCGGCCGGCCTGATCGACCACGACCACGGCCGGGTCGCGGCGCTTGTCCTTCAGGTGCGGGGCGATGAGGCGGACGACCAGGCCGGCCGCGGCGATGAAGACCAGGCCCTGGCGGGACCGGAAGAGCCGGCCGACCTCCTCGGCCAGGCCGCCTTCAATGGCCTGGCAGGGCGCCTGGGCCCGGCCGGCCGGCCCCAGGCACTCGGCCTCACCTAATTCCTCGGCCAGGCGGCGGGCCAGGTTAAGGCCTTGCCCGGTCAGGGCGATGACGCTAATCATCGTCCCCCCGGGCCTGGCGTTCGCCGTGGCTGAACTCGGCGTCGTAGAGCTTGGAGAAGGCCTCGATGTCCCCCTCGGCCAGGGCCGGCCCGACCAGGATGATGGCCTGGCGCTCGATGCCGGCCGCCCTGACCGCTTCGGCCAGGTTGGCCAGGCTGGTGCGGATGAGCCGCTGCTCGGGCCAGGAGACGCGAAAGGCCACCGCGGCCGGGGTCTGGGGCGGATAGCCTTCCAGCAGGCCCGCGGCCGCCTCCTCGATCAGACCCACCGAGAGGTAGAGGCAGAGGGTGGCCCGGTGGCGGGCCAGGCCGGCCAGGGCCTCCCGCTGGGGCACCGGGGTGCGGCCGGAGAGGCGGGTGAAGATCACGGTCTGGCTGACCTCGGGCAGGGTCAGCTCCTGGTTGAGGGCCGCGGCCGCGGCCAGGGCCGCGGTCACCCCGGGCACGGTCTCGCTCCTCAAGCCGGCCCTGGCCAGGAGCTGCCGCTGCTCCTGGACCGCGCCGTAGAGGTCCGGGTCGCCGCTGTGGAGCCGGACCACGGTTCGGCCCTGGCCGGCCGCCTCGACCATGAGGTCCACCTGGGCCTGGAGGTCCAGGCCGGCCGAGGAGACCCGGCGGGCCTGGGGCCGGCAGTGGGCCAGGACCGCCTCGGGGACCAGGGAGCCGGCGTAGAGGACCAGGTCGGCCTCGGCCAGGAGCCGGGCGCCCTTGAGGGTGATCAGCTCCGGGTCGCCCGGTCCGGCGCCGACGAAGTAGATGGGCTTCACTTACTCCCCCTGAGCAGGAAGACCGGGTTGAGGGCGGCCAGGCGGCGCCGGCCGGCCAGGGGCTCGAAGCGGTTGATCTGGACTTGGCTGGCCTCGGGCCTCAGGCCGGCCTCCTCCAGGGACCGCCAGGCCTGGCTGAGGCTCTCCAGGGTGATGACCGAGACGACCACGACCCCGCCCGGCTGGAGCCGTCCGGCCGCGGCCGGGATGATCCGGTCCAGCTTGGCCCCGCCGCCGCCGATGAAGACCCGGTCCGGCGGCTCCAGCCCCTCCAGGCCGGCCGGCAGGTCCAGGCAGTGGACGCTCAGGTTGTCCCGGCCGAAGCGGGCCCGGTTGGCCTCGATCTGGGCGGCCCGCTCGGGCCGGCGCTCCACGGCGGCCACCCGGCCGGGCGCGACCAGGCCGGCCGCTTCGAGGGCCAGGGCCCCCGAGCCGGCCCCCAGGTCCCAGAGGCTCAGGCCCGGCCTCAGCCGCAGCAGGCTGAGGGCCACGGCCCGGACCTCGGCCTTGGTGATCAGGCCGGCCTCGTGGTCGAAGGCCTCCTCCGGGTTGCCCAGGAGGCAGGGCTCGGCTTCGGCCGGTTCGGCCGGCCGGAGGAGGACCAGGTTGAGGGGGTCGAACTCCTCTCCGGCCGCCTGGCCGGCGCTCAGCTCCCTGATCTTCTCATCCGGGGCGCCCAGGCGCTCGGCCACCACCAGCCGCCGCTCGGCCTGGCCGCGCTCGACCAGCCAGCGGCCGATCCGGGCCGGGGAGTTGGTGGGGTCGGTGTAGACGAAGACCGGCTTAGTGGATGATTCGACCGCCTCGAGGCCCTCCGGGGAGCGGCCGTGCAGGCTCAGGACCGGCAGGTCCTGCCAGGCCATTTTCAGCCGGGCGGCCAGGACCTGGACCAGGGTAACGTTGGGCCGGATCAGGACCGCCTCCGGCCCCAGGCGCTCGACCAGGCGCCGGCCCAGGCCGAAGAAGCCCGGATCGCCCGAGACCAGGACGACCACCCGCTCGTCCCGGCCGGCCGCGGCGGCGACCTGGTCCAGGACCTCGGCCAGGGGGGCTTTCAGGACCAGCCTGCGGCCGGGGTGGTCGGCGAAGAAGTCCACGTGCCGCCGGCCGCCGACCAGGACCTCGGCTTCGTCGACGGCCCGGCGGGCCTCCGGGGTCAGGTCGGCCGGCCCGCTGCCCAGGCCGATCAGTTCAACCGGTCTCATGTCCCAGCCTCATACAGGATGCGGCCCTTCGGGTCAAAGAGAAGATAGCCGACCTCCATGTCCGGGCCGGCCGTCCGGCCGCAGTAGTCGCGGGCCTGCTCGGCCGCGGCCCTGATCACGGCCCCGGCCCCGGCCCCCTCGAGCAGCTCCAGGGCCTGGCGGGCGGTGTTGGCCCCGGCCACGGCCCGGGCCAGGGGCTCCTGGCCGGTCAGATCGAGGGTCAGCCGGGCCAGGGGCTCCAGCTTCATCGGCGCGGCGTCGAAGCGGGTCTGGCCCAGGCCCCGGGCCAGCTTGAGGGTCTTGCCGAAAAAAGCGGCCACCACGGCCCGGCCGAAGCCCAGGCGGCCGGCCTGCCTGAGGCCGAAGGCCACGTGGTCGCCCACCTGGACGCAGCTCTCCTCCGCCTCGCCCAGCCGCCGCCGGGCCAGCCGGGCCGAGCTCCGGCCGGTGGCCAGGATGATCCGCTCCCGGCCGGCCGCCCGGGCGACCTTGAGCTCGACGACGATGGTCGCCCGATAGGCGGCGTGGGAGAAGGGCTTGACCAGGCCGGTCGTCCCCAGGATGGACAGGCCGCCGACGATGCCCAGCTTGGGGTTGAGGGTCTTCCGGGCCAGCTCCTGGCCGCCGGTGATGAAGGCCTCCACCCTCAGGCCGAAGCCCGAGTCCGGCCGTCCGGCCGCCCTGAGGACCTCCTTCACGGCCCTGAGCACCTGGCGCCTGACCGAAGGGTTGATGGCCGGCTGGCCCACGGCCAGAGGCAGGCCCGGCTTGGTGACCGTGCCCACGCCCGGCCCGGCGGCGAAGACCAGGCCCTCCTCCGGCTCGAGCAGCTCGACCACGGTCCCCACCTCGGCCCGGTGGGTCAGGTCCGGGTCGTCGCCGGCGTCCTTGAGCACCGAGGCCCGGGCCCGTTTATCCGCAAGGGCCTCCACTCGGCGCAGGGGCACGTTCCAGGTCCGCCGGCCGGGCAGGCTGACCCGGACCTCGGCCAGGGTTTGGCCGGCCAGGAGCAGGGTCAGGGCGGCCTTGACCGAGGCGGTCAGGGCCGTGCCGGTGGTGAAGCCAATTTTAAGCTCCGGGCGTCGAGTCATTCCCGCCCGGCCTGGCTTTGGCGATGACCAGGGACAGGTAGGGCGGGGTGCCCTTCTGGTCGGCCAGCCTGGTCACCACTCGCTGGCCATCGAGGCCGGCCTGGCTGATCAGGACGGCCTCCCGGTCCAGGCCCAGCTCCTCCACGGCGGCCCTGATGGCCTCGAACTGGCGGTAGGCCTTCAGGATAACTATGTTTTCGGCCAGATTGACCTGCTCCTTGAGCCGGGCCGCCCCCTGGGCGCCCGAGAGGATGAGCAGGCTCTCCTCGCCCCGGGCCAGGGGCAGGGCGGCCAGGGCGGCCGCGGCCGAGTAGGAGGTCACCCCGGGCACGACCTCGACCTCGACCTCGGGGTGGTGGCGCTGGAGGGCCGAGAGAAGGTAGACGAAGGTCGAGTAGGTCAGGGGGTCGCCCAGGGTCAGGAAGGCCGCCTCCCGGCCGCCGGCCAGGGCCTCAACGACCCGCCGGGCGTTGTCCTCGGCCGCCCGCCACTTGGCCTGGGGGTCGTTGGACATGGGGAAGGGCAGCTGCTCCACCCTGGTTGCGGCCGGCAGGTGGGGCCGGACTATCTCCAGGGCGATGGAGTGGCCGTTCTTCTTGGAGCAGGCGGCGAAGAGGATTTCCACCGAGCCCAGGACCCTGACCGCCTTGAGGGTCAGCAGCTCCGGGTCGCCCGGCCCGACGCCCACGCCGTAGAGCTTGCCCGCCGGGGAACTCATTGGGCCTCCCTGAAAAGCACGGCCAGGGCGTTGACCGCCGCCGCCGCCGCCGGCGAACCGCCCTTGCGGCCCAGGGCGGTGATGAAGGGCGTGGCCAGTTCGGACAGCTCGGCCTTGGACTCGGCCGCGTTGACGAAGCCGACCGGCAGGCCGACGATCAGGGCCGGCCTGGCTAGGCCCTGGCGGACCAGGCTGATGACCTCCAGCAGGGCCGTGGGCGCGTTGCCGATGGCCACGATACCGCCGGCCATGTCCTCGATGGAGCGCCTCATGGCCGCGGCGGTGCGGGTCCGGCCCTCTGCCGCGGCCTGGGCCGCGGTCTCGGCCTCGCCCAGGCGGACGACGACCTCCACCCCGGCCGGCAGCCTGGTCAGCCCGGCGGCCAGCATGCGGGTGTCGACCACCACCGGCCGGCCGGTCCTGAGCGCGGCCAGGCCGGCCTCCACGGCCCGGGGATGGAAGCGGACCTGCTTGAAAAAGTCGAAGTCGGCCGTGGCGTGGACCATGCGCCGGGCGATCTGGTACTCGGCCGGGCTGAAGCCCAGGGCCGGGGCCTCCCGGTCGATGATGTCGAAGCTGAGCCGCTCTATCTCTTCAGGCCGCACGTGGGCCCTCCCGGTACTTCTGGCAGGCCGCCACCAGGCTTTCGGCCAGCCGGGGCTGGGACAGAAAGTGGAGGTGGACGTAGGAGCCCAGGACGCTGCCGGCCCGCCAGCCCTCGTCCCAGGTCCGGCCTCCCCGGCCGGAGTTGACCCGGTAGGCCGGGTCAGCCGGCGCCGGGGGATCGATCAGGTGGGAGTAATGGAACTCGTGGCCCCTGATCCTGTCGCCGGCCCGGCCCAGGAGGCAGTCGGCCTTGAGCTCGACCTCCCGGTAGCCCAGGGCCCTCAGCCGGCCGTCCATTTGGGTGGTCACCGGGAGCAGCCCGGCCATGTCGTGGGCCCGGCCGTCCAAGTCGATGAGCCGCCGGCCCAGGTACATGAAGCCGCCGCATTCGGCGTAGACGGGCAGGCCTTCCCGAGCCGCCCGGTTAAGCCAAACCTTCAGCTCCGCCTGCCCGGCCAGGCGCTCGGCCCGGAGCTCGGGGTAGCCGCCGCCCAGGTAGAGGCCGTCCACGCCCCGGGGGATCTCCCCGGCCAGGGGCGAGAAGAAGACCAGCTCGGCCCCGGCCGCCTGGAGGGCCTCCAGGTTGGCCTGGTAGTAGAAGCAGAAGGCCTCGTCCCGGGCCACGCCGATGGTTGCTCTGGGCCGGGAAGAGGCTGTCGGGACGGGGCTGGGGGCCGCTTCGATCTGGCCGGCCAGGTCCAGGACCCGGTCCAGGTCGAGGCCCTCCTCGGCCAGGCGGGCCAGGCGATCCAGGGCGGCCCGGTCCCAGGGGGTCTCCTCGGCCGTGGTCAGGCCCAGGTGGCGTTCCGCCAGGGCCACCTGGTCGTCCCGGGCCAGGGCCCCGACGACGGGCAGGCCGGTGGCCGCCTCGATGGGCGGCCGCAGGTAGTCGACGTGGTTCGGGCCGGCCACCCGGTTGAGGATGACCCCGGCCAGGTTAAGCTGGGGATCGAAGTTCTTGAAGCCCAGGACCAGGGCCGCGGCCGAGCGGGACATGCCCTTGGCCTCGACGACCAGGAAGACCGGCAGGCCCAGCCACTTGGCCATCTCGGCCGTGGAACCGGTCTCGGCCTCGGGGGAGAGCCCGTCAAAGAGGCCCATCACTCCCTCGACGATAGCCAGGTCCGGCCGGCCGCCCGCGGCCAGCCCGGCCCGGAACTGGTCCAGGTTGGCCTCCCGGGAGAGCATCCAACCATCCAGGTTGCGGCTTAATCGGCCGCTGACCAGGCTGTGGTGGCCGGGGTCGATGAAGTCAGGCCCGACCTTGTAGGCCTGGACGGCCAGCCCGCGGGCCCTGAAAGCGGCCATCAGGGCCAGGCTGACCGTGGTCTTGCCGGCCGAGGAGTGGGTCCCGGCGACGACTATGCCCTTGATCCGGCCCATAAAAAAAGTCCTTGAGCCTCGCCCAAGGACTGCACCCAGCTTGCTTGATCCTGGAGGACGCGCCGGACCGCTTCCCGGGCCCGACGGTCTTGAGGACGCAGGCAGGTCTTCTGACTCCCGGATCGTGCTACCGGCCGCGCCTTCCCATCCGGCTCAGGTCCGGACAGTGGCCCTCTGGCGGCCTTCGTCCCCGGTTACAGCGGCGGGACCGTGACGGCTTCTCACCGTCTTCCCTTTTAAGCCCCTCTGGGCGCCCGCGTCCATTCGTCCCGAATTGTCCTTTAAAACTACCAGCCCGGCCCGGACCTGTCAACTCTCCGGCCCGGTCAGGCCAGCCTTGACAAAGCGGCCCTTTGGCCCTAATTTGACTTTTCCATTCTTCTCGACCAGGGGCCATCAGGGGGCAAGGTGTTTCGTCTCGACTTCGACAAACTGGGCGGCCTGGTGCCGGCCGTTGTCCAGGACTTTCAGAGCGGCCAGGTGCTCATGGTCGGCTTCATGAACCAGGAGGCCTGGCAAAAGACCCTGGAGACCAGGGAGGCCCACTTCTTCTCCCGGGCCAGGCAGTGCCTCTGGCACAAGGGCGACACCTCGGGCCACGTCCAGAAAGTCAGGGAGATCCTGGTCGACTGCGACGAGGACACGGTCCTCCTCAAGGTCGAGCAGGTCGGCGGCGCGGCCTGCCACACCGGCCACGTCTCCTGCTTTTACAGGCGCCTCAAAGACGACGGCCAGGTCGAGATCCTCGGCCGGCCGGTCTTTGACCCCAAGGAGGTCTACGGGTCATGAGCGTCCTCAGGCTGGGCGTGCCCAAGGGCAGCCTCCAGCAGGCCACGGTGGATCTCTTCCGCCGGGCCGGCTGGCGGATCCACGGTGAGGAGCGGTCCTACTTCCCCGAGGTGGACGACCCCGAGATCCAGTGCAGCCTCTGCCGGGCCCAGGAGATGTCCCGCTACGTCGAGGGCGGCGCCCTGGACGCCGGCCTGACCGGCCGGGACTGGATCCTGGAGAACGGCTCCGACGTCCAGGTGGTCGAGGACCTGGTCTACTCCAAGGTCAGCCAGCGGCCGACCCGCTGGGTCCTGGCCGTGGCCAAGGACTCCCCGGCCAGCCGGCTGGAGGACCTGGCCGGCAAAAAGGTGGCCACCGAGCTGGTCAACTTCACCAGGGCCTACTTCGCCCAGCGGGGCGTCGATGTGGAGGTCGAATTCTCCTGGGGGGCCACCGAGGCCAAGGTCGAGAACGGCCTGGCCGACGCCATCGTCGAGGTGACCGAGACCGGCTCGACCATCAAGGCCCACGGCCTCAAGATCATTCACGAGCTGATGCAGTCCCACACCCAGCTCATCGCCAACCACGCCGCCTGGGCCGATCCCTGGAAGCGGGCCAAGATCGAGCAGCTGGCCCTCCTCCTCAAGGGCGCCCTCAGGGGCGAGGAGATGGTCGGGCTCAAGATGAACGTGCCCGGCGAGATCATGGACGATATCCTGGCCGTGCTGCCCTATCTGGACGGGCCGACCGTGGCCGACATCTACGGCCAGAACATGAAATCGGTCGAGGTGGTGGTCAACCGCCAGGCCGTCCGCGACCTGGTCCCCGAGCTGCGCCGGCGGGGGGTGAGGGGCATCATCGAGTACCCGCTGCACAAGGTGATCTGATGTCTGTCTGTCAAAAAGCGACCGAAATGTCGGCCTTCCTGGCCATGGATGTCATGGAGCGGGCCCAGATCCTGGAACGGCAGGGCGTGGACATCGTCCACCTGGAGGTGGGCGAGCCGGACTTCGACACGCCGCCGGCCATCAAGGAGGCGGCCGTCAGGGCCCTCCGGGACAACAAGACCCACTACACCCACTCCATGGGCGACCGGAGCCTCAGGGAGGCCATCGCCGAGTACTACGCCGAGACCTACTCGGTCAGCGTCGACCCGGACCGGATCCTGGTCACCAACGGCACCTCGCCGGCCATGTTCATGACCTTCGCCGCCATCCTCGACCCGGGCGACGAGGTCATCCTGTCCAACCCCCACTACGCCTGTTACCCCAGCTACATCGAGTACATGGGCGGCCGCCCGGTCTACGTGGACGTCTTCGAGGAGGAGGACTTCGAGCTGCGGGTGGAGGCGGTCAGGGACAAGATCACCCCCCGGACCAAGGCCATCTTCATCAACTCGCCCTCCAACCCCACCGGAACCCTGCTCAGCTTCGAGCGCATGCAGAAACTGGCCGAGCTGGGGCCGCTGGTGGTCTCGGACGAGATCTACCACGGCCTGATCTACGAGGGCCAGGGGCGGTCCATGCTCGAGATCACCGACAACTCGGTGATCCTCAACGGCTTCTCCAAGCAGTGGGCCATGACCGGCTGGCGGCTGGGCTGGATCATCGCCCCCGAGGAGCTGGTCAGGCCCCTCCAGAAGATCCACCAGAACTTCTTCATCTCGGCCAACGCCTTTGTCCAGGCGGCCGGCATCGCCGCCCTCAAGGAGACCAAGGCCGACGTGGCCAAGATGGTCCAGACCTACAACGCCCGGCGCCAGGTCATCGTCCCCCGGGTCCGGGAGATCGGCCTGGGCCTCAGGTCAGAGCCGGTGGGGGCTTTCTATCTCTTGGTCAACGCCCGGCACCTGGGTCCGGACTCGCTGGCCCTGGCCTTTGACATCCTGGAGAAGGCCCACGTGGGCGTGGCCCCGGGCATCGACTTCGGCACCGGGGCCGAGGGCTACCTGAGGATGAGCTACGCCACGGCCCTGGAGCGGATCGAAGAGGGCATGAACCGGCTGGAGCGCTACCTCCAGGAATACCACCCCGGCAAGAGGGCGCCCCAGGGCTAGCCGAGGTTTTTACCGGGCCCGGCCCGAACATCAGCCGGCGGAGCCGTTCCAGCCGGCTCGGGCCGCGCCTTTCCGAAGAAACGACCCGCCGGCCGCTTCCCCGCCCCTGAACCAGGCCTCGACCAGCCGGCCCTCCCCTCAGCGGAGGTGGCAGGCGACCCAGTGGCCGGGACTGGCCTCCCTGAAGAGGGGCCGCTCGACCCGGCATTCGGGCGCGGCGATGGGGCAGCGGGGATGGAAGTGGCACCCCGGGGGCGGATCAAGGGGCGAGGGGATCTCGCCCTTGATGGCGGCGAAGCTGATGCGCCGCTTCTCGAAGCTGGGCACCTCGTTCAGGAGGGCCTGGGTGTAGGGGTGGAGGGGCGAGGCGAAGAGCTCCTCGGTCCCGGCCTCCTCGACCATGCGGCCGAGATACATTATGGCCACCCGGTCGCTGACGTGCTCGACCACGCCCAGGTTGTGGCTGATGAACAGGCAGGTCAGGGCCAGTTCCCGGCGAAGCTCCATGAAGAGGTTGAGGATCTGGGCCTGGATGGACACGTCCAGGGCCGAGACCACCTCGTCGGCGACGATGAATTCCGGCTGGACGGCCAGGGTCCTGACAATGGCGATCCGCTGCCTCTGGCCGCCGGAGAACTGGTGGGGGTAGCGGCGCTTGTAGGACGGGTCGAGCCCGCACTTGAGCATCAGGGCGTCGAGGTATTCGGTCAGCCCGGAGCGCTTGACCAGGCCGTGGACCCGGGGGGCCTCGCCGATGATCTCCTGGACCCGCATCCGGGAGTTGAGCGAGGCGAAGGGGTCCTGGAAGATCATCTGGACCTTGAGGGCCGTCTCCTTGGCCTGGCGCGGGTTCATGGCCCGCACGTCCTGGCCGCGGTAGAGCACCGAACCCTCGGAAGGCTCGAGGATGCGGGCCACGATCCGGCCCAGGGTCGACTTGCCGCAGCCCGACTCCCCGACCAGGCCGACCACCTCCCCCTTGTGGACCCGCAGGTTGACGCCGTCCACGGCGTGGACCACCTCTTCCCTGACCGAAGCGCCCAGCTTCTGGGCTATCTTGGCCGCCAGGTCCAGGCCTTTGACAAAGCGCTTGGAGATGCCGCGCAGCTCGATGATGGGCTCTGGGGGGGCGGCTTGGCTCACGAATCTTCCCCCAGATGAGGATGATGGCAGCGCACCCGGCGGCCCGGCAGGGGCGTTGAGACCTCGGGGTCCTGGGAGCAGGCCTCGTCGGCCCGGGGGCAGCGCTCGCGGAAGGCGCACCCCGGCGGCAGGTTCAGCGGCAGCGGGGCCATGCCCTGGATCTGATAGAGCGCCCGGCCGCGCCAGCCCCGTTTGGGCACGGAACCGATGAGCCCCACGGTGTAGGGGTGAAGGGGCCTGTCCAGAACCTCGTCCACGCCGCCGTGCTCAACGATCCGGCCGGCGTACATGACGCAGACTTCATCGGCCAGGCCGGCCACCACGGTCAGGTCGTGGGTGATCCAGATCAGGGCCGTGCCCTTCTCCCGGCAGAGCTTCTGGGTCTCGTAGAGGATCTGGGCCTGAATGGTCACGTCCAGGGCCGTGGTCGGTTCGTCGGCGATGATCAGCTTGGGCTCATTGAGCATGGCGATGGCGATGGCCACCCGCTGGCGCATTCCGCCGGAGAACTGGTGGGGATAGGCCTTGAGCCGCTCGTCCACGGCCGGGATGCCGACCTGCTTGAGCGCCTCGGCCGCCTGCCTCAGGGCGGCCTTCCGGTCAATGGCCCGGTGGGCCTGCAAGGCCTCGATGATCTGGGTGTCGATGCGCAGGACCGGGTTGAGCGTGGTCATGGAGTCCTGAAAAATCATGGCCACCCTGAAGCCGCGCAGCTGGCGCAGCCGCTCCTCCGGCAGGCCGACCAGATCCTCACCATCCAGGATGATCCGCCCGCCGACGATCCGGCCGGGCCAATCCAGGAGGCCCATGATGGACAGGCCGGTGACCGACTTGCCCGAGCCGGACTCCCCCACCAGGCCCAGGATGCGTCCGGGGGCGACGCTGAAGCTCACCCCGTCGACCGCCTTGATGACCCCGGCCTTGGTCAGGAAATGGGTCCGGAGGTCGTCGACGATGAGGGTCGGCCCCGGTCCGCTCACGTCTGCAACCTCGGGTTGAGCACGTCCCTGAGCTGATCGGCCACCAGATTGAGGCTGCCCACGGCGATGAGCAGGGCCACGCCCGGAAAGACGCTGATCCAGTACTGGCCGCTGAGGATGTACTCGTAGCCGTTGGAGATGAGCAGGCCCAGCGAAGGCTCGGTCACGGGCAGCCCGACGCCTAGGAACGACAGGGTCGCCTCGATCTGGATGGCGTTGGCCACGTTGACCGTACCGACGACGATCAGGGGGGCGATGCAGTTGGGCATCAGGTGGCGGAAGAGGATGCGCGGGCGTGACAGGGCCAGGGACCTGGCCGCCTCGATGTACTCCTTCTCCCTCTCCACCAGGGCCGCGCCCCGGACGATCCGGGCGAAGTAGGCCCACTGCCTGACCACCAGGGCGAAGATGACCTTGTCCACGCCCCGGCCCATCACGGCCAGGAGAATCAGGGCGATGAGGATGATCGGAAAGCTCAGGATCAGGTCGACCAGGCGCATGAGCAGGGTGTCGAGCTTGCCGCCGACGTAAGCCGCAGTGATGCCCACGATCGAGCCAACGACCAGGGCGATGATCCCGCTCATGGCCCCCACCCCGAGGCTGATCCTGAGGCCGTAGAAGATGGCGCTGAGCATGTCCCGGCCCTGATCGTCCGTGCCCAGCCAGTAGGTCAGGCCGTTCATACCCGTGGAGCCGGGCCGCAGCCGCCCGTCCAGGATGTCGATCTGGGCCAGGTCGTAAGGGTTCTGGACCGAGATCCAGGGGGCCAGCAGGGCGGCCAGGAGGACCAGGGTGAAGGCGATCAGGGAGCCCACGGCCAGCTTGCTCTCGGCAAAGTCGGAGACAAAGCGGCGGAACGGATTATCGCCGGTGCTCATTTCACCCGCCCCCGCCTGGAGCCGGCGGTTTCTGGACGATCCCGGTCATTCCTTGAGCTCTCCCAGGCGAACCCGGGGGTCAAGGACCGAGTAGAGGACGTCCACGACCAGGTTGATCAGGATGAAGATCAGGACCGTGACGAGCAGATAGGCCACCACCACCGGCCGGTCCAGGTGGTTGATGGAATCGATGATCAGCTTGCCCATGCCGGGCCAGGCGAAGACGCTCTCCGTGACCACGGCGAAGGCCAGAACGATGCCGAACTGGATGCCCACCACGGTGACGATGGGGATCATGATGTTCTTGAGCACGTGGACCAGGATCACCCGCCGGGTCTTGAGCCCCTTGGCCCGGGCGAACTTGATGAAATCCAGAGGCAGGGTCTCCCTCACCCCGGCCCGGGTCAGGCGGATGACCAGGGCCAGGGGAAAGAGGGACAGGTTGACCGCGGGCAGGATGATGTGCTTGAGGCCGTCCAGGGTCAGAAAACTGACGCTCAGGCCCAGAATCCGGACCGTCTCGCCCCGTCCGGAAGTGGGCAGCCAGCCGAAGCTGACGGCGAAGACCAGGACCATCATCAGCCCGATCCAGAAGGTGGGCAGGCTGAAGCCCAGAATCGAGCCGGCCATGATGCTCCGGCCGAAGATGGAATTGGGTCTCAGCCCCGCCCAAAGGCCAAAGGGGATGCCGAAAACCACGGCGATCAGGATGGCCGCCGAGGCCAGCTCAAGGGTGGCCGGAGCCCGCATCAGAATGAGCTTGAGAGCCGGGATGTTGTGGATGAAGGAATTGCCCAGCTCGCCCCGGACCGCCCCTTTCAGAAAGGCGATGTACTGCGCCCAGAGGGGGCGGTCCAGGCCGAGGTTGTGAATGGTCTCCTCCCGCTCGGCCGGGGTGGCCTCGGGGGCGATGAGCAGCTCCACCGGATTGCCGATGGCAAAGACGCCGACAAAGACGAGCATGGACATGACCAGGAGCACGGCCACGCTCTGCATCAGTCGCCGGATCAGGAAGACGGTCATGCCCGCTCCGCGTTGCTCTGAAAGCTGGGGAGACCCGGCCGGGTTTCCCCCGGCCGGGTCCGTCCCGGCGCCAGCTACTTCACCGGCTTCAGGTTGTAGGCCAGAGTGGACTCATCGGCCGAAGGGGTGTAGACCAGCCCTTTCTTGGTGGCGGCGATGGTGAACTGGGTGTGCAGGGGAATCATGCCCTGATCGTTCATGAGAAACGCCATGGCCGCCTGGAGGGCCTTCTCGCGCTTCTGGTCGTCGACGATCTTGACGGCCTCCTCGGCGATGCGGTCGAACTCGGGGTTGCTGTAGCCGCCGTTGTAGGAACCGGCGCCCTTGCCCTTGGAGTAGCTGTGGAAGATGGCCATGAAGCCGTGGGTGGCCTCACCGGTGGTCGAGTTGCCCCAGCCCAGCATGAAGAAGCTGAAGTTATTGTTCGGGGGGGCCATCTTGGGGAAATAGACCGTCTTGGGCATGGTCTCGACCTTCACGTCCAGACCGATGCGGGCCAGCATCTGGGCCACCGCCTGACAGATCTTGCCGTCGTTGACGTACCGGTCGTTGGGGCCGTGGACGGTCAGGCCGAAGCCGTTGGGATAGCCCGCCTCGGCCAGGAGCTTCTTGGCCCCTTCGGGATCGTACTTGGGGACCTTGATCTCCGGATTGTAGCTGAACCAGCCCTCCGGGATGGACTGGCTCGCCGGAGCGGCCAGCCCCTCCATGACCCGGCTGCAGATCACGTCGCGGTTGATGGCCAGGGTGAGCGCCCGGCGGACCCGGACGTCCTTGAGCGGGTTCTTGTCCAGGGGCTTGCCGTCCTTGCCGGTGACGAAGGGCGACTGGTCCCTGATGTTGTCGCAGACGAAGAAGATGACCCGGTCAGAGGGCCTCTTGAAGACGTTGATGTTCTTGTTCTTCACCAAATGGGCCACCTCGGTGGGCGGCACGAAGTCGATCATGTCCACGTCGCCGCCCAGGAGGGCCGCCACCCGGGCCGCGTCGTTGCTGATTATCTTGAAGGTCACGCGATCCCAGACCGGCTTCTCGCCCCAATAGTCGTCGAAGCGCTCCAGGGTCAGGTGGTCGCCGGGGACGAACTCAACGAACTTGAAGGGGCCGGTCCCGATGGCCGCCTTGCCCGAGTTGAAGTCGGCCGTGCTGGCCCCTTCGGCCGCCTTCTTGCTGATGATGGCCGCGTTGTGGACCTGGACCGGCAGGACCGGATTCGGCTTGTCGGTCTTGAGGATCACGGTGTAGGGGTCGACGATCTCCATGCTCACGATCGACCGGGTGTTGCTGTGATACGAGGCCGGGTTGTTGGGCACCTTGGGGATTCTGTTGATGGAGAAAACCACGTCCTCGGCCGTGAATTCCGACCCGTCATGGAACTTGACGCCCTTGCGCAGCTTGAACTCCCAGGTGACGTCGTCCAGGGCCTTCCAGGAGACGGCCAGGTCGGGAATCTTGCGCGAGTTCTGGTCCCGGCTGACCAGCCGGCCGAACATGTGCTTGGAATAGGCTACGTTGGTGGCAAGATACAGAAAATGGGGGTCAATCGAAGGCTCGGCCCGGACCCCGATCTTCACCTCCGCGGCCAGCGCGCTCTGAGCCAGAAGAGCAACGCCTAAGATCACCAGCCCGATTCGACAAAACCGCTTAATCATCCTTTCCCTCCCTTTTTCATCTGAGCCGCGACGGCGCGACCTAAAACCGACCTGGAGCGATGCTCCCGCGGCCTGTTGGCCCTTCAGGGCTCGTGATCCCTCCTTTCCTGTTGAGCCCGCTTGCCGGATCCGAAAACCGGCCCGAACCCCGAGCGCCTGACGTCTCTGGAAGCCCGGCCGCGGTCCGGTTCCCTGTCTCCTACTTCCAGACCTGGCCGGCCAGGCGCAGGAAATTTCCGCCCAGGATGCCCCGTATTTCGCTCTCGGGGTAGCCTCGCTTGAGGAGGACTTCAGTCACCTGGGGCAGCCTCTCCGGCGACACGTACCGCCAGCCGGAGGCGTCCTTGGAGTAGCCTTCGCCCGGATACCTCTCCGGATTGGCCTGGGCTTTGCGGAACATCTGGTCCTCGTAGTAGACGAAGTCCAGCCCGAGGCCGACGTGTTCGGGGCCGACCAGCTGGGCCACGTAGTCGATGTGGTTGGCGAAGTTCTCGGCCGAGACGTCGTTGTCCTTGAGGAAGAAGCCGATCCCGTTGATGCCGATGAACCCGTCCTTCCGGGCGCAGGCCTTTATCTGATCGTCCCTGATGTTGCGGGGATGCTCCTTCAGGGCGTAGGGGTTGGAGTGGGAAAACATGACCGGACCCTCGGCGAACTCCATGGCCTCCATGGTGCTCTGATAGCCGGTGTGGGTCAGGTCGAGAATCATCCCCACCCGATTCATCTCCTTGATCAGGGCCAGCCCGTAGCGGCTCAGGCCGGCGTCGGTCCGCTCGTGGCAGCCGTCGGCGGCGCGGTTCTTCTGGTTGTAGGCCAGGAGCAGGTGTCTGATCCCCAGCTCGTAGAGAAGCCCGATCAGGTTCTTGTCCCCCTCGAGCGCCTCGGAGCCCTGGAAATGAAACCCCACCGCCAGCTTGCCCTCGGCCTTGGCTCTGAGGATGTCGTCAACCGATCTGACAAAGACGTACTTGTCCCTCTCGGCCTCCAGGCGGGCCTTCACGTCGGCCAGATGATGGATCGTGGTCGGCAGGTTCCAGGCGTCGTGGCCGACGGTCAGGGAAACGAAGTCGACGCCGGAGGCGGGGTAGCGGGGCAGAGCGGTGTCCTGGTTCTCGTAACCGGGGCCCCAGGGCAGGGTCGTGTCGCAAACCAGGGCCTCGGCGTGCAGCCTGGCCGCCTCCTCCGAGACGCCCCAGCGGACGGCCGGGGAGTTCTTGTCGCTCATGGCGATGGTTCCTTTCTTGCCCGGTTGGGTAAACCGCCCGGGGGCCGCGGCCAAGGCCGGCGGGCCGGGCTCTCCCCCCTATTTTCCGACGACCACGACCCTGTGGGTTCGATCGGAAGAACGGTCGAGTTATTAAACAATAATATCAATTATATCTGCGTGTCAGCCCGCCCGCCAGAGAGGTGGAGGCGTCGAGGCCGGGTCGGGAGACCCGCCCGCGTCTCCGCTCATCACCTGGCCAGCACCTCAATTTCACTGCCGCCGCGCAATTGGCAGAACCAGCCGGGACGGCCGGCGGCGGCTCCGGTAGTATCGCAACACCGGGATCCGGCCGGCCGGGACCAGCGAGAAATGATCGCGGTCGGCGGCGGCCAGGGCCAGGCGGATGCGGTGTCCTTTGCGGAAAAGCCAGGAAGTCGGGTACAGGGCGAAGGAGACCTCGACCGGCTCGCCCGGGGCCAGCAGCTCGGCGTCGGCCCGGGAGTAGCTGTGATAGGGTCCTGCTTCCTGGTGGTTCCAGGGCGCCTGGGAGGTCCGGCGGTGAAGGATCCGGAAAACTCCTTCGGTGACGTAGCGGCAGGTCCCGTCCGCGGCCACATCCTCGAGATAGGCGAAGACCGACCCGTCCCGCTCGGTGGAGGAGAGGTGGAGGCTGGCCAGGGGATGGCCGGTGACCTCGACGTCCTCAGTCAGGGGCGGCGTGGTGTAGGTCAGCATCCGAGCGTCCCGCCCCGGCCAGTCACCGTAGTATTCCTCGACGGTCTTGGCCGAGAGCCTTTCGTAGCGCGTGGACTCGCCCGTGCCGCAGCCGTAGTCGGCCCGGTACTCGTCAAAGACCTCGGCCTCCCCGGGAGCCTCGGGCCCCAGCGCGCCCTGGGGGCCTAAGTACCAGGTCAGGGCCTCCGCCTCCCGGACCGGCCAGGTTTCGGCCGCCTTCCAGGCCTCCTCGGCCAGGGTGAAGTAGTGGACGCGGCTCTCTTTGTCCAGCCCCGTGTCCAGGCCCTTGAGGTAATGGTCGAAGAAGCGGAGGCACTCGGCCAGGAGCTTGAACTCCGGGGCCATGGCCTGGCGGAAGGGGCTGACGTTCGTCCGGGCCCCGTGGTCCCAGGGGCCTAAGATCAGGTGCTTATTCTTGTTCTTGATCGAGAGAAAGCGCTTGACCGCGGCGTTGCCGTAACCCCCGCCGTCCATCCAGCCCGAGACGCAGTAGTAGGCCACGGCCGGGTCGATGGCCTGGGCGTAGTGGTAGGGACTTATGGAGGCGCTGGTGTAGTCGGGATCGTAGCTCAGGGCCGAGTCCCTGAACTCGAGCGCCCGGATGAAGTCGTTCATGTTCACGTTGGCCAGGTGCTCGGCCAGGGCCGCCTCCCTGAGCCGGCCGTCCCCGTCCTCGTCCACGGGCGCCGGACCCAGGAGGCGGGGATCGGCGAAGTAGGCGTATTTCCTCAGCTCCGCCCTTTGATCCAAGTCGAGGGCCTCCCTGAGGTCATCGTAGGCCCTCAGGACGCTGCTCAGGAGCAGCCCCCCGGGGTAGAAATGATCGGCGTAGGTGTCCCAGACGGCGAAGGTAGGCACAACGGCCTTGACCGCTGGGTGGCCGGTCGTGGCCAGGAAGCAGGCCGCGGCCCCCACGTAGGAGATGCCGATCGAGCCGATGTTCCCGTCGCACCAGGGCTGGCCCGCGACCCAGTCGACGACGTCGTAGTAGTCCGGGCGCTCCGCCGGCGAGCGGAAGCCGTCCCGGGAGCCGAAGGAAGCGCCGCTTCCGCGCACGTCCACCACCACCACGGCGTAGCCCCGGGGCACAAAAAAATCCCGGTACTGGCAGGTGTTGGGGCTGGCCTCAACCGGGGTGGAACCCGCCTCCCTGATCTCGAAGCGCCGGTAGTAGGGCGTGAAGATCACCAGGGTGGGCAGAGCTTCGGCCCGGGGCAGACTCAGGGGCAGGTGGACGTCGACGGCCAGACGGGTCCCGTCCCTGACGGTGACGTAACAGGAGTTCCGTTGAAAGCCGGACTCAAACCTGGGCCGGTGATCCTGGAGGTACTGATCCGGAGTGACCGTCCAGGCCGGGGACCGCTCCGCGCTGTCGGACATCTTCCCTTCTCCTGATATAGTAAAACACTCATAAGAAAAGGGTCATTGCAGGGTATCTCTCCGGCGTTGGCCAGTCAAGATGTTCCTTCACCGCGCCGGCAGGGCTGATCCTGACCCCTGATCAGTCCATTAAATCCGGAAGGATGACCCCGCCCCGGACGCTTTCCCCGGGGCCTTGAGACGCCCGGGAGGCTCAAGCTGCGGCCGAGGGGGCCCCCGGGCCGCAGCTTCCCGGTGACGAGGCTAGGCGAGAAGGTCTTTCATCACCCGGCCCTGCTTCATCACCAGGACCACCTTTTCCCGGCCCCGCTCGAAGAGACCGAGGTCTTCCAGGGGGTTGCCGTCCACCACGATCAGATCGGCCAGTTTGCCCGGCTCGACCGTGCCCAGGCGGTCCGGCCAGCCGATCAGCTCGGCGTTGGTCCGGGTGGCCGAGACGATGGCCTCCATCGGGGTCATGACCTCGGCCTTGAGGGCCAGCTCGCGGCCCTTGAGGTACTGGAAGGGACCGATGATGTCTGTCCCCGAGGCGATCTTGACCCCGGCCCGGTAGGCGTATTCCAGGGCCTGCCGCCCGGACTGGATGACCGTCCTCAGCTTCTCCAGGATGAAAGCATCCAGGCCCTCGGCCCGCCCGTGCTCGGCCAGGACCTCGAAGACGGACAGGGTGGGAACGTAGAAGGCCCCCCGGGCGGCCATCATCTCGGCCGTCTCCCGGCCCATCAGGTTGCCGTGTTCTATGCTCCTGACCCCGGCCTCCAGGCAGTTGCGGATGGCCCTGTCGCTGTAGCAGTGGGCCAGGACGTAGGTTCCGGCCGCCTGGGCCACTTCCACGGCGGCCCTCAGCTCGGGCACCTCGAACTGCCACTGGCCGGGTCTGTCCGAGGGCGAGGCCACCCCGCCGTCGGCCATGATTTTGACCTGATTGGCGCCGCGCCGGAGAACCTCACGGGCCGCCCGGCGAACCTCGTCGGGGCCGTCGCAGATTTCGGGGAAGACCCCGATGCTGTTGCGGGGCACGTTGGCCTCGCGGGCGATGCCCCTCTTGTCGCCGTGGCCGCCCGTCTGGGTCAGCATGGTGACGCTCAGGAACAGGCGCGGGCCCCGGATGAGGCCCTGGTCCACCGCGGCCCGGAAGCCCCAGTCCAGACCGCCGGCGTCCCGGAGGCTGGTGAAGCCCAGGTCCAGGTCGACCTCCAGGTTCCGGGTCGCCCGGAGAACGTAGACGGCCGGAGGCAGGGCCGCGGTGTGGTCGTGGACCACCTCGATGTTGCCCGCGTGGACGTGGGCGTCGATCAGGCCGGGCAGCAGGGTCTTGCCCCGCAGATCCAGGACCCTGGCCCCCGGCAGGGCCGGCGGGCCGCCTTGGGTCAGCACCTCCTTGATGGCCTCGCCCTCCACAACCACCGTTGCCCCAGGGGAGGGCTGGCCGCCGTTGCCGTCAATGAGAAAAGCGTTCTTGAAAACCACTGCCTCGGCCATCTGTTCCGCTCTCCTTCCCAGCAGGTTCAGGTTTCCGCCTGGCGCGCGCGAACCGACCCTTCAGCCGCGGGCCGGAGCCCGGGGGGGTGAGCCGGCCCCGCGCCGGCGCCCAGGGCCGCCTTCAGCCGAATGAGGGTTCGTCAAAACCGCGTCCCGATGAGGCCATGAAGCCTTGAAACAGGCCTGGAATCCGTGCTCCGGGTCAGGATACTCTCCCCCGGCGAGAGCGGTCAAGGCCGGGGCTGGTCCGCCGGGCCTTGAGTTGGCCGAACAAAATCCAGGGCTCGGGAGACTCCTTCTGAGCCTTGGATTTTGCTGAAGCCGGCGATGGGATTTGAATCCGCTGCCCGCGAAGAAGACTCCGGAGCAGGGCTTTGGGCCGGGCCAGAGCAGGCCAGTCAATCTGATCTTGACAAAGATAAGGATAGTATCATAAGGATAAACATCATACGTTTACCCCATCAGCTCTCACGTATTGGGAAAGGAGGTGGCCGACTAGGTTGGGACCCACGCCCGGAGGACGGCTTCGTCAAACCTTAACTAAAACTAACAATCTTAAATTATTACACAAGGAGGAGAGAAGTGAAACGCATACTGCTTATCACGATGGCCATTTGTCTCGTCCTTTACGTTGGGACGGCTGGGGCCGAAACATCCTTCTTGAAAGTGGCCTCTCAGACCGGGATCGATATCGCTAAGCAGGGCGAGGCCATAATCTGGTCCGGTCCCTTTGGCGGCAAGATCAAGCCCAACGGCCCTTTGGCTGGCAAAAAGATCGGACTCCTGGTCGCCTGTGAGTTCAGCGATTGGCAGGCCTACTATCTGGCCGAATACGTGGCCGAGTTCGGCGGCACACCCCAGTTCATCATGAACAACAACCACATCTGGAAGAACACCCGGCCGATGAACGGCATCCGCATCCCCCGGGGGACCTGGGGCCTGACCCTGACCGAGGGCATGGACGGTCTGGGGATAAACGGCAGCCGGGTCGAGTACCCGGTGGTGCTCAAGGAAGACCCCAATCTGGTCGCCCCCGGCGTCCCGGGTCAGGGGACCGGGTCCTTAAAAGTCGCCGATCCCAACAAGTATGACGCCCTGATCATCCTGGGCAGCCACTCCGGCGACATCCTGGTGGCCGACGACGTGGCCCTGAAATTCATCAAGGCCGTGGCTGAGCGCAAGGTTCCCATGGCCGCTATCGGGGCCGGGATCATGCCCATGATCCACCTGGGTCTGATGAACGGCAAGAAAGCCGTCGGCAACCGGACCGTGGACTACATGCTCCGCAAGGTGGGGGTCTTCTCGGCTGGCTCGGTGGCCGTGGACGGCAATATCATCACCGGCCGGGACACCTTCGCCACCCCGGGGGTGGTCCGGGCGCTGTGCAAGGTGTTTAAGTCCGATTTCGTGGACCAGCACAAGGACATCCTCAAGGGCAAGAAGGTCATGGCCATGACCGCCGAGGACTGGGAAGACATCGAGCTCTGCGCGCCGACCATGGAACTGATGTACCGCGGGGCCGAGATCGTCGTCGGCTTGTTCGATCCCATCCAGAAGGCCCGGCCGGCCATGCTCGACTCCGAGGTGAGGACCGGCAGTTTCGGGACCACCGTCCCCTTCCAGGAGATCCCGGCCAGCTACTACAAAATCATCAAGGCCGAGGACCTCAAGATGAGCGACTTCGATCTGCTGTTCATCCACGGAGCCATGAACCCCTGGCGGCTGACCGTCGGTCCGGCGGCCCAGGAATTCCTCAGGGACGCCTACGCCTACGGCAAGATCATCGCCTCCATCTGTCACGGCCCCATCCCGGTGGCCACGGCCGGCATCCTCCAGGGCAAGAAGTCGGCCGGCTGGCTGGCTGTCGAGGACTCGGTCAAGCTGATGGGCGGTTCGTACAACTGGGACTGGGCCGCGGTGGTGGACGGCAACGCCGTCACCGGCCGGACTCCGCCCGAGGTGCCTGAGTTCGTGGACGCCATAACCCTGTCGCTGCTGCGCTAGTTCAGGACAACTCTCAGCCCCAAAGGAGAAGAACATGAAAGCGAGCAGAACACTGGTTGCGGTGGCGCTGACCGTGGCCCTCGTCTTCGGCTTCACCGCCCTGGCCGGCGCGGCCAAGGTTACCATCCGACTGGCCTCGGCCTTTGAACCGACTCACATCCTGGCCCAGTCGGCCAAGAAATTCCAGGAACTGGTCCAGACCAAAAGCAACGGCGACATCTCTGTCCAGCTCTTTCTGGGCGGGGTGATGGGCTCGGAGGAGGAATGCACCGAGTCGGTCAGTATCGGCGCGGTGGAGATGCAGGCCGGCGGCGGTCTGCCCATCAAGACCTACGCTCCCCAATACTACTTCCTCGACTCCCCCTACGTCATGAAGGACTGGGCTCACTACAAGCGGGTCTTCCTGGAGAGCCCCATCGGTGAAGAGGCCAGGGCCCTGATCGCCAAAAACGGCAACACCAAGTACCTGGGCGTCGTCTATCGCGGCGTCCGCCAGTTCACCTCCAACAAGCCCATCAAGACCCCGGCCGACATCCAGGGCCTCAAACTGCGGCTGCCCCAGCTGCCCACCTGGGTCGCCGTCTGGAAAGCGGTGGGCGCTCTGCCGGTTCCGGTGGCCCTGACCGAGCTCTTCTCCGCCCTCCAGACCGGCGTGGCCGACGCCTCGGAAGGAGACGTCTCCCAGATTCAATCCTTCCACCTGGACGAAGTCCAGAAGTACCTGTCCATGACCGGGCATCTGGTCCAGACCGGCGCCCTGACCATCAACAAGTCCTTCTTCGAGTCCTTGAGCAAGGAGCATCAAGCCCTCATCGCCCAGGCGGGGGCCGAGGCCGCCGAATGGGGCTCCAACCAGATTCTCACCGGCGAGAAAGACCTGATCGAGGATCTCAAGAAGAAGGGGATGCAGGTGATCATTCCCGACGCGGCCGCTTTCCGCGAGAAGGCCAAACCAGCCGTCGAGGCCCTGTTCAAGAAAGAGTGGCCCGTGACGACCTGGGAAAAGGTCCTGTCCTACTAGCCGGCCACTCTTGAGCCGCCGGGTGCAAGGGGCTCACCCCGAGTTCCTTGCACCCGGACGCCGCCCTGGCCGCGGAGCCTTGCCGATGAAAAAGACGATCGCCTCGCTCAACACCGCCCTGGACGCCCTGATCACCGCCGCTTTCATATTCATGATGTTGTGCGCCATAATGCAGGTTGTCTTTCGGTATCTCCTTCAGATCTCGGTTCCCTGGACCGAGGAGGCCGCCCGCTTCTCGTTGATCATGGTGACCTTTTGGGGCGGCGCCGCGGCCTTGCGGGAAAGAGAGCACATCTCCATTCCGGCCGTCTTCGACCGCATCCCCCGTAAACCCCGATTGATTCTTCAGGCGGCCTTCATCGCGGCCATGGGCGTCTTTCTGGTCAACGTCTTCCAGGGCAGCTGCAAGATGGTCAAGCTGACCTGGAACACCCCTGTCGGATCCATCTACTGGTTGACCACCGGCCGGGTCTATCTGTTTCTGCCTTCGGGCATCGTGCTGATGCTGCTGTATCTGGTCGGCTGGATGGCGGAGACTATTCGGTCGCTGTTTCAACCGGCGTCCCCATCGGGGAAAGGGGCAGAGTAGCCGCCATGTCCATCGCCTTGTCCATCGGAATCCTCATCGCCCTTTTTCTGATCGGAATGCCCGTGGCCTTCGCCATGGGCGTCACGGGTTTTATTCTGCTCAAAATCCTGTGGGGCGACTCGATCAATCTCGGTATCATCGCCCAGCGGATGCTTTACGGGGTCAATAACTTTGTCATCCTGGCCATTCCGTTTTTCCTCCTGGCCGGCAAACTGATGAACACCGGCGGGATCACCAACCGGATCTTTCATTTCGCCAATCTGCTGGTGGGCCATTTTCGGGGGGGCTTGGGTCAGGTCAATATCATCGCCAGCCTGATCTTTTCGGGCATGAGCGGTCTGGCGGCGGCCGACACCGCCGGTCTGGGGGTGGTGGAAATCAAGGCCATGAAGGACGCCGGCTACGATCCCGATTTTTCCTGCGCGGTCACCGGGGCATCCTCGACCATCGGCCCCATCGTCCCCCCCAGCGTGCCCCTGGTCATTTACGGAATCCTGGCCAACGTGTCCATCGGCAAGCTGCTCATCGCCGGGATCATTCCCGGCGTCCTGGTCTGCCTGGCGCTGATGGTCATGGTCGCCGTCTACGCCGGCAAAAGGGGGTATGCCAAACACAAAAGGGCCGGGCTCGGCGATCTGTGGTCCGCTTTCAGAAAGGCCGTCGGCCCGATAATGACCCCGGTCATCCTCATCGGCGGGATCTTGAGCGGCGTCTTCACCCCCACCGAAGCGGCGGCCATCGCCGCCCTGTACGCCTTTACCCTCGGATTCGTGGTCTACCGGGAACTGACCCTGGCCGATCTGTGGCGCATCCTCAAGGAGACCGCCCGGGAAACGGCCACCATCACCTTCATCATCGCCTGCGCCATGTTCTACGGCTGGGTCCTTATCCGCAGCCGGACCCCGATCATGATGCTGGACCTGTTTACCGACATCAGCACCAATCCGATAGTGGTGCTCTTGATTTTGAACTTCTTTTTGCTTATTATCGGCTGTTTCATGGAGACGATCGCCGCCCTGAGCATTCTGGTGCCGATTCTGACGCCCCTGCTGCTCAAGGTAGGCATCGATCCCCTTCACTTCGGGATGGTAATGGTTCTGAACCTGATGATCGGCCTGCTGACCCCGCCCTTCGGGATCAACCTGTTCATCCTGAACAAGATCAGCGGGGTCTCGACCCTGCGAATCGCCCGGGCCTGCGTGCCCTTCTTCGTCCCCTTGATCGCCGTGCTGATGCTGATTACTTTTTTTCCCCCCATCGTGACGATTCTACCCGAAATGTTCAGCACCAGATGATGATCAGGCTAACCCGAATCTTTGGCCCCTCAGGCCCAGCGGAAGCAGTCGATGAGTGAGTTCGGAAAAATAAAGCCCCAATCGAGGTCGGAAATGGTGGTCGACAAGATCACCAATTCGATCATCAACGGTGAACTGTCCCACGGCCAAGTCCTGCCTCCGGAGAACCAGCTGTGCGAGTATCTGGGGGTTTCCCGCAGCATCCTTCGGGAGGCCATTCGGGTACTGGCGGCCAAGGGGCTGGTCCAAGTCAAACAAGGTTATGGCACCTTCGTTCGCCAGCCCAAGATCGACGTACCGGCGGAGGCGGTGCGCAACTACCTGATGACCCATTCCTTCTCCCTGCAGCAGCTCATGGAGGCACGCTACCCCATTGAGTTGGAAATCGCCCGGTTGGCGGCCTTGCGGAGGGGTGAATCCCATCTGGAGGAGATGGAGGCTTCTCTACGGATAATGCACGATCCCATGCAGAGCGACGAAGCCTATGCCGATGCGGACGCCGCATTTCACCGGGCCATCATAAACGCCTCGGGCAACCCCATTTTCGGCATTATGATTCGTTCGATCATGGTCAATCTGCACATTTCCCGTCAACTGGCCATTCGACACTTCAGAATCGATGTCGTTGCCGAAGAGCACACCGCAATATTAGAAGCGATTCGAGAGGGCAATCCCCAAGCGGCTACGGAAAAAATGAAAAAGCACATGGACATGGCCCTGGAACGCATCGGTATGGTTAACGAACTTCTTAAAAAATAGGCCTGCGATAACGAGCCGCCTCCTGCTGGGATCATCGCCAGCGAGCTGTCCAGCGAAAACCTCACTTTGATGCGCCGCCGCCGCGCCGCCGGGCTGTCCAAGAATGAACAGGCCTCCTTGTTCCTCGGGCCGGAAAGCACCTCGGCGTCCCGAAGGATCCCGAGGAAAAGAACGCGGACAAGGCCCGCCACCGGCTCCGGGCCGATCTCACCGAATCGGCCAAGATCATCTTGGAATTCCTGAGAAGGACTGGGGGCGGGTCCGGACAGCCGGCCTAGCAGCCGGGGGCGGAGAGACGGGCGAACCGGGGCGGGCTCCCGCTTAACTCAATAAGAGGGCGTCGTCAAAGGAGAGTATCGGATAGGTCAATTCCTCCGGGGCCAGGGCGGTGGTTACCCTCAGCCCGGCCACGATGCTCATTTTTATCTTGGTCAGGTGGCCGGTCAGGGCGGCGGTAAGGCCCTCGAGATCGCGCTTGGCCAGTTGGCGGGCGATGTTTTGATGTTCGTTGGACGAGGTCTCGAACATGCTGTGAGAGACCAAGTCCTTGTTGTATTTGAGCAGCAGCCGGTCGAACAGGTCCTTCAGCAGCTTTGTTTGAATCTTCCGTTTGGACAGGCTGGCCAGGCTCAGGTGAAATTTCATGTCGGTCAGCAGGCGACGGTAATGGTCTCCGTTGGCCGAGGCCCGGCCGTGATCCTCCACGGCCTGGGCTATCCGCTGGAGCCCGGCCTGGTCCACGTTCTTGACCGCCAGGGGCAGAAGGGCCACCTCGAGGAGAAGCCGAGTGTCGTAAATCTCCTCCACCTCTTCCACGGAGATGCCCTTGACAAAATAACCCCGGTTGGGTTCGTGCTGGACAATGTCCATGAATTCCAGCCATTTCAAGGCATGAATCACCGGCGTGGTGCTGAGACCCAGCTTTTCGGCCAGGTCCCGGTAGGATGTTTTCTGTCCGGGGGAGATCTCGTTGTTGAACAACATCTGACACAACCCGGCCAGGGCTTTTCTGTCCTGATTCACCTTGCCTTGTTTTTTCACCGAAGATTCCCCGAGCTGATCGGCTCATTTCGAAGATAATTTTGCTTCCTAGATTTTACCATATTCTGCCGGAAGATTGCGATAAAATTATTTATCGCAGTTTCAAGGTGTGTTTTACGGATTTGAACACAACTCCATCCACCGGCCGCCGCGGACAAATCATTTTATCATAGCCCCATCATTCAGTCATAAAAAGGTTTTGTTTCTTCACCAAGCCGGCTTTTCCCTTCAGCTCGGTCCACCGGAGCCGGGACCGGAAAGGGGCTTGACAAGGGCGGGACGAGCCAAATAAAATGACAGATGTTATAATAAATCAAATATAATAGAAATAATCGTGGGTTCGGATAATGACCGGGGCCCAAGCCGCAGTGGCAATGCTGAGGGATTACGGAGTCGAAGCGATTTTCGGCGTCCCCGGGGATACCAGCCTTCCCCTGTACCAGGCCCTCTCCCAGGCCGGCGGACCGCCCCGACACGTCCTGGCCCGGGATGAGAGATCGGCCGCCTTCATGGCCGACGCCTACGCCCGCTTGTCCCACAAGCCGGGCCTGTGCGAGTGTCCCAGCGGAGCCGGTCCCCTCTACGCCCTGCCCGGAGTGGCCGAGGCCAACGCCTCCTCCATCCCGATCATCCTCCTGACCTCGGATATCCCCCTGGCCGGTCACGGCAAGCAGACCATCACCGAGCTGGAAACGGAGAGCCTCTTCAGGACGGTGACCAAGTGGTCCTGTCTTGTCACCGGCCCGGACAAGGTGCCGGAATCGCTGCGCCGGGCCTTTCGGATAGCGGTCAGCGACCGGCCGGGGGCGGTCCATCTGGCCCTGCCCCAGGAGGCCATGACCGGTCCGGTAAGGCTCGGCGAATGCTACGCCGAGCCGGACTGCCGGGCCTATCCGGCCTTCCGCACCCGAGGGGCCCGGGATGTGCTGGAGAGGCTGGCCCGGCTGCTGGTGGAAGCCGGCCGGCCGGTGGTGGTGGCCGGCGGCGGGGCCAACCACTCCCAGGCCGGCCAGGCCCTGACCGCTCTGGCCGAGCATCTGGCCATGCCGGTGGTGACCACCATCTCCGGCCAGGGGATCATGGCCGACACCCACCCCCTGGCCCTGGGGGTCATCGGCGACAACGGCTATCACGCCCACGCCCATCGGGCCGTGGAGGAAAGCGACCTGCTTTTCTACGTGGGCTGCAAGAGGGGTTCGGTGTCCACGATCAACTGGACCATGCCCCGACCCGACCCGAACCGGAAGACCGCCCAGCTGGACATCAACCCGCGCCTCCTGGGCAACAACGAGCCCAACACCCTGAGTGTCTGCGGCGACGCCCGGCTGGTGCTGGAGGATCTGGTCGTCCTGGTCAAGGAGGCGGCCGAGGTCAGAAGCCCCTCGCCCTGGGTGGAGGAGCTGAACAGGGAGCGGGCCGACTTCTGGTCCAGGGCGGCCTCCTTTGTCTCGCCGGCCGGCCGGCCGCTGGACCCCCGGGCCATCATCTCCACCTTGAACCGCCATCTGACCGGGCCCAGCGTGGTCATCGCCGACGCGGGGACCCCCACGCCCTACACGGTCCGCTTCCTGAAGCTGGAAGCCCCGGGTTCCCGGTTCCTGATTCCCCGGGCCTACGGCGGCCTGGGGTACGCCATTCCGGCCCTGGTGGGAGCCCATCTGGCCCGGCCCGAAGCCCGGCTGGCGGCCCTCTTCGGCGACGGCAGCCTGGGCATGTCGGCCGGTGAGTTGGAAACCCTGGCCCGGCTGGGCATCCCGGCCGTTCTGGTCCACTTCAACAACGGCTCCTTCGGCTGGATCAAGGCTCTGCAGAAGCTGCACGGCCAGGGCCAATATTTTTCGGTGGATTTCACCCCCGGCGATCCGGTCCTGGTGGCTCGGGGCTTTGGTCTGGAGGCACGCCGGGTCTCGAACCTGGAAGAACTGGACCAGGGTCTGGCCTGGGCCTTCAGCTCGGCCGGACCGGTCTTTTTGGACGTACCCTCCCTGCCCGAAACGGATCAGCTGCCGCCGGTCAAGACCTGGGAGCTGGCCGCCGCCCGGGATGGCGGAGGGGAGTCGGGTTGGCGGAGTTGAAGGGATTGGCCGGTCGCTCCGTGGGAATCCGACCGCAGATTGGGTTTCTGGGATAAACGGTTTTTAACTCAGGGATCGAGGAGGAGACGGAAAATGAAAAAAACCTTGTACCTTTTGGCGGCGGGCTTGGTGATGACCTTCTGCCTGACCGCCGGGGCCCTGGCCGCCGAAATCACCATGGCCCTGGTGGGGCCCATGACCGGCGACCTGGCTCAGTACGGCGTGAGCATGAAGGAGGGCACGGCCCTGGCCGTCGCCAAGTTCGAGGCGGGCGGCGACAAGGTCAAGCTGGTCACCGAGGACGACCGGGGCAATCCCCAGGAATCGGCCAGCGTGGCCCAAAAGATCGCCGGCCAGAAGGAGATCCTGGGCGTGGTGGGCCCCTTCGGCACTCCCACGGCCCTGGCCGCCGCGCCCATCTATGAGCGGGCCAAGATCACGATCATCGCCCCGGCCTCTTCGGCCGTCAAATACAACGAGGCCGGCCCCTATCATTTCCGGGTCAACGTCACCAGCGAGATCCACGTCCTGGGCACGGCCAAGTTCATCAAGGAAGTGCTCAAGGCCAAGAAGGTGGCCATCATCTATGAGAAGACCGACTGGGGCATCGGCTATCGCAAAGCCCTGGTGGAGAGCTTCAAGAAGGCCGGTGGAATAGAGGTGGTCTACGATGATGGCTTCGTCCGGGGCCCGACCACCGACTTCATGGCCATCCTGACCAAAATCAAGGAGGCCGGCCCGGAGGTCCTCTGCCACGCCACCCTGTACACCGAATCGGCCCTCATCGCCAAGCAGTCCAAGAAGCTGGGTCTCAAGGTCGTCCACCTGGGCAACCCCGGAACCCACTCCGACAAGCTGATGAAGCTGGGCGGCCAGGCGGCCGAGGGGGTGATCTGCGTGGGCGAGTTCCACGCCGACATGAAGCGGGCCGAGGCCCAGGAGTTCGTCAAGGCTTACAAGGCCAAGTTCAACAAGGAGCCCGACGAGTTCGCCGCCCTGAGCTACGACGCGACGATGATTATACTTAACGCCATCAAAAAGGCCGGGTCGACCGATCGGGACAAGATCCGGGAGGCCGTGGCCGCCACCAAGAACTTCAAGGGCGTCACCGGGGACCTGTCCTTCGATGAGAAGGGCGATATTCCCTACAAGGACGTGACCTTCATGGTGGTCAAGGACGGCCGCTGGGCCTTCTACGAGTAAGGCAAGACAAGGGCGGGGGAAAAGCCTTGCGGGCCCGGGGCGCCCCGCGGCCCGCAGGCCCCCGCCTCAGAGAACCGGGTTTAACCCGAGATGCTTGCCAAGTCCTTTTCGGGCCACATAACCACGCCTCGCCGAGGGCCCGGTTTTGGCAAGACCGACAAATCGCCCGGTTATACGGGTAGCCCGGCGGTTTGGCGGGCCGCTCGCGGCCCGCGTTTGAGGGGGGCCCGCCGGCCCTCTCGCCCCAAGGGGAGGATCAACCCTTGTTCGCTCAGCAGATAATCAACAGCCTGGTTCTGGGCAGCATCTACACCCTCATCGCTCTCGGTTTCACCCTCATTTTCGGGGTGGCCAAGCTGCTCCACATGGCCCACGGCGGGGTCCTGCTCATCGGGGCCTACGTGGCCATGACCCTGACCATAGGTCTGGGCTTCTCCCTGGCCGCGGCCGCGCCCATCGCCATCGCGGCGACCATCGTCGTGGGCGTGCTGGTGGAGCGGATCACCATCACCCCGTTACGGACCTACCCGCCCATCGCCATCCTGATCGCCACCCTGGGCATGTCCTTTTTCCTGGAGAGCGCCATCGAGAACATCTGGGGGGCCGAGCGGTTGAACTACCCCGGCTTTCTGGAGTCGCCGGCCCTGTCCCTGGAGAAGCTGCAGGTGGCCTGGCTGGACGTCTTCATCCTGGCGGTCACGGTGGGCTTGATCCTGGCCCTCCAGATTCTGGTCAAGAAAACCCAGCTGGGCAAGGCCATCAGGGCCACGGCCGAGAACCCTCACACGGCCGAGTTGATGGGCGTCAAGACCTCCCGGATGCTGACCATCGTCATCGTCATCGGCTCGGCCCTGGGCGGCGTGGGCGGGATGATGATGGGCTCCTACTACGGCTCCCTCAGCGCCTCCATGGCCATGGCCGCCCTGCTCAAGGGCGTCACCGCGGTCATCCTGGGGGGCATGGGCAGCGTGCCCGGGGCCATAGTGGGCGGCTTTTTCATCGCCTTTTCCGAGAACTTCGGGGTGGCCTACGTCTCCTCGGCCTTCAGGGACGTGACCGCCTTCAGCGCCATGATTCTCATCCTGTTGATCAGGCCGGCCGGCATGTTCGGCTCGACGGTTTTGGAGAGAAGGGGATGAGCGCCACATCAACCAACGCTGGAAACAGGACCAAGATCATCCTCGGCCTGGCCCTGGCCGCGGGGCTGGTGCTTCTGCCGGTGGTGATCCGGGACGAGTACATCCTGCGCATCTGCGTCAGGGTTGGAATCTACGTCCTTCTGGCCGTGGGCCTGAACTTCGTGGCCGGGTTCACCGGCATGCTCAGCTGCGCCCAGGCGGCCTTCTTCGGCCTGGGGGCCTACTGCTCGGCCCTCCTGTCCCTGAACCTGGGCCTGTCCTTCTGGGTGGCCATGCCCATCTCCGGGCTGTTCGCCGGGATCTTCGGCTTCCTCCTGGGCCTGCCGGCCATCCGCCTGGCCCACTTCTACCTGGTCATGGTGACCATCGCCTTCGGCGAAATAGTGGGCCTGATCTTCCTCAACTGGGAGAGCCTGACCAAGGGCCCCTTCGGCCTGCCGGGCATCCCTCCGCCCCAGATCGGCTCCTACGTCTATATGGGCAACACCCCCTACTACTACACCATCCTGGTTCTGGCCGGCCTGGGGGTCTACGTCTCCTGGCGGATCACCCAGACCCAGATGGGCAAGCTCTTCATCGCCCTCAAGGACGACCAGCTGGCCGCCGAGGCCTCCGGCGTGCCCATCAACAGATACAAGATCACGACCTTCACCCTTTCGGCCATTTACGCCGGCGTGGCCGGCTCCTTCTTCGCCCACTACATGACCTTCATTTCCCCGAGCACCTTCTCCACCCACGAGTCAATCATGATCCTGGCCATGGTGGTCCTGGGCGGGATGGGCTCCATCGCCGGCTCGGTGATAAGCGCCGCGGTGCTGACCATCATCCCCGAGGCCATGCGCTTCATCCAGGACTACCGGATGATGTTCTTCGGGGGAATCATCGTCGTCATCATGCTCTTCAAGCCCGAGGGGCTGATGAGCAAGGGCCGGTATGCCCTGAAACGGGAAGCCTGACCGCCGGGAGGAGATAGGAAGGCCAGCCATGCCTTTGTTGGAAATACACGACCTGACCATGACTTTCGGAGGGCTCAAGGCCCTGGATCGGGTGAGCCTGAGCGTGGAGGAGGGGGAGATCGTCTCCCTGATCGGTCCCAACGGGGCTGGCAAGACCACGGTCTTCAACATCGTCTCCGGAAACTACAATCCGTCGGCGGGGCGGATCATGTTCCGCGGCCGGCCCCTCCACGGCCAGGCCATGTGGAAGATCGCCCGGCAGGGGATCGGGCGGACCTTCCAGAACATCCGCCTCTTCAACAGCCTCACCGCCCTGGAGAACGTCCGGATCAGCCTGACCGCCCGCCTGAGGTACTCGGTCCTGGGCTCGGTCCTCCTTCTGCCCTCTTCCCGGGCGGCGGAGGAACGGTTCAACAGCCGGGCCCTGGAGGTCCTGAGCGTGGTCGGCCTGGACCACCGGGCCGAGACGGTGGCCTCCAGCCTGACCTACGGCCAGCAGCGCCGCCTGGAGATGGCCCGGGCCCTGGCCCTGGAGCCCAGTCTCCTGCTCCTGGACGAACCCTCGGCCGGCATGCCGACCCACGAAACCCTGGAGCTGATGGAGACGGTCAAGGGGTTCAGGGACCAAGGCATCACCATCTTTCTGGTGGAGCACGACATGAAGATGGTCATGGGCATCTCCGACCGGGTGATCGTCCTGGACAACGGGGCCAAGATCGCCGAGGGCACCCCCGATGAGGTCCGCAACAATCCCGAGGTCATCAGGGCCTATCTAGGGGAGGAAGACCTGTGACCCTCCTGCAAGTGGACGGAATCGTGGTCCGGTACGGGAACATCACCGCGATCCATGGCGTCTCCTTCCGGGTCAGCCAGGGGGAGATAGTCACCCTCATCGGAGCCAACGGGGCGGGCAAGACCACCAGCCTCAAGTCGATCATGGGCGTCCTGAAACCGGCCCAGGGGTCCATCAAGTTCCTGGACCAGGAGATCACCGGCCGGCAGACCGTGGATCTGGTCGAGCAGGGCCTGAGCCTGGTCCCCGAGGGCCGGCAGGTCTTCACCTCCCTGACCGTCATGGAAAACCTGGACATGGGCCGCTACCTCCGCCGGGACAAGGAGGGCGTGGCCCAAGACCTGAAGGGGGTCTTCGACCTCTTTCCGGTCCTGGCCGAGCGCTCGGAGCAGCTGGCCGGAACCCTTTCCGGCGGGGAGCAGCAGATGCTGGCCATCGGCCGGGCCCTCATGGCCAGGCCCAAGCTCCTGCTTCTGGACGAGCCTTCCATGGGCCTCTCCCCCATCCTGGTGGTCCAGATCTTCGACCTCATCAAGAGGATCAACCAGACCGGGACGACCATCCTCCTGGTGGAGCAGAACGCCTCCCTGGCCCTCAAAACGTCCGACCGGGGCTACGTCCTGGAAACCGGGCGGGTGGTTCTCGAAGGCCCGACCCAGGAGCTGACCGCCAACGCCAAGGTCCGGGAGGCCTATCTGGGCTGAGGCCGGCCCAGGGATTTCATCGGGAACTCGAGCTGACAGGTAAAGGACAATGAACCCCAAGGAAAATTACCTGGCCGTCCTGAGGGGCGAGAAGCCGGACCGGCTGCCCCTCCACGTGGCCAACATCAGCGATTTCCTGCAGTACTACTATGATATCTCGGCCCGCCAGTTCGTGGACGATCCGGCCCTGCACGCCGAGGTGACCATCAAGGGGGCCGATGAGTTCGGCTTCGCCTGCGTCACTCCGGTGGCCTACATTCTCTTGGGGGCCGGCCCGGAGCTGGGCGTCAACTGGCAGTTCAGCGGGAACAACCTGCCCGGGGCCAGGGGCGGAATAATCAAGAACCGGGACGACGTGGCCCGGATCAAGGTCCCCGAGGAGCCGGCCGGGTATTTCAAGAACTACCTGGCCATCCTGCGGACCCTCAAGGCCGGGGCGGGCGACCGGGTCTTCTTCCTGGGCATGGGCCTGGGGCCCCATTCCACGGCCATTTTCCTGAGGGGCATGCAGGAGGCCCTGCTCGATCCCCTGGCCAACCCGGACCTGTATCCGAGCTACATGGAGCGCTGCGTGGAGCTGTCCGTCTTCTTCGGGACCCACGTGCTCGAGGTGGGAATGCCGGGCACGTTCCTGCTCGAGGTGTTTCTCTCCCCGGACCTGATCAGCCCCGACTACTACCACCAGCACATCGCCAGGTACATAGACCGGGTGGTCAAACACTTCCAGAACCAGGGGCTCAGCCTGCCCAACAGCTTCGGACCCTTCATGGGCCGGTCGGGGGACAAGGAGAGCCAGCGCCTGGGCCGCCTGATGTACGATCATTTCTACGGCAGCAAGGAATCCCTGGAGGTGGTCCGCCAGGCCGTGGAGCACGCCTTGCCCGGCTACCCGGCCACCATCACCCTGTCCGGGCGGATGATGGTCCAGTGGCCCAAGGCCGAGATAATCGATTTCCTGAAACAGGGACTGGACCTCATCGTCCGCCGCAACGGCCTCTACCCCTCGGTCCGGCTGACCTCCCTCCAGCCGCCTGACCGCCCCTCCTCCCTGATCATGGCCGACAAGGTCCGGGCCGTGGCCGAGACGGTGAATTCCTTTCCCCTGTCCTGAGGGCGGACCGGGACACAATCCGACCGAGCCCAGACCTTATTCGAAGGAGAACCAGTGAACCACCGCCAAAGAATTCAAGCCTCCCTGGAGGGCCAGCCCACCGACCGGCCGGCCTGGGGCTACTGGCAGCACTTCCCCAACCGGGACCGCTCTCCCCGGCGGCTGGCCGAGCTGATGGTGGCCCAGCAGCGGGAGCTGGATCTGGACTTCATCAAGCTGATGCCCTACGGACTCTTTTCCGTGGTCGACTGGGGGGTGGAGCTGGAGGTCTTCGGCGGTTTTTTAAACCCGCCCGTCCAGCACCGCCTGGCCATCAGGGAGCCCGGGGACTGGACCAGGCTCCCGCCCCACCAGGGCAACAGCGGCGAATACGCCGTGGTTCTGGAGACCCAGCGACTGACCCTGCTGGAGACCAAGGATTCGGTTCCGGTCCTCCAGACCGTCTTCAGCCCTCTGACCTCGGCCGTGAAGATGGCCGGCCAGGAGACCCTGCTCCGGCACTTGAGGGAGAACCCCCGGGAGGTGGAGGCCGGTCTGGACGCAATCACCGAAACCACCCGCCAGTTCGCCGGGCTGGCCGTGGCCGGCGGGGCGGACGGGGTCTTCTTCGCCACCCAGATGAGCGTCTCCGGTCTGCTGACCGAGGCCGAGCACGACCGGTTCGTGAAAAAATACGACCTGGCCATCCTGGAAGAGATCAAAAACAAGACCTGGTTCAACATCCTCCACCTTCACGGCAACGGGCCGCTGATCGACCAGGCCGAGGACTATCCGGTCCAGGCCCTCAGCTGGCACGACCGGGACTCGGGGCCGGACATCAAGACGGTCCGGGCCAAGACGGACAAATGCCTGGTGGCCGGAGTGGGGCACATGGGCGCTCTGCTCAAGGGCTCACCCGCGGCGGTGGCGGCCCAGGTGGAGGACGCCTGGCGCCAGGCCGAGGGGCGGAGACTGATCATCGCCCCCGGCTGCGGCGACCAGACCCGGATTCCCCGAGAGAACATCCTGGAGATGAAGAGGAGCGTCCTGGCCCTGGCCCAATGATCTTTCCGGGACCGGCGGCCGGGGGCCCTGCCCGCCCCTTCCGTCCCGCGCCATCGAGAAAACGGCCGAGATCAGGCCGCAGCCCCCGCGCTCCGGGTTAAACGGCCGGGTGGTGATGAGGCGGGCCTTGAGCCGGTCGAGTAAAAAGGCTCAGGAGACTTCTCCTGAGCCTTAGACATTACTGGAGCCGGCGATGGGATTTGAACCCGCGACCTGCTGATTACGAATCATATGGTTATTATCTCACTCAATTTCATGTCTTGTCATATAGTTCATCAATACGTCTTTTAAATTGCAGCTTGACACATCACTTTACCCTGGTAACCGACAGCGTGGTGACTTACTGATGACTTATTGGTGGCTCAAATTAACCGAATGACTGGCGCCCGATAAGGGGCGCCCCGAGGTGGTGACCTGGTGACTTCATCCCCAAACTGAACCTGTCCTCTGGCAAATAGGCCCGCTGCCAAGGCGACGGCCGGAGCCGTCATGTCCTTGGGGACGATGAGCTCAGGGGCTTCCGCCTGCGGGTCTACCCCAGCGGCCGCAAGGCCTTCATCTTCTCCTACCGCCACACCGGGCGGAAGCGCCTTTACATCATCGGCGACTTCGGGGCCTGGACGCCGGATCTGGCCCGCCGGGAAGCCCAGCGGCTGCTGGTCTCCCTCGGCCAGGGCCAGGACCCCCAGCGGAAGCGCCAGGAGGCCAGGCAGCGGCAAGCAACGATGGCAAACCTGAAGGACGAGTACATCGCCGCCATCCGGTAGGCTCCTATAGACCGAAGCGCTCATCGTCGGAAACAGCAGACGGTCCACTTCCTGCTATCTTCCGTCCACCTCTCCTAAAACTTCTTCAGGATCTAAGTCAACTGGATTGGTGCCGGAAATGCTGCTTCCCCGGCCGCCCCTAATCGCCACTCAACAGCCGCCGTCAGCCCAGCCCCCAATCGATAAGCCCTTAACAGACCCTCCTTTCGGCTTACGGCCCTGTTGCTTCTCGCGATCGGCCAACCACGGGCCTCTCATACAGATCAAATCTCACTTGATGAAATATCCGGGTTAGATATTACCATCAGACCAGGGCGGACCGTCCGGCTAGGGACAGGCTCTTTGCCTGATGATCGTCCTGGCCATTTCGAAGTGTTGCATCCTGGACTGGCATCTCTCAACCCGTTGCCGGACGAGGGGTCCCGTAACCGGAATTGGCTACGGACGGGGAGATGGAAACTCCCAGTCCAGCTTCTTTCAGCAAAAATAAGGCTTAACCGTGCCATGCTGAAGTAACTGGTCCAGGAGACTTAGCGGCTCTGGTCGAAAAATCTCAACAGGTTCAAGGCCAGCCGGCTCACCATAGAGGCCGACAGCACATAGTCACTCTGATCTGGTCCACTGGGGGAACTTGGGGTGCGCGACCAGGGGAGTCAACCTGACCGCTGAAAAATAGGGATAGAGAGGCATCTTGCGGATGTACTGGTTAAGGGTCTCCAAATCCGGCACGTCCCAAACGGCCACGGCGCCCCTGGCGTTGGCCTTGCGCCAGATCCTCAGGATAATCTTGTTTTCATAGAGGAACTGCGACATCTTCCACTCTTCGGCCAGCATCTCGTCCAGTTTTTGACCAAGCCGGTTGTACTCAATGTCCACGTCGATCAAAAAAAGCATGGCCACCCTCCTCGTTACTCTGCCTAAATCAGCCGCGCCGCCTCGGCCGCCTCGGCAATGGCCGCCATGGCGTTGCGGGGTTTCTTGGCGTCCCCGATGACGACGAACGGAATGCCCATTCTTTCAAGGTCAACAGCCAGCTCATCATTGGGCCGGGTGCCCAGGGCCAGGACAACGCCGTTCAGGCCCCCGATGACCCGCTCTTGCCCTTGGCAGACGTACTTGACCTCGCCCTCCGATACGGCCAAGGCCTGGGCCGAGGTGATTATCTCAACGCCTTTGTCCAGAAGCCGCCGCACCAGAAGGCTGCGGTAGGCGGACAGATCGTCCGCCATCACCTCGTCCATCATCTCCAGGATGGTAATCCGCTGGCCCTGGGGAAAGCGGTCGTTGACCACCCTGGCCAGGAAGTCGGCCGTCTCGCAACCGACCTTGCCGCCGCCAATGACGACCACCCGTGGTCCGGGGAAGACCTCTCCCGAAAGAACCTGCCAGGCGGTGACCACCTTGGGCCGGCCAATCCCTGGAATTTCCGGTATTATCGGCCGGCCACCGACGGTCAGGATGATGACCTCCGGAGCCAAGTCGGCAATTTCAGCCGCCGTAACCCGATGGTTCAGCTGGATCACGACCCCAGCCATTTCGGCCTGCCGAACCAGGTACTGAATCGCCAGGACGAACTCCTGCTTCATGGGCGGGAAGGCGGCCAGCCTGAGCTGGCCGCCCAGTTTGTCGCCGGCCTCCCATAGAGTGACCTCATGTCCCCGCAGGGCGGCCACCCGGGCGGCTTCCAGCCCGGCCGGCCCGCCGCCAATGACCAGGACCCTTCTGGACCGTCCGGCGGGCTGGAGGGCCATCTCCTCCTCCCGGCAGACGGCCGGGTTGATGAGGCAGGAGATGTGGCTCTCGGAAGACAGATTGCGCATGCACATGGTCTCGCCCAGGCAGGGGGCGATGTCCGCCCATCGGCCGGCGGCCGCCTTGTTGGGCCACTCGGGGTCGGCCAGCAGGGCCCGCCCCAGGCAGACCATGTCCGCCTGTCCCCTGGCCAGAACCGTCTCCGCCGCCCAGGGCTGGCTGATGCGCCCCACCGCGATCACCGGCACCTCGACCACCTCCTTGATCCGGGCGGCCAGCCGGGCGTTGGGCGCCTGTTCGGAGCCGGTCGGCGGGACGCTCACCCAACTGTTCAGGCTGCTCCCGGCCGAGATATGCAGCCCGTCGGCCCCGGCTTCGACAAGGAGGGGGGCGATGAAGAGGCTTTCAGTCAAGCTCCTGCCGCCGGGCAGATACTCGTCTCCCGAGAGGCGCAGCAAAACGGGCAAATCCGGTCCGACCGCCTGCCTGATACGGCGCAGGACTTCCAGGGGCAGCTTGAGCCGCCCCATGAGGGAGCCGCCGTACTCATCGATTCTCTTGTTGTGATAGGGTGACAGGAAGGCGCCCAGGAGGTGATGGACGTGGGCGCAGTGGAGCTGGATCAGATCGCAGCCGGCCTCCCAGGCCCGGAGAGCGGCGCGGGCAAAGTCCTCGACAATAGCCTCGATCTCAACGGCGGTCAGCTCGCGGGGTATTACCTTGAGGAGGGCGGAGGCAATGGGCGAGGCGGAGACCGGCCGAGCCCCGTCGTTGTAAATCGGGGCAGCGTTGAAGCCGGGATGCATCAACTGGGGTCCGACCTTGGCCCCGGCGGCGTGAACCGCCCCGACCAGCTTCCGCCAGCCGGCCACGAAACGGTCGTCGGCCAGGCTTGGCGTTCGGGCGTGGTAGCTGGGGCCAACGGTTGTGTCCTCGGTCAGTATCAGACCCACCCCGCCCCTGGCCCTGGCGACCAGGTAGGTGATCAGCCGGTCGGTGATGCTTCCGTCCCTGGCCGCGGCGTTGGTGCCCATGGGGGCCATGACGATGCGGTTTCTGATCTCCAGGCCTCTGATCCTGATCGGCCGGAAGAGATGCTGGCATTGAAGGCTCATCCTCATATCTCCATGAGGCCAAAGCCTCAGAGGGCCCGGCAAACCTCGTAGGCGTCCCAAATGGCGTTCATCAGGCCCTGGGGCCGGCGGCAGTCGCCCAGGCGATAAACCCTGGCTAAAACACCGCCCAGCTCCTGATGGAGCGACTCGTCCGCCACGAGCTTCGGATCCCAGATGACTCGCTCCAGGCCAACGGATTTCTCGGTTCCGGTTGCGTCAACGAAGGCCGCCCCATCGGCGGTGACCCGTCCGACCTTGACGCCGGTCAGCAAGGTCACCCCGAACGCTTTGAGCAGGTCGAGGAGCATGGCCCTGTTCATCCGGGCTACCGGCGGGCCCCAGCCGAGAACGTCCGGCTGGGCCTCCAGGACGGTCACCTGAGCGCCGCGTTTGGCCAGCCACAAGGCCGCCTCAAGCCCGAACAGGCTTCCACCGATCACCACCGCCTCTCCTGTAGACGGACTCTCCTCGGCCAGGACCTCCAGGCTGGTCGCTGCCTCAACGCCGCCAAGCCAGTCAGGGGCCGGCTGGGCCGGTTTGGCCCCGGTGGCCAGGAGAACCACGTCCGGTGAGGCCTCCAGAATCACCTCGGGTCCGGCTTCTACGCCCAGTCTGACCTTGACCCCCAACTGCTTCAGATTGACCTCGAACCAGTTGAGTAGTCGAACCAGGTCCTTCTTAAAATCCGGCTTGGAAGCCGGGACGAGCTTTCCGCCCAGGGAGCCTTCCTTTTCATAGAGGGTCACCTTGTGCCCCCGCAGGGCGGCCACCCGGGCCGCCTCCAGCCCGGTGGCGCCGCCTCCCACGACGACGACACTGAGCGGCTGGGGGGTCAGAGAGAGGGCGTGAGTCGCCTCTCGGCCGCAGCTCGGGTTGAGGGCGCAGGAGAGGGGCCTGCCCTTGTGCAGCCGCCCGGCGCAGCCCTCGTTGCAGCCGATGCAGGGCCGGATTTCGGCGGCCCGCCTCTGGCCGGCCTTGAGCGGCCAGTGAGGCTCGGCCAGGAGACCCCGGCCCAGGGCAACGATGTCGGCCAGTCCCTGGTCAATGACGCCAGCCGCCTGCTCCGGATCATCCAGCCGCCCCACCGAGATGACCGGCGCCGCCACCGCCCTTTTGACTGCCGCGGCCGCCTCGACCAGGCAGCCACGGGAATGGTAGATGGGCGGATGGGCCCAGTAGGTGGATTCGTAGCACCCGCCGTCCAGGTGGAGGGCGTCGTAGCCGGCCTGGATCAGCAACTGGGCCTTTTCAATCCCTTCTGCCAGGTCTCGACCTGCCTCGGCATAGACTTCGCCGGGCGTTGCTCCAGTGTTCAGGCCCTTCATGTAGTGCTTGGGACCGAAACGGTAGATAACCGGATAGTCCTCGCCCAGCAGGCCCTTGATCTCCCTGAGTATCTCGCGGGCAAAGGTCAGCCGGCCCTGGAGGTCGCCGCCGTACTTGTCCTCACGCCGGTTCCAGATGGCCGTGGAGAACTGATCCAGCAGGTAACCCTCGTGGCCGTGGATCTCCAAGCCATCGACTCCCGCCGCGGCGGCTATCCGGGCCGCCTGGCCGAAGGAGCGGACGATTGACTCCACCTCCTCCGTCTCCAGGGGCCGGCAGGTGATGGACCGGTCCCAGAAGAATGGCGTCGCCGAGGCCGAAACCGGCGGACCAGAAAGATAGGCGGCACTCCCTACCCGGCCCAGCCCGGCGGTTAGCTGGACGAACACGCTCGCCTCCCAGGAATGGCAGGCCTCGCACAGCTCGGCCAGGGGCGAGAGCGCAGCCGGGCTGATGCGGGGCATGGCCGGCGGGGACTGGTCGATCTCGTTTTCGACCTTTAAAGCGGAGGTGATGATCAGGCCCACGCCGCCCCTGGCCCGCTCCAGGTAATAGTCCAAGGCTCTTCGGGTGGGGGCGCCTTGGCGATCAGTCATGCCCAGGATGACCATCGGGGCCATGGCAATACGGTTCTTGATGGTCGCCTCTCCGATCTTGATCGGTTGAAAAAGACTGGCATAGGGCCGCATCTTCAAAGCCTCCGCCGCTCAGATGGCGTCCCGGCCGAAGATGGTCCGGGCGATGATCATCTTCTGAATCTCGTTGGTCCCTTCGTAGATCTCGGCGATCTTGAAGTCCCGGTAGACCTCCTCGACCTTGTAGG
>Ga0209164_1000599_pt1 | contig 74919 bp, 65 predicted proteins | sample MTBNYHSulfiMetaG_FD_187458 | JGI IMG/M metagenome (GOLD analysis project Ga0209164, IMG submission 187458) | Enrichment culture microbial communities from rom New York Harbor, USA that are MTBE-degrading - MTBE-NYH (New York Harbor Sulfidogenic)... | ecosystem: Environmental > Aquatic > Marine >... | reverse complement strand
GACTATTGTTGGACCTCAACCAGTCATAGGAATTGGTGAGATTACTGGTGGATTACTCAAAGTAAACGCAGTCATACAGAACACCGGCACCGGGGACGCAGCGGATGTCGACTGGAGCATTACACTTACTGGCGGCCTTATCATCCTTGGCAAAGAAACCACAGGCACCATCGCGTCGCTTCCCGCAGGTGGCGAAGAGACGATTACATCAAAGATGATCCTTGGGTTAGGAGCAACAACCATCACCGTCACTGCAGACACCGCCACAAAAAACCAAGCAGCAAAAGTACTGCTGATCTTCATCAAAATATAAAGAACATCAAGGGGACATCCCCTTCCTCTTTTTTCTTTTATGTAATAATTGAATAACCCTGTTAAAGTCGTTGATACATCACCAGATAATGCTACAAGAATTCTAATTCTAAAGGATATAAAATATATTTATATCAAAACATTTAACTCTAATATTTATATGAAAACATTTAAATCTTAGAACTACTATTAAGAATATGGAAGTATAAAAATAAAAGATAAGGAGGCAATATAAAAATGAAAACAAATTATAAAAGAAAAATGTTGGTAATAGGAGTATTATTCCTATTCCTCGGAGCAAGTGCCACCCTAAGTGTCAGCGCAGATCGAACATGGGCTGATAACTTTGACTCATACACCAATGGACAACTGTTAGACGGAACACCAGATGACGGCGGCTGGGAAGGCTGGGGCAACGACCCGCAATGGTATGGAACCGTCACTAACGAACAATCCCGTAGCAGCCCTCATTCCGTGAAAATCGAGGGAAATTCCGATCTTGTCCATCAATATACCGGATATACCTCAGGGATATGGGTCTACACCGCATGGCAATACATCCCAACTGACTTCGCAGGGGAAACCTATTTTATCCTACTTTGTGGCTATGACGGCGGTGGGGCTGGAACCGTATGGGCAGTTCAAATCCATTGGAGAAGCTCAGATGATTTAGTCATATCGGACTTCAACAATGAGCAAACCGCAGTAATCTATGGGCAATGGGTTGAAATTAAATGCGTCATTGATCTTGATTCTGACTGGCTTGAAATCTATTATAATGGTGTGTTCTTCGCAGAGCATGCATGGACTGACACCGTTCAAGGAACCGGTGGAGGAACATTAAACATCGCGGCAGTAGACCTTTTTGCAAACGCAGCATCGAAAGTCTTCTATGATGATATATCACTGTTACCAGTAGGGGACGAACTGACCTGTGGCGCTGGTGGACCATACAATGGCGAAATCGACGAAGAAATCCAGTTCACAGGCTTTGCGAACGGAGGAGTTGAACCATACAGCTGGCACTGGGACTTCGGAGATGGAGGAGAAGCCACAGAACAGAACCCGACCCACGCCTACACAGAAGCAGGCGTCTTCAACGTCACCCTGACCGTCACCGACGATGAGGGAACCATTGCCACAGACACCACAACCGCGACTATTGTTGGACCTCAACCAGTCATAGGAATTGGTGAGATTACTGGTGGATTACTCAAAGTAAACGCAGTCATACAGAACACCGGCACCGGGGACGCGGCAGATGTCGACTGGAGCATTAAGCTTACTGGCGGCCTTATCATCCTTGGCAAAGAAACCACAGGCACCATCGCGTCGCTTCCAGCAGGCGGCGAAGAGACGATTACAACAGGGATGATCCTTGGGTTAGGAGCAACAACCATCACCGTCACTGCAGACACAGCCACAAAAAACCAAGAAGCAAAAGTACTGCTGATCTTCATCAAAATATAAAGAACATCAAGGGGACATCCCCTTTCTCTTTTTTTATTTTTTTTACGTAATATTTTTTTTAAAAACATCTTATGTTTCCCTAAGGAAACGACATGTAATTGTATCAAAACATTTAAATTAAACCAGAGCTATCTAATATACAGATATGCTCATATAAAATAAAAAAAATATGATGTGGAGGCGTAGTATAGATGAAAAAAAACTATTGGAGAACCGTTGGGGTAATAGGAGTATTATTCCTATTCCTCGGAGCAAGTGCCACCCTAAGTGTCAGCGCAGATCGAACATGGGCTGATAACTTTGATACATACACCAATGGACAACTGTTAGACGGGACACCAGATGACGGGGGATGGAAAGGCTGGGACAATGACCCGCAATTCTATGGAACCGTCACCAACGAACAATCCATAAGTACCCCGCATTCAGTAAAAATTGAATTAAGTTCAGACCTTGTACATGAATACGAGGGGTATACATCAGGTCAATGGGTGTATACAGCCTGGCAATATGTCCCAACTGACTTTGCAGGGGAATCATACTTCATGTTATTCAGCAGCTACACAGACGGTGCTGGATCAAATAACAAATGGGCACTCGTAATCAGATTTGATTCTATCAATCAAATTGTCGAGTCAGAAGAAGACGCTGTGACGACACCGCTGATAACCGGTCAATGGATTGAGCTTCGTACAGAAATTGACCTTGATTCAGACTGGTTTAAATTCTATTATAACGATTTCCTGTTGATTCAGAAGGAATGGACCGCGTGTTGGAATAACGCCGGCGATGGATTTTTGGTTATCGATGCTGTCGACCTCTTTGCCAATGCGGCATCAAAAGTCTTCTATGATGACATGTCACTGGTACCACTGAGCAATGAGCTGGTCTGTGGCGCTGGTGGACCATACAGCGGCGAAATCGACGAAGAAATCCAGTTCACAGGGTTTGCGACCGGAGGAGTTGAACCATACAGCTGGCATTGGGACTTCGGAGATGGAGGAGAATCAACAGAACAGAACCCGACCCACGCCTACACAGAAGCAGGCGTCTTCAACGTCACCCTGACCGTCACCGACGATGAGGGAACCATTGCCACAGACACCACAACCGCGACCATCATCGGACCACAGGCAGTCATCGGAATCGGGAACATCACCGGTGGATTACTCAAAGTAAACGTAGTCATACAGAACACCGGCACCGGGGATGCAGCGGATGTCGACTGGAGCATTACACTTACTGGCGGCCTTATCATCCTTGGCAAAGAAACCACAGGCACCATCGCGTCGCTTCCAGCAGGTGGCGAAGAGACGATTACATCAAAGATTATCCTTGGGTTAGGAACAACGACGATAACAGTCACTGCAGACACAGCCACAAAAAACCAAGAAGCAAAAGTACTGCTGATCTTCATCAAAATATAAAGAACATCAAGGGGACATCCCCTTTCTCTTTTTTATTGTTCAGAACCCAAGTGATTCTTATCAGTACAACGGATAGTGATAGGAGCACTCCGATTCAAACCGTAGGATCACAACACGCAGTCCATCGCAACAATCACGTACACAACGTGTCTCTGTATCTGACTTCATTTAAAAAACAAAAAGGTATCATAGTATATGGACAACTTGTCTAGATTTGCTTTGCCGCTTGATGATGGTGCCAAGCAGGAAGATAAAAGATTTTCATGACGGTAACGCCAAAAAATCCCAGGAAAGATCCACTAGCCGTATGTGTTTCGACAGACAATAGCACCTTAGGACAGAGGCACTGAACGCCGGGTCCGTTCCACACGCTACCGTGGGGTAAAGATAAACGGCCCAAACAAGAAAGCAGTTGTAGTTTCCACTGCATCATCTGCGGTCACGTTGATATCCACCGCTCCCAGTCCAAAGACGAGCCCTGTGGAGACCGTAAAGCTGTCGCCAGCAGAAATACCAAGGATAGTACCGCTGTTGTCTTGACCAAACAAAACCCGTCCTTGCAAAGAAATCGTCCAATTCACACGGGTCGCATCCACAACCCCGGTGTTACGAATTTCCGCAGTAACCCGCAGGCCACCAGAAATCGAAGTAATCTCAATCTGAGGAAGTTCCTGGATAGTAATCGACAACGGATCAGACCATGCACTCTGCAACCCTACGCTATCTTTGGCTTTCACTGTTATCTGATAATCTCCTGGGGCAGCCCAGGTATGCGTCGCTTCAACAGATTGCCCTGGTGTAAAGGGGCCAAACCAATCGCTTACCTCATCTCCCCAGTTCCACTGATAATACAACTGGTCGCCCGTATCTGGGTCGGTCGCACGGGTGGAAAACGTATACTCTACCCCTATTTTACCTTGCGTTGGACCAGATGGCACATCCGGTTCTTCAGGGGGATGGTTGGTCACTTCCGTGATCCTTAACGCAGGGTCGCCAAATAAGTTTGTTTCATAGTACACCCAACGAATGCATGATCGGCCAATGATCGGGATATTATCTTCTTTTGAATCATGGTTTGCCCGTCCAAGTTCGTGAATATCCTCCCCAAAGACCGCGTCCCAGAACTGCCGATGGAACCGCTGTGAATCCCCATCGGTGCTATAGGACCAGAACCATCCATAACGGGCGTTCATGATAGAGGCAAACGCACCACGAACCGTTTTTACCGTGAAATATTCCGCGATGCAGTCGCCATTGTCAAACCCACCAGCCATACAACCCTGAGAATAGATAAAAACCGTACGGTTTGACGGATTGGTAAGAGCAATGACATCAGACGTACCCATCTTCAAATTATAGGTATAGGAGGCATGACCAAGGTGATTGATAAAATGCACGCCATTGTTGATGACCGAGATAATCGCTGATTTCGGCCAGTCATAGCCAGGAGCATCATATAATTTATTTATGACATATCCATCTGCAGGGATCCCAACCGTGGTGTACCCATCGTCTGATGAGCCATTGACCATTTGATCAAGATACGCTCCCCCATAGCTTGCGATGCCGTAGTTTCCAAGATATTCACCTGCAAAACACACCTTCTTAAGGTACTCATTCGCCAGATCTTTGTTGATATAGGCAACTGTCTTTGTGACAAAATTATTCACCTCTGTCATGCTACCGACACACGCTCTGCCAACATAGACCTCCGCGATGAGATCTACATCACCACCATTCTCGCCATCGTTTGGCTCACCCCATTTGTTGTCACCATCATAATTATAGGGGCCATCAAGACACGCATAGTACAAATCTGAAGGCATCGTGTCCTCATAGTAGGTGACGTTTTCATCCATACCAGAAACCCAGAGGATCGGAGCAGGAACAACATCGGTATCTCCCCCAAGAAGGACATAGTCAACACCCCAGTTCGTATAGGCATCCCGAATATAGTTGCGTATACTTTCTAGAGAGCTACTCCCGATATCGGTAAGTGTTTTAATCACTGTGGTGACGCCAGTGGCATCATGCGCATCTTTCAGGGGTACAAAACCACTTTGTAACGCATCCGTGGTGATAATGAGAAGATTGTAGGAATCCAAAGGTGTTGGCACCGGGGTGCATTCCTGCTGATATCGGGCAGACATCCACGGGTTATCCACTTTCTGATTCACCTGGTTCCAATCATGGTCAAAACCCCTGTAGAACGCTGATTGTACACCAGTGCGCATGGTTTCTACAGAGAGTTCCATACTTGTATAAACCAGTAGATCACCAGTCAGAGGGTTGTATTGCACGGGATGCAAGAGCAGTATAAGAATCTGATACCCCCGGAATGCATACACACCAACGTTTGTATACAGGTTCCCAGGATACTGCGTATCGGATTGATAGATCAGTTGATTAGGAGTTGGAGTCGGAATGTCCTCTGACTGTGAAAGAGGGATGGCTTGGCTTGTAGGTTCCACAGGGTACTCTAACCCGACCACCGTCCCCTCACCGACCGTCACCGTAATTCGACTGACCTCTGATTTTGGCGGCAAGAGAAGAAACACTCCTTTTGACGGGATTTTTGGTTCTCCAGCACTGCCTGCAGGAGAGCAGTCCGGCAGACTTACCCGATTGTAGATAGTACCAGCAATATCAATGGTTTCAATGCTTGGGCTATCAAAAACATATGTGATTGTAATACGAGCATCATCCATACCTTGACTTACTGGTGTTACCACAGCAAGGAGCATCAGACATGACATGGTTGCAACAAAAAACTGCCTCTGTTTTAGTATCAAAGGAATGAAATGTTTCTTCATACGATCCCCTATATGTACAATGGTATATAGAGTGTTCATATATATAAATAAATGGGAGAAGATGGTGAAAATCCGTATATCGCAACAAAAAAAACCAACCAAGTACGTAAAAATGTTCCTGCCCCGTGTTTTCACAAGACGTTCCTTCAAGATAAAAAACGGGTCTTTGCTCTAGAGGAGCTTTGGAATAGGACCAGGGCGCTATATGCGTTTGAACCCTCGCGATACAAACTGCGTGATTGAAAGAACCATACGGTCTCGCCGGTAGCTCAGCGGAAGCGTACGTCCCTCTCCCCATGTTTTTTTCTTTTGGATTTCCGAAAGAATCGTATCAACCCGCAGATCCGTCGAATCGACAACCGTATACGCATACCCTGCATAGAGCGGGTCATGCGTATCGCTTCCCCCTGTCCCCCCAAGGCCATACGAACGAGCCACGTCCGCGGTCTTGAGGTTTGTCGCAGGAACACTGCAGCCATTAAACACTTCAACTGCTGCTAGCCTTGCTTGTATTGCTTTTAGTTTTTCTATTTTAATACCGGAAAGCAGCCGGAAGAGATGAGGAACAATCGGTACGCCGCCACCATCAAGGATACCGTCAACGGTTTCTTCAACAGACCGCCCCGGACGTATGGGCTCCTTGACATTTAACCCAAGGATATGTCCATCCGCAGTGGAAACCTCAATCCCGGGGATGACAACAAAATCGGTTGGCATGGTCTTCTGTATCTGCCGGTACCCCTCAATCGTATTATGATCCGTAAGAGCCATCCCCTGAAGCCCTCGAGCCTGTAGTGACCTGACAAGATCCTCCGGGGTGCCAATGGCATCATGGGAAAAGCAGGAATGAAGGTGTAAATCTAATTTTAACATCCGGGAACAACCACTGCTACATGGTAGTTAGCGTTCCTATTAGAAATTTACGGTGCCACACGAAGTGTTTCTGTTGATCCAGAAGGATGGAATAAAAAGAAAGCATTAAATAACCCACCGGTATTGTCGCGATTCGGGAGAGGCAGATTTATGCTATTCGAAAAAAACAAACAGTTAAGTATTCATCGGTTTGGTGAGTTAGAACTTGTTGACCAGTCATTGTTTTTTATTTGTACAAACAGACGAGACAACTGACCGTGTTCCCCTGGAGTTTTCACCATACTTCTACTCCGTAAGAAAGATATTTAAGCGTCGACTTCATAACAACTGCAGAGTAATCGAATTTTAGATGGGTGATGTGGAATGGGACGATTTGGGATGGAGCAGCAAGTATCATCAAAGGAGAAACGAGTCGAGACCGGAATCGATGGACTGGACAGTCTCCTCCAAGGAGGCTACCCTCACGGGAGTGTCACCTTAGTCGCAGGGACGCCAGGTACAGGAAAAACCATCGTGTGTTTTCACTATATAAAAGCAGGTATTACAAACAAAGAAAAATGTTTATTTCTCACCTCAGATGAACGGATTTCAAACCTGATCCAACAGGCAAAAAAATTCGGGTTTGATTTTGATACGGCAGTAAAAAACGGTCTGTTAACATTCATGTTCCTTGATCTGGAGAAACACACGATTCATAAGCAGATGGAAGAGGAAATCCGACTAGGAGCATATTCGCGGGTCGTTCTCGACTCACTTACGCCCCTCTCAGAGCTGCCGGTCTGGGTGGTGAACAGGGGCTCAGAGGTCATCCCCCCAGAGAGCACCGTGGCAACCACACCGCTGCCTCTTGATTCAGTCCAGGCTACTCGGATGCATGTACGCAGAATTCTGCGTATCCTTGAACAGGATACATGCACCGCACTGGTGACATCAGAGATTTCCGAAGGATCCCGGAATCTTTCCAGGGACTCTGTCTCCGAGTTTCTTGTTGACGGCATCCTTGTCCTTGATGTAGACCCCTCGATGGACCGCAGGAAGCTAGCGATACGGAAAATGCGGGGGACAAAACATACGTTAAAACCACGCGATATCGAGATTACCAGTGACCATGGCATCCGGATCGTCTAAATCATCCTTGTAGGGGAAAACATAAAAAATCGATTCTTCGTTACCCACCTACCATGACCGAACGAGTCCTTCCAAGCCCGGAGCTTCACACACTTTTCGTCTCAAGGGAGGTGAGTCATTGCCCCTTGATTGCAGAGATACTTACGATTGGCAAGACGTTGCATACCCTTGGACTGTCCGAGAAAGAAACAGGAATCATGAGCCTAGACTACGGAAGACGTCTTCTTATTAATGCAAAAAACGCGGATGTAAAAACCATGACACAACATCACGTCGTTGAAATCGTTGACTACGACCCTTTGAAAAACATCATGATGGTCATAGGGGCAACAGACCCCTCATCCGAAACCCCAGTACACTGGATCATCCAAAAAGCACGCCAGGATATCAACGTGCTACTACAGATCAATAGTGTACCTTTGTTTGAGAAATGGAACCACAATCTTCCAGCAACGGAGAAGGACACAAAACCAGCAAGCCTTGAGCGCGCCAAAGAGATCCTACGGGTCTTGCAGAAGGGAAAAGTCATCCTGATAAAAAACGAAGGAATGATATTTGGTGGGATAAATGTAAAAGAAGTCCATGACGCCCTGCACAAGTATCTTGGGGGGTCCCCATGAAAGTCAACGGAAGAGACTATCGGGCGTTATGGCAGGATGGAAACGTTGTTCGGTTCATCGACCAGCGGAATCTTCCCATTAGCTTTGAAATCTTCACCGCAAGAACCGTAGAGGATATTGCTTTTGCAATAAAAGAGATGGTAGTCCGAGGAGCCCCTGCCATTGGCGCTGCTGCAGCATACGGCATGGCCTTAGGGCAGAAAGACCCAGAACACTCTGCAGGGATTTTACGATCAACACGTCCAACCGCATACGATCTCTTCTACGCAGTGGAGTACATGGAACAGGCAATCATGCACGGAGAAGATGCCTTTGTTGCAGCATCAACGTATGTTGACCACATCATCACCCAGTGCAAGAACATCGGGGAACACGGAGCGAGACTCATCAAAGACAACACAACCGTTCTTACGCATTGCAACGCAGGAGCGCTAGCCACCGTGGACTATGGTACTGCATTAGCCCCACTGCGAAACGCCCATGAAAAGAAAAAGAAGCTGTTTGTGTATGCTGATGAGACACGACCACGGCTCCAAGGCTTGCTGACCGCCTGGGAGCTTACTCAAGAGGGAATCCCTCATGCATTGATCCCAGATAACGCTGCAGGGTATTTTATGAAAAAAAAAGAAGTTGATTTGGTGATTGTCGGTGCGGACAGGATAGCTGCAAACGGTGATTTTGCAAACAAGATAGGGACCTATGAGAAGGCAGTATGCGCAAAGGAAAACAACATACCGTTTTATGTTGCTGCGCCCCACAGCACCTTTGATCCTCACATACAAAACGGTTCACAGATCATCATCGAAGAACGCACAAGACAGGAAGTAACAGAGATACAGGGAAAAACGATCATGCCAGCGTGGGTGTCGGTGAAGAACCCTGCGTTTGACATCACCCCACACAACTACGTCACCGGATTTATCACAGAGAAAGGGATCTATAAGAAATAATGCATAAAGAAAGGAAAAACCGTTTATATACGAAACACCATTCGATGGTCAAACCCAAAAAAAAAAGGCGCATCGGAACGGAAACCCATGAAGCTGGAAAGCTTAGACGAACTGGATGAAAATCAGAACTTCTTCTGCAGGTCCTGTGGCAAACAGCTCCACTCTGTTGATGAGATCTCACAGCGGATCTGCCATGCGTGTAAACAATCGTCGAAGGAAACAACGGAAGTGGAAACATTTTTCTGTTGGGCGTGCGGAAAACAGCTTGCACAAATGAGTGAAGTGGCACAAGGGCTCTGTCATTCCTGCAAAGCCTCGATCATACGTAAGATCCGCTCTCCAGTAAAAAAATCAAATTCCTCGTCCGAACAAAAGTAAGGCACACGAAAAACACTTTTATATGTATCCAAGAAAAAGAATCGCTTTACCAGTACATATCATCAATGATACAAAATTTTTAAAAAGAAAAAAAAGAGAATTAAGTGGTTTTACTTAATTCCAACGACAAGTGGTCCAAGTAAGAATGCTGATTTTGTCGTGCTTACTTCGACTGCGTTTTGTGCCTTTGCAGTGATCGCGATACTTATCTTACCAAATCCGATAAACATACCAACACTTATCGGAAGGACTCCACCAGAGGCAAGTGTAGCTGCTGTTCCAATTTCAGAGACGTTTACCATCTTAAGCAGACCACCCGTGACTTTCATGGACCATTCGACATTACTTGCATCGACTTCACCAATGTTCTGCACATCGGCTTTAATTCCAATCGGTCCTTTAATATTTGCAAGCGATAACTCTGCTAAGCCTTCTCCTTCAACGATTGCACCGATTCCCCAGCGACCGTCAGCGGTTGGAAGCAAAATATGCAGTTGACCCCAGGTCCCTAAAAACACAAAATCGCTTTTCTCAGGAATATGAGGACCGGTGTAGGTGTCCATCCATGCATAGTAACAAGGTGGATCATAAACCTGGTACCATTCCACAGCAACCCAGAGTTCCTCATGACCCTCGAGATCGACCGGAGTCACCAATGGGATATTGGTAATGCCCGTGAAATCTAACGTAGCGGTTGTGTCACTAACGATAATAGGTCCAGGCGCTGTTGAGGTTGTCCCTTTGTCATAAATATAAATCCGAACATCAATATCTGGATGTCCATTGTCCCCGGCAAATGCCACATTCACACTTGTCATAGTCCAGTCCATATATGGCGCCATTTCATCCTGTGTTAATCGAATAGCGGTTTTCCATGTAGCTGGGCTGGTGGTAATACCAATGACATTTGAAAGCCCTGCCTCTTCATAATATTTTAATTCTACTTGATCACCGAACAGAGCATTGGATGTCGCTGTTTGTTCTATGGATGCAAATGTTGGTTCTTTAGGGGCGATGTTTACCGCAGCAGTGGACGATGCGACGAACAAGACTGCGATACAAAAGACAAGACCAGCCTTTAACAACTTCTTCGTACTATTCTTCATATTATTCACCTTGTTAAAATATATAGGATTTCTAATATATAAGGTTATCTTTGGATATTTATCCGTTGTTCTATAAATTGTATGATATAAAGATAGACGTACAGAATGGGATATTGATGATGAAAATACCCTCCAATCCTCAAAAAACCTCTGTCGGGATAAGACACGGGTGGATTTTACAACAAAGATTATATAATGGTTCTCTCTAATATCTTTATATATATTAAGCACAATTATTAAGTAGAGTAAAACCTATGTGGACATAGGGGGATAAAGACAGAATATGAAGAGGTGAAAAAAGTTGAGGAAAAAAATAGTATTGTTAATCGTGATAAGTTTAGTATGTTCTCCAATGGTTTCATTAGCGACGTTCGCACAGGAAGCCGAAACACAACCAGATGCTATTACCCCATCAGCATATAGCCAAGGGCAGAACACCGCTGACCGGACCAATAGCGATCCATCGATAACCATTGAATCGCCAAAAGCAGGATATCTGTATTTATTTAAACTCCCGCCAATCAAAATGGGTGTAATAAGTAATCTTTTAGGCTACGCGGTAGTGATTGGTCGGAGTGTGAATCTCGATACAGAGTATACCGATATCCATCATAGTAGATTTGCCGCAAAACGTGTTGTAACCGGGTGGGAGACTGTTCGTTGGGATTACAGGACTATGGACGGATTAGCAGCAGATCTCAGTCTAACATCTGGGCTTTACACCATCACGGTATCAGGATACGATGAGACAAATTACGAGCTTGCGAAAGATTCTATAAAACTATTCTATCTAAGGATTGGTGGCGAGGACTTTGGCGTCTGGGTCAACACAAAATACGACGGGGGGGAAACCATATCAACACCCCTTACGCTTGGAATGAACGATTTCGCATCGATGCTTAATACCGGGGAGACAAAACGGTTCAGCGTTCCGATGCAAAGCAAGGATGACACCCAGATTGATTTACGGTTCATCAGGACGAAAATCATGAATAACACGGAGAAAGTCGTTGAAACAAAATGCAACATTATCACAGCATGCGACACATCAAAACAATACGAAATATCCGTCGAAGTGCGATTTCCGTTTGTTCTTCTTGACGGTGGACAACCTGTCGAAAACAACAACCCGTATTTCAGCACAAAAGTAGGCTATCAATCATGGACAGGACAAGGAACCCCTAACCGTGTCAATACTACGTTTTATGTCGGCAGAGATAACATCAGTGACCCACGTGTCTTCCGGTTATCCGTCATACCGGAGAACATCGCAAGTGGTTCAAAACTGACGTTTTTTACCACGTATCTCACGGTTGATGGAACAGGCAATGAAATATTCCAACGGACATATTCAATTGATTTTGAGCCGGCAACCGAGCTGACGATTACATCGATACCACGCGAAGCAAAAATCAGCTACGAGTTTGGGAAAAGCGCTGGTGTTCAGACGAAAATTTCCCTCCGTGCAGAGGGCGGGATACTTGATGACATCATACAAAGCTTCACCCTTGATCCCCTACCAAGCTATATGGCCTTTGACCTCACCCTCATAGGGTCACGGGAGTTCCTCTACGAATGTGACCGACCGTACAATATCTCCTATTCCCTAGACTCGCTACAGAACGGCAACCTTGTCTGCTTTATGGTGACCGATCTCCCTGAGCGCATCCATGCATCATGGGGCCTGAATCTTGGCACGCTTGGGGATCTTGCTGCCTCAAGCTTTGCTGACCTTGATATGTCGCGTGAGGTCAAACGCCTTGCGTTGTCTTTCTTCGGCAACGACCATCCGTTCATCTCGTTAGAAAACTTCCCAAGGAAACTCCGTTTTGAAAATGCGGTCAACCTCCTCGATGGAACAGGGAACATTACCTTGAGGCGAGGCATAAATGAGACAAGAACCTTAAGCATTTGCATAGAGCACAACGACATGGTGGTGACGAAATCTTTCGAACTGAAAAATACAATAGTGCAAATGAACTGGAAAATTGACCTGATAAACGGAACGGGGTTTGTGAACATCACCAGGGATTCTGAGAGCACCATAACGATGTCTACGGAAATCGAGTATAAGAATTGGACCTTTGTCAAGACCGTCGAGCTGTGCAATAGTCGTCTTGAACTTTCATGGGATATCAACAGGCAGCAGCGAACAGGGCAGGTCATCCTATCCCGGGATGTTGGGCTTGGGAGCCCTACGCTTTCCTTCTCCATCGCCCATGAGGGGTGGACCTTAGCGAATACCCTTGAGTTTACCAACAACTACCTTAAATTGTTCTGGCAGTTACCGACGTCGACAAACACCCATGTCGAACTTGGGCTCATCACAGAAGGGGGGCAGATGTTCCATAACACGATCTCTCTAGTGGACAACGGTGTTGAATTGTTCCATATCGGTGTTGGGATTAAAACCGATGATCAGTACGTCATCTCCTGGGATTATATCAATGGACTTATTACGAACTTCCAGTGGTCTGGGAAGCTTTTCAGACTGACTGATGTCGACATCAGGGTGAACCTCGCAGGCGAGGTGTTCACCGTAAATGCGGATATTGACGTTGGACAATCAGGCTCTATTGAACTGCAGTTTAACAAGGCGGTCGCAGTGACGTTTGCAGACACGGCCAGTCAGACATTTAAAATCCAGGGTGTTGTTTCTCTGAATGCGACCCGCCGACTCCAGCTTGGATGGGAGTTAGGGGACTCAGGGCATTTCACGATCTATACGTTTGGACAACCGTTAGGCGATCAATTTAACCTTGAGGTGGGCTACGACCCGCAACATACGGGCAGTTACAAATACGGTTTTCGACTCATGGGTCAACATTTTATCCAGATTACCCGCACCATTCAATGGTACTCCGTCAATGGAAGCCTTGTGCGCATCTGGATTCTCGGTGACCTGCCTCTTCCAGGAGACTGGATATTACAAGTCCTGTGGAACAGTCAGTGGTACTCGGTACCCTGGGGATAGGTTTGTATCATGGGTGATATAAAAACTCGAATTGGTTTTTGCATCATCGCGTTGGTACTACTGATCATCACCTCAGTCGGACAGGGAATGTTACAACCAAAAGCAATGACCAGCGTCCCTGACCCAAAAAACACAGATGTATCACGCGGTGGATCAATTGTGGTCTGGCAGGATGACTTTCTCAACCTCAGTAACATTGACCCCGCCCTCTCAAACAACATCATCGTCAATACAATCGTTGGAACCGTTTCTATGCAAAACACCTTTACAGCATGGATTGACCCGGGGTTCACCCGCATGAAGGAAATCCTTGTTTTGAACAGTGGACAAGAGACGTTTCAGAACTACGCCCTAAACATCACAGTCTTGTACGACTCAGACATGCAATTTAATTTTTTTGACCTTCGTTTTACGAATAAGACCGGTGTTTTGCTCCCCTACTACAGAGTGAAGGCCACGAATGGTATATCCTGTGAAATCATGGTGAAAATTCCAACCGTCCCTCCAGGGCAAACCACGATTTACATGTTCTATGGCAATGAAACTGCAAATATAGACATAAGCAATTTTTCCGCGGTATTCTCCTGGGCAGACCGAACACGTCCTGACACCATGGTCTCTTTCAAAGCTACCACAGAGGGTGCATGGGACCCAAGTGTCGTCTATGGCGCAAACCGATTTCTCGTCACCTGGGAAGAACGTCTCGGTCCTGAGGATATTCCTCTGCCACTCCCAAACTACGAACGAACCCTCCCAAGTGTCATCCATGGCAGAACCTACGATAAAGAGGGTGCGAACCCAATCCCGGACAACAACAGCGACATCGATATCTCAATACCCGGTATCGACACCTATCATGCAGAGAACCCCTGTAATGCGTTTGGTGCAGGCAAATATTTTGTTGTATGGGAGGAAAACCCAGCAAATCAACCGTTGCTCCGCTATGAGGCCGATATCAAGGGGGCAATGATCTATCCAAATGGAACCGTGGAGAGACGTTTTTCGATATGCACGGCTACTGGGGGTCAATTTGATCCACAGGTCGTCTATGATAGCTACAGCAATCGATTCCTGGTCGTCTGGGCTGATGCCCGGAATGGTGGAAACGATATTGATGTTCGAGGAAGACTGTATAACTCCAATGGATACCCTATCAATGTGGATTTTCAGATAGCCTATGAAATCAATTACCAGGGAAACCCCTGGATCTGCTCTGATGACAAGGGGACGTTTTTCATCGTGTATGAGGATGGGCCAAGTTCGTCGCTTGGTCCGTTTAGTCTCTTTGCGTATCGTTACGACTACAATGGAAATCGCATAGGGAATCGCATTCCCATTGCCCTTGGGAGTGAGACTGTTGATTATCTCTTCCCTGCGGTGTCCTATAACCCAAAAACAGAACGATATTTTATAACCTGGAATGACGGCGATGTAAGCGTAGACCCCACCAACAGAGACAGTTACGATGGGAACATATGGGGGAAGATACTGAATAAAACCGGTGCTCTTGTGAAAAACAATTATATCATCGAGCCAGGGACCAGTTTCATCCGAAGTGTCTCTGTCCCCTATTTTGATACCATGTTTTTCATCGCCTATGACGGGACGGTCCAGGGAAACCTGGATATCTATGGACGAATGGTCGCTGCCGATGGGACCGTGATGACGAGTCGGCAGGAGCTTTCTGATGGATCCTCACAGAACGTCGATTGGAACGATATCGCCGTAGGGGCAGGGAGGATTTTTGTCACCTGGGAGGACGAACGTGACCTTTTAAGCCAATATGCGGATGTATTCCAGTATGTCTGGCGTTCCGGACAGCCCTTTGGCTCCTTGAATGTCACTGCGGTGTTCGGTTCTGAGAAAGAACTGGTGACAACAGCACAGTTGATGTCTGTTGTCATCGAGCCGGAGTTGTTCCGTCAATGGCGACGGTTCTGTTTCCTTGACACCGTCCCCTCTGGAACGGTACTTCTCTTCGACATCATGGATCAGAACGGCTCCATCGTCCTGAAGGGAGATGTCCAGAATGACCAGAACATCTCCGATATCACCGAATCAGCCGTGCGTCTGCGAGCAACATTTACCCGTACCTCTGCACATACAACACCGGTTCTTGACAAGTGGAATATCTCTGCGTTGGTTGGCAAAGACATCTACGCCCCCATGACAGAAATCACGCTTCACCCAGCACAGCCCAATGGCAACAACAGCTGGTATGTCACCGCAGTGACCGTGAACTTCACGGTGGTTGATGTTGACAGTGATCCAGAGAACATCACCACGTACTATAACATCAACGGTTTCGGCGTGCAGATCTACAACCCAGACGACCCACCCGTGATTTCCTCAGAACGACCCGATAACGCAATCGAGTACTGGTCCAACGACTCCGTCAACGAGGAATTGCCCCATCACCTCCTTGAGGGCATCAAAATCGACTTGACAGCACCGATGATCACCCTCTACAAACCGTCCTATACCATCCCCGCAGGAACTGCGATGATCAACGGCACGGTGACCGAGTATACCTCTGGCTCAGGGGTTGATCGGGTGAAGATAAGCATCAACGGGGAGACCAGCTATCATACGGTGTTCAACGGGGAATCCAAGGTCTGGTTTGAGTGGAGTTTTACCGCAGACCTGGGAGAGACCTACGATATCCATGTGGAGGCATGGGATAAGGCAGGGAACAAGATGGAGGAGCGACGTACCGTCGTCTGCCCTGATAAAGGGTTGTATAGCCCCGGGTACATCTACTGGTTTGATTATCCGAAGATAGGACCGGTGTCACTGCTTGTGAACCGTAATTTGGCTATTGCGGTTCATAACACGCCGCTGTATGTCGTTGTTCCATCGGTCACTAGTGAGGCGATTTCTGTGGAATTCGTTGCAACCCAGCTGTACCGTGAAAACACGTTTGTTTCCTCAGACACGAACCTATCAGATGGGTGTTCGACGAGCCTGCAGGTGCCTATCGGATTATATGCGATACACGCCTATGCATATGATGCCAGTCACAACCAGCTGGAGGAATATACGGTTATTACTAAGATGTTTATCCTGCTTGTTACATAGAAGGGATAAAAAAGCGCCCCGGCTGGGATTCGAACCCAAGTCGAAGCCTCGACAGGGCTTCATGATAGGCCACTACACTACCGGGGCATGTTTTGAGTTTCTCTGTAGCTGGGGGTAATCACTTCTCTTTCTTTAATTTTTTGGAGGCGGTGGTGTAAAAAAGGATAGGATGGTAAACCCCTACGAACGACAGGTACAAGAGGAGGTCGATAGGGGAGTATTGATACGTTTTGTTTATCGTATCCAGCATTTGCTAAAATCCGGTAGGAATTACGAAGATCTCCGTAGGCAGGAGCAGAGATGTATGGTATGTTTCGTTCTCCAGAGGAGGCCCAGGAACGTATTTTTTAAAAACGAAAGAATTTTATCATCCATCGGTATTCTCTTTTCTAGTAACACGTACGTTGAAGAGTGGTAGACAGGATGGATGGACCAATATCTTCTGGTGTACGATATCGTCGTACCCCAAGAAGGTTTTCCCGTATTCGTAATGAATTGATGCTTGATCAACACAAGGAGATGCTATGCTAAAGAATCGTTCGAGAAAAGCAGTATCTGAGATTATCGGTGTTGTGGTGTTGTTAGGGATCACCATTTCCCTTTTCGGCGTCCTTCATTATTTTGTTTTTTCATTGCCGTATGACAATTCAGTTCCTTCAGTGACCCTTATTGGAACAATCGATAAAGAAAACAAAACCATAAACATCCTGCATAATGGCGGAGTCTCCCTTGAAGGAAACATAAGTGTCACGATTTCAATCGGCTCGCAGGTGTATCAGAAGATCATGGGCGAACTCCTCCTTGATATGAATGGTGACTATAAATGGAATTTCGGTGAAACCGTGCAATTTCGTTTCACTGGAATAGACATCACCGATAAATATGTTCGAGCTATGGTCGTTGATCCTATCGCAAATACGATACTTGTGTCAATAATCCTCCAACAAGGAGTAAATGAATAAGAGAAAGGAAAAGAAAAATACTGTGAGGGTATAACATGAGAACCATGAAGAACCATGCAATAAAAGAAATCATGAAAGATTCTGGAGTACCAAGAGCCGTAAAGAAAACAACAGACAGTGCAGTGGTCGGTATTGTCACTGCGATATTGCTTATTGGTCTTGTTGTTTTGGTCATCTCCATTGTTCAAACAGTGTATGTTCCAAAAATCATGGAACAGCGTGAGGCAGAGCATATGGATATGGTAGCATTGCAATTTGCGTTTCTTACGTCGGTTATCGACAATCAAGCAGCAGATGAAAAGACAGGTGTGCCTATAGCGACATCGGTGACGCTTGGGAACAGAGAGTTACCCTATCTTGTATCAAGCAAAGCGTTCGGCAGCTTGGAAATCTTAGAACGATCATCTACCATAACAATTATGAATAATTCACAGTCCAATCCGATGACCTCGGTATTCCCGTTAGGCAAGATCACCTATTCATCCTCTAATGCATATTACCTTGACCAGTCATATACCTATGAGACTGGTGCGATGATTGTCAGTCAGGATCAGGGGAATTTGATGATGGTCCCCCCTAATTTCTTTGTCGAGTATAACGAGACGACTAATATCGTAAATATCACGTTTGATGTGGTGAACGTCTCAGGCATCGGTCAGAAAGTGATGGCATCTGGATATGGCACCTATCCGATACAAACCGAGTTTCATTCTGTTTCGGTGCAGCGGAATTTTTCCGATGTTCATTCCATGACCATTGCCTCTTCGTATTCGAACGCCTGGCGGGTGTTTCTGAACCGTTCGTTAAAGGCAGTCGGTCTGAATGCAGCAGGGTATGGTACTCATTTTCACCTAAATGACACCGGGCAGGCTGTTACGGTGGATTTCCTTGAAAACGGCATCCTTCCAACGGTGATTATTAATTTTAGAATCATTGAGATCCGAGCCCAGATCGGTCCCGGGTGGGTCGAGTAATCACAACATTAAAAAAAAGATACCGCCCGTTGAAGGAACCTCATCTACTCGCCTTCCTCAAGTGGGTTTTTTCTTATCTGAGGTACACCAGGGCACCCCAGAAAAAAGACTATTCACACTTCAAACAACCCAGGGTATATGTAATGATTGTGTATCTGTTCCTGGGTGAGAGCTTGGTCGTAGATTGCGACCTCATCCATGTACCCGCAATAGAACCGCCCGATGAATAAGGGAGACCTTGTTAGGTCAATTCGATGGTTCGGATAACTTATTTCATTGACGATGTTCCCATTGACATAAAGGCAGATGCTGGTCCCATTGTAGGTGACCGCAAAATGATTCCACCCTGAGCCAAACGAAGTATCATAGTAATTGAGATACACATCGTTGATTCTTGCTTCAACTGAAGTTGTATTGGCAAACAGCAAATAGGAGTCGCCTTTATAGATTCCTCGACCATGCGGTCCAATCATAATAGTGATAAGGTACCCCTGGTGGTTTGCACCGGTGAAACTGATAGCGTAGAGTTGTTCTCCTACACGTATAATAATCGGGAAGAAACAGACCGCTGGGTTTGGCCCTAATACGAAAAATTGCTTCCGTAAGCCAAGCTGTGGATCAATCGCACCATTAGGATTTATTCGAAGTGTGATGACATATCCTTTCGCATTATTCTTTGTCGAATATGCGATGATATACATGTCGTCCTCACCATAAATAATCCATGGGTTAAAACAAAGCTCCGACGTCTGTTCGAATATCTTACTTTTCCCGGTCCATGCAATGGAGCCATTCGATGAGACATTATATGTTTTGGCAACTCCCCATGAGTTGGAATTTCTATACGCCACGACAAACACATGCTCAGAGACCTGAGCCAGACTGGGCTCATACCCGGCAGTTGCGTCAAACTCAACCATGTGCCCGGTATAGGAGATATCTCCAGTGGATGTGATGGTGAAGGTTTTTAAAATACCATGAGCCGAATTACCACGATAGGCAAGAACATAGGTGTCACCCATGACATGAGCAAGATAGGGCTCACGAGGATCAGTACTTGAGGCAGCAGAGTCATAGGTCACTATTTTTCCAGTGTATGTTATTTTCCCGGTTGGTGAGATTTCCACGGTGCGCAGGATACCTCCATCTGTTGGCGTCCAGGAGGCGATTGCACAGACGTTATCTGTTATCTTCAGCAAACTAGGGCTGTTTCGCTTATTTCTTGAACATTCTTCTGGGAAAACGAACTTATCGACCACGTTAATCGAGTAATCCGGTGAGATACTAATGGTCTGCAGGTTGAGACGGTAATAGAAATCGATAAAGGTAACAAGGTAGTAGTTTTGTGTTATCTTCACAATTTTTGGCTGACAAATATTAGACCCAGTCGATATTTCCGCAAGCACGTAATCCGCATGCGTGGTAATCATCCCATCATAGGGATTGATTTCAACGGTGCTGATATGACACCCTTTTTGCGCTTCTTCGCTTATATACACATAGTTATTATCAAACACATGGATAATATAGGGCGTATATCCGAACGTGGAGCTTATGGAACCGATATCAGCGACAAACTGAGGGACTTGCGGTTTCATCCATGCCTCAATGGTTATCTGGTTGGTGATGTTCAGCGTCCAAGACGTTTTTACCCGGACGGTATCCATAAATCCATTAAAGTATCCAGAGTTGTTGACCTTGACGTTTAACGGTTCCAAGGCTTTGGTGATGATTTTTGCATTCCCTAATGCCACCCCATGGTTATTGTTCCCTGAACTATCCTTGACTTCATCAGGGACGCCTCGTACCCAGAGATTCTCGTCAAAGTGCCATATACCCCCTTTACGAGTGGCGGTAAAACCCTCCTGAAGCCGCCCCCAAAAGATGATCGTGTTGGTCTGTGTATCGACGATTGTCGCATCGACTCGTATTCCTGCGATATCCTCGACGGGAAGCATCACCTGCTCCCCGATCCTCCACTGCTGGTTGCTAATCTCCCCTGTGAGAAACTCCCGTTGGTCGTATCCTGCCAGCGTAAGAAAGATTTTTGTGTCAGCCCCTAAGGATTCCCCCCGTTGCAGTTCAAAAATCGGCCGACCGTCCTCTATCTTACCAACGATGGTGACGTTGGTCGTGTCAACCGGCCCAGGCGTGGATAACACCTGCGTATAAATCACTGAGATGGAAGTCACCGCGATAGCCAAGAGAAGGACTTCACCGACTATCTCAGATACTGCCCCAGTCTTTCGTGAATTTTTCATGAACTCTCCTCAACATTCATTAGATCTTGACACAGTATATGATTTGAAGTGTACCGATGACTGGACCATATTATCTACTATCTCTCATCTCTCCAAACCACATGTACTACTTTGACCGTATACGGTATTTAAGAGTATCGTGACATTATATCTGGTTTGACACTTTAGAAGAGGACTTTGAAGGTGAAAAACGAAATGAGGACCAGGACGAACGCCTGACGGATCCCGGCGGAGAGGCGTCCTTCCATCATAAACCCTCCAAGCAGTCCACCGCCAAGGCTTTGGACAAAGACAAAGGTAAAGAACATGGTTTTTACCTCTGTTGGAGAAATCTCTGCTATCCTGAGGTTTCCAATTGATTTTCCCGCCATCTGGCTTTGAAGATCGTAGATAGCCTGGAAGATCGTCCCGTTGATGATGACAATCACCGCAAGGAAGACGAAAAAACTGACGAAAATCACAATACTGTACATGGACATCTCCGTGCGTCGTTGCTGTTCGACCCGTTTGATCTGATCAAGCTCCTTTGCTGCTGCGTTGAAGACAGATGCGGTGTTCCCCCCAATCTCCAATGCTTTGTTTATTGTAATGGCAAGTCGTTTGACTTCGTTGTTGTTGACCCGTTCCCCGAAATTCGTTAGCGCAGCATCTATAGGGATCCCCCATGACAACTGCGACACCATCATCTTCAGCTCATCGGTCAGTCGGCCATAGTCACCCTCAGATGCGGAGCGTATAGAGTCAAAAATGGTCATCCCTGAGGCAGACGAGTTTGCGATATCACGCAGGAAATCCGGGAGTTTATCCATGATTTCGCGTTTTTGTTTCTGTTTCATGGCATTGTAAAAACCAAGTGGCCCGATGCACGCAAGCACGCCAAAGACCAGATAATCAATCGGCTGCAGCAAGTCAGCGGCGATGAGCGGGTAGCCGATGAACGCCAAGAGCCCTAAGATAAAGAACACAGACGTAAGAAGAACCGACACCCCGATGATGACGACAATGGTCTTATCTTTCCCGTATTTTTTGTTGATGTTATAGTCCTTAACAAACGTAAATTTCTTTATATTTCCTCACCCATCCCTGATTTCATCATAACATAAAATCCGACATACGCCAAGGGGATAATGAACAGAGCAATGATGTAGAGGAAATCAAAGGAGATCCCCCCACTAGTCAACCCCATCACTGAGAGGATAATGACAAGGAACAAGGGAAACGCTATAACCGTAGTGACAAAACTTTCTGCCATGATGGCAAGTGATTCGAGGTTTTTTTTCCGATCCTCTAAATCATCAAACATGAACTGGTCGACACAACGATCAAAATAAGTAGCAAGGTCGCTACCGGACTGCAGCACCGCGATGATTCCCTGCAGAAATTCCCTAAACTTCTTTGACGGGGAAATAGCGATAGCATTTCTCAGAGCGGTGATCGAGTCGTTGCCCATCAGTTCGATTTCCGTTGTTATCTTCTTTGCTTCCTTTTGGACCTCGCCATAGAGCTGTATCCCAGCAAGGGTGCCAAAGATTTCCGAAGGGGAAATCCCAGCAACGGACATGGTGTTGATGAAGTTCGCCACGTACGGCAGGTGACGGTCGATGTTCTTTGCCCGCGCCTTTGCTTTTGAAGTAGGCAGTTGAAGGTAACTTATTCCGATAAAAAAAGGAACTGCCAAGGTCACAACAAACACCAGCAGCGCGGTGATGTTGTTTGGCAGAAGTACATAAATCATCAGCGTCGAAACCAATGAGACGATAAACCCGATGATGACATTCATCAGCACCATCGAGTAGTACTCCTGGTAGACCATGCTGATGTCTGCTTTTTCAAGCATGTTGTTATTCTTTATCTTGCTGAAGTTGAACCGCTCAAAGAAGTTTGAAAAGAGTTTCCGACACAACCGCGTGTATTTCGTCGATTTCATTCTTCTAACTCCCGTAGTGCAAGCTCAAGGACCCGTTCGGGGAATTTCTTGTAATCCGCGATAATCTTTCCAAATTTCTTGTAGGATTTTACTTTCTTCTTCCGAATCCATTCAAGGACAACGATTCTATTGTTCAACTCCTGAATGAGCTGTTCGTCGGTCCAATCGTTTTGCTGTTTAATGCGGTTAAGGATTTTACTTGACCCCGCAGATTCGAAACGGTCATCTGTCTTTGAAACCCATGTGTAGGGGGCCATGAAAATCAACTGATTGGTATCCGTGTCAAGTTTAATAATCTCGGTGACGCTTGTCATACGTCTGACCATTTTTCCTCCGATGTCCACCGCGTTTTGGAACACAATCATGTCAAGAGAGGTCAGAAGTGCCCGTGGAAGCTCAATCGGGGGGTTTTCCAACCGCTGGATAAGCGTATGAATCGAACTTGCGTGAACGGTCGCATACGCGGTATGACCGGTCGCCATCGCCTGGAAAAGACTATATGCCTCTTTTCCTCGTACCTCCCCAACGATAATCACACGCGGTCGTTGTCGCAATGCAGCCCGGATGAGATCGAACATATCGATGTCTTTGCCGGTCTTGCTCTCATCGCTTGCTGCAAACCCCTTCCTGGTGGTCCCTGCGATCCAGTTTTTATGAGGAATGTTGACTTCCCTGGTATCCTCAATAGAGATGATCTTATGCGATGAGGGGATAAAGAGCATCAGGGCGTTTAGTGCAGTTGTCTTTCCACTCGCGGTACCCCCACAGAAGAGGATGGAGGCGCCGTCTTCAATCGCCATCCAGAAATAGGCTGCCATCTCCGTGGACATTGACTGGTATTCAATCAGGTCGATGGGTGTCAGTGGGACTTCCTTGAATTTCCGAATCGTAAACGTGGAGCCTTTCGTCACCGTTCGTGCAAGCGTCGCCTGCAAACGGGAGCCGTCCGGCAGTTTTCCGTCCACGATAGGTGAGAACACCGAAATCTGTTTTCCCGATATCTGGCAAAGCCGTACCAAAAATGAGTTTAACTCTTGTTCAGAGTCGAAATAAATGTTGGTCTCGATCGCTTCGAATTTCCGATGGTGGATAAAGATAGGAGTCGTTGGTCCATCTACTGAGATATCCTCAATACCGTCATCATGCATCAGGATATCGATCCGACCGTACCCGATGAAATCTCTGAATATATGGTAATAGATGACGTCTTTTTCGCTTTCATCGATGTAAATATTATTATCGCTGATGATATGTTCGATTGTTTCTTCTAAAAATTTTTCCTTTTCTTCATTGGAGAGCTCAAAGGTGTCTATGTCTGCAAGCATTTTGAAAAGATGCGCGATTTCGTCTTTTGTTTGCTTCTGCTCCTCGGTGAGTTGCGGTTCGATGACTTGATAGAGGAACTCATGGGCGGCATGGTCATAGATGATATGTTTTTTTCCCTGTTGTTTCCATCCAAATCCGATTTGTTCTTCGATGATTTCGATGTTTTTTTCAGCATCTTCAGGGACGACCTCAAAGGATGCCTCCTCCGCGGTCTGCGCTGCATCCTGATCCTGGTCGGTCAATGGTTCCGTGGTGAGTTGATCAAGATACGGTACTGATGAGTCCACTGATGTTGATGAATCAGATGGCTGTGATTGTTTTTTTTCTTGTGCTTTCTCAAGAAGACTTCGGGGATGCCCGATGCTTTTTTCTGGTGAAAGGATCCGGTACTCTTCAATTATTGCTTGGTTTGTCAATTCTTTTTTCGCCCGATGCGATTGCGGTGCCTTCTTTTTTTTCACAACGGGTGGCTCTTCAGTGATAGCATCCTGTCCTTTTTTTTGTTGACCTTTTTCTAATAAGCCCATACTCCTCTACTCACTTACTCTTGTTTAATCTTGTATTTATTCAATACTTTTTCATACAGTTCAAATTCTTCTGATTCTAAGAATAGGTTCAGCACATCCTCGGGGAGTTCCCCAAGCAGGTAATCGGTGATGAGAAGGACTTGTTTTATGTCTTCGTCAAGCTCAAGAGAGGCGTCTTCTTTTGTTTCTTTGTCTGTCTTTCCTTCGCTTTCCTTTTTCTGAGGTTTTTCTCTTGTCTCTTCTTTGAAGAGACTAAATGGTTTTTCCTCGTCTGTTGTTTTTTCTTCTTTTTTCAAAAGCCCTTGTTTTCGTTGTAATTTCAACGCTTCTTTCTCGGCTTTCCTGCGTTGCCGTTCTTCAATACGTGCTTGTCGAAGCGCGAGCTGATGGCGCCGTTTTTCTTCTTTTAACTCTTTTTTCAGATCATGGGGGTTTTTCGCAAGGGAGGCGTCCTTTGAGTCAGAGGGTTGCCCCTCAAAATCCATTGTTTCTTGCTTGGGTTTTTTTATGGTTTCAAAAGTCATGAATTTTTCTTGTTCAGCCTGAATATCTTTCATTCGTCTCTCTTCTTGCAGCCGCTGTTGTTCCTGCTCCCGTACCTTCCTTTGCTGTTCAATCTGAAGCTCCCGAAGTTTTTTTTCTGCTTGTAACCGGCGATGTTCTTCCTCTTCTTCTTTTATTTTCCTTTGTTGCTCCATTTGAAGTGCCTTTAGTCGCTTCTCTTCTTGTAACCGCCGTTGCTCCTGCTCCCGCATCTTCCGTTCCTGTTCAGCCTGAAGCTCCCGAAGCCTCCGTTCCTCCGCCAACCGCCGTTGCTCCTGCTCCCGCATCTTCCGTTCCTGTTCAGCCTGAAGCTCCCGAAGTCGCTTCTGCTCCGCCAACCGCCGTTGCTCCTGCTCCTCTTTTTTCTTTCGTTCAATTTCGGCTTGCAGCTCCTTCATCCGCTTCTCTTCTAATACTCGGCGTTGCTCCTGTTCTTTTCTCTTTTTTTCCTGTTCTGCTTGAAGCTCTCTGAGCCGTTTCTCCTCATCAATGCGTTTTTGCTCTTGTTCTTTTCTCTTTTTATCAAGTTCTGCTTGAAGCTCTTTGAGGCGTTTTTCCTCCTCCTGCTGCTTTTGCTCTTCTTCCTTTTTCTTTTTTTCAAGATTGACTTGAAGCTCTTTGAGGCGTTTTTCCTCCTCCTGCTGCTTTTGCTCTTCCTCTTCTTGTTTTTTCTGTTGTTCCTTTAAGGCTTTGAACCGTTCTTCAAGATCATCAGGGATATAGGATTGATCGTCTACTTGGTGTTTTTTGTCTGTGGTGTTCTTTTTGCTTACGAAAAATACTTTTGCTTTCGTTTCTATTTGGTTGGCCTGCTTGTCTGCGGCAGCACAGGTCTTTTGCGTCAGAACCTTCTGGAGTGTTTTGGTGTCGATGACCTCTACTTTCCTTGAATTAAAATCTGCTTTTTCCAATCCTTCTTTTATTAATGTAGAAACCGGTGTTTCTTGGTCCTGAAGCTTCAGATTTGAAAGGTCCATTGATTTATGAAACCGTGTCGTTTCACCGGCAAGCGTGGTGATATCGATAACCTCGATGCGGTCGTCTGATAGTGGTTGTGTCCGTGAGATCGTCTCAAGGAACTCATGGCTGGTGATGAAACGAAATTCCGGGGTGACGGACAACCCGGTTTTGAACTCCTCAGGGATGTTCTGCAGGGGCGGTCGAGGTGGCTGTAAGGGAGGTTCCCAGCGTACTTCGTCGTGGGAGACGGTTTTGCTCAGCGGCGGACGTGGTTCGATGGGTGTCGGCGGTTGATGAGGGATGACCGGTGGTTCGTGGACCACGGGGGGTGCGGTGGTGTCCTCGTCTCGTTCATCAAGCAGTTTATCGATTTTTTTGATCATATCAAGGTGAAAATCAAGGGTGTTGCGTGACGGGGCGTCAGATGATGTTTTTTTGCCAAAAAGCATTCCGGTAACGGGGAGAAGTATCATTGGTTCTGTGTTCCGGCCTTTCGTATTTTTTTCCTGATGAGGCATACGGTTCCCATCCCATCCTGCAGAAACGATGCACTCTGAATATATTTTTTGTTGCATCCCTCTATTCTGCCAAATAGGTAAGGAACTATTTTCTAATAAACATTTCGTTTCTAACCAATGAAGTTCCGTTCTTTTTTGGTCAGGAGGTCATATAGAGAAGAGTGTTATAGACGTCTGGAGGGGAGTCATAGATGTTTTTGGAAGTAGTGTTTTCCGTCGCAGGGATGTGTGGTTTTGTCGTTTTGTGATTTGACGGTTTTTTTTATTTTGCCGACGAATGTATAAATAGAATGAATGGCAAACAGAGGTGTATGATTGGTATGCGTAGGCATGCTTGGTTATAGGAGAAAAGACATAAAAACGGTTTGAAAGACAACAGATGAGGGACAAGGAGGTGGTTGGTGGGTCATCTGTTTTTCAAAAAGTTTTTATACCAAGTATCATATGCATCTTCCAATAAAAAAGCTTTAGAAAAAAGCTAGGAGAGAATGGGTAAAATGAAAGCAAATAGAAAATTTAAAGAAGCAGATGAACGCGCAGTATCCGCTGTTATTGGTGTCATTTTGATGGTCGCCATTACAGTCGCTATTGCAGCAACAGTGTACGTCTACGTCAGTGGAATGATCGGTGGAGGAGCTGAGAAAGCACCAGATATGGCGTTTAACAAACAAACCAGTGGAACAAAAGGTGTAACGCTAGTAAGTGCAGACTCCGGGTTAGATTGGAGTGAATTTACGGTAACGGGAGCCACACAACCAACTGGGGCGGTCACAGCAGGACAGTTTATCACGCTTACTAATCAAACTGCCGGGACAATAACAATAGTACACGATGCAACAAACACATTAATAGGTAGCTGGATCTGGGCATAAACAAATCAACCTATCTTTTTTTTATTTTTTTTATTTATTTTTTTCAATCCTGTTCAAAATAATTTTACCAGCTAAAAACTATATTATCATAACTATTTAGCGTTTGAAATCAAAAGAAACTGTAGTATCTCCTCGATAAACGACTCAGTTTTTTCTTTTGGAAGCACCGCACCAAGCACCTCTTTCTTCCCGCCACAGCGATACCCCTGCATCCTTCCCTGCTGGATCAACGGCTGCAGATCCGTCCCACTGCGTACATAGACTTGGTCATGGTCCTTGAAAAAACCAGTATTGACCACCACCGTATCCTTTCCGGATTCCCACGCGATCCGCCGCGTCACCGTCGAGATGATATTAAATTTCGTATGAATCCGTTTCAAAAGAACATGATCGTTTTCTTCACCGTCCCCCTGAACGTATTTTCCGATCTCTGCTTCAAGCAACAGTAGGTTCCGCTTCCATTGTTCATTTTCAAGGATCCTTCGTGCATCAGAATATGTTAAAAGCAGTCGTGGCGCCTCCTCGACAGCGTTCCGATCACCGACCTTATAGCTTGAATCAAGCAACGACACCATCATAAGAAGCTCATCAAACGTAATCTGGTTCTTAGAACAAAACTCAGTGATCTGTGCATTGAACTTTTTGTTGGTCTGAATGCGTCGCTCATGATCACCAATCACCCCAAGCAACGCAAACACATTCACGGGACTGCCGAGGAACTCATTGACAATCCAGCTTGCAGAGGGATACAACACTGGATTCTTTCCAGCAGCGATAGGATTGTGATGAAACACACCAGGAATCAACTGCTGCAGATGATGATCAAAGATCATGACCTGTGCCGTGTTCCCCAACCGACGGATATGTTCCTCTGGCAGCGCCATGTCCACAACAATGATGAAATCATAGGAGCCATACCTTGTCATCTCCTCCTCGGTGAGAAAATACTGCCCAAGCACCGGCGTCCTATTCACCACGGTTTTCGGCAGCTTCTCAAGCAACAGCCGTGCAGAGCAGATCCCATCCGTGTCCCAATGATGAATCAGCAGACCAAATCCCTGTAGATCCTCAAACATCATATAAACCCCTAGAACCAAGAGCATGAATCAATTACCTTAATATGGTCTTTTCTATTACCAGTCGTATATGATGGTCGATAGTGCACTCTTAGATGGAATACGACTCATAACCGGGACGATCCTTCTGGCGTACGCCTCCTACACCGACATCAAAACACGACGGGCTGCCAACATGCTCTGGGTGATTATGGGACTCATCGGGGTCGTACTGCTCATCATCCAATACCTGGACAGCGGGTTTGCAAACATCTGGTACCTCGCATTCATCCCGATCATGATTCTTTTAATGTATGTGTTCTTCCAGATGCGACTGCTGTTCGGCGGTGCAGATGCAAAAGCACTCATGGCATTAGCAGTTCTTGTCCCGATCCAACCGGTAATAGGACCGTTCCCGCTGTGGGAATCATTCCTTCCGGGCTCCTGGAGCATCTTTGCCAACGCAACCATCCTTTTCCTCTTCATCCCCCTAAGCCTCCTATTATACAATATATATAAGCGCAACCTCCGGTTCCCCCACTGCCTGCTTGGCTACGTCATCACCGTAGAGCAGGCGAAACAATCCTTTGTCTGGCCTATGGAGAAAATAAAGAACGGGAAACGCAGACTCGTATACATGCCAAAGAACTTCGACATCGACGAGGAGCTTGCTGAGTTTGAAAAACTCGGCGTCACAGACATCTGGGTCACCCCGAAAATCCCCTTTATGATCCCACTGCTGGCTGGTTTTATCACGCTGTTCTTCCTTGGCGACCTGCTCCTTCAGATCGTCCGCGTTCTCCTCTAAAGAACCACGAAGGATAATAAAAAAGAAATACCCCTTTTTTATGTACCATCGCTGGTCGTATGGAAAAGAAAGACTACTATGATGTCCTTGGCCTTGACCATTCCGCAACAAAAGAGGACATCAAAAAAGCGTACCGGAAGCTTGCATTAAAATACCATCCAGATAAGAACAAAGAGAAAGGAGCGGAAGAGAGATTCAAGGAGATCTCAGAGGCATATGCGGTACTCTACGATGACGAAAAACGAAGGATGTACGACCAGTACGGTCATGCGGGAATTGACCAGCAGTACACCACGGAGGATATCTTTCGGACCACGGATTTCGGTGATATCTTCCGAGGCATGGGCTTTGACTTTAACGATATCTTCGAGCAGTTCTTCGGCAGGAGAACTGGGTTTACCCATCGTCCTCGCGCGCAACGGGGAAATGACATCCGCTATGACATCCAGATAAGCCTCGAGGATGCATACCGAGGCGTGGAGACCGAACTGGAAGTGCCACGCACGGAGTTGTGTGAAACTTGCCGGGGAACAGGTGCGCGGTCGGGAAGCAGCCCGAAACGATGCCAGACCTGCGGCGGCAGCGGACAAATGCAGGTCTCCCGGCGGACCGCGTTTGGGATGTTCACCCAGATCAGCGAGTGTTCCAAATGCCATGGGCAGGGAACGATAATAGAAAACCCCTGTCCATCCTGTCGAGGGCGGGGCAGCGTGCAGAAAACAAGGAAAATCGAGGTACGCATCCCCAAAGGCATCGACGACGGGGCGCACCTACGGCTTGCCGGTCAAGGGGAGCACCCAAGCGGGGCGACCCAGAGCGGTGATTTGTACGTGGTCGTCCATATGAAACAACACCCACTCTTCGAACGACGAGGAGCAGACCTGTACCGGAAGCTTGCCATCTCCTTCCCCCAGGCGGCCTTGGGAGCAACACTATTGGTGGAGACACTCCAAGGCAGGCAAAAGCTACGAATCCCTGAAGGGACCGAAAACGGTACCCTTCTGAGGCTGAAAGGCAGTGGGATGCCAAAGATCCAGGGGTCAGGCTTCGGGGATCTCTACGTCCTTGTTGAGGTCACCACGCCAAAGAAACTTAGTAGGCGAGCAAGGCTTCTCCTGGAGGAACTTGGGCGGGAGCTCGAAGAATAAGACGAAACATTTATATAGGAGTTCTACTAAGTAGTATATCGAAAAGAACCGAAAAAAAGGGGGTAATACCACATGAAACCGTTTGATGAGGAAGATAAAGACAGAAAGAAACACCCGATTAACCCATTCCGTGGAGACGATGATATCTTTCGCGATTTCTTTAACGACCACAGAATAAAAGATATCTTCAACGATGAAATTATGGATGATCTTAAGAAAATGTTAGAAGAAACCATGAAAATGTTCACAAACGCACAACCAGGCAAACCTATCGTCCACGGCTTTAAGATCGACATCGGACCTAACGGGAAACCCCAAATAGAGGACTTTGGAAACCGGTCGATACGGTCCCCAGAAGGCATCCCCACCATCTCTGAGGAGCTCGAGCCGCTCACCGACATCATCGAAGGAGAAAACGATGTTGCCATCACCGTCGAGATACCAGGCGTTGAGAAAGATGACATTGACCTTGTCGCAACGCAAGATGCCTTAGAAATCAAGGTCGACTCACCAAAGCGCAAATACCACAAACGTATCGACCTTCCCTGCAACGTGAAAACAAAATCGACAAAGGCCACCTATAAGAACGGGATTCTTGACATTGTTCTTGAGAAAAAGGAAAAGAAAAAGGACAGCGGTGGGTTCAAAGTAAGCATCGAATAAAAAGACTCCCTTTTTTTTCTTCTTTTCGTCGTATTGTACGAATGTTTATGTACAGCACATCCTATGCATGAGAAGAAAAACAGGGAGTGTTGCATGGTTACTTTTACCTTCTACGGTGGTGTCAATGAAATCGGGGGAAATAAAATACTCCTCGACGATCGTGGCACGAAGGTCTTCCTTGATTTCGGCATGAGTTTCTCCCGCAGAGGCAAATACTTCGAGGAGTTCCTCAACCCCCGGACAGCAAACGGCATAGGAGATTTCCTGGAGATGGGGTTACTGCCGGACATCCCAGGGATTTATCGGACGGATCTTCTCACACATCTTGGAAGAAAACCAGAAGAACCAGTGGTCTCCGGGGTCTTGTTATCGCATGCGCATGCGGACCATGCAAACTACATCTCGTTTCTTCATAAAGACATCCCCATCTATTGTGGGGAGACCTGCAAACGAATCCTTGATGCGGTCGCGGAACAAAGCACCCGGGACCTTGAAAACGAGGTCGTCGATTTCCGTCTGAGACCATTGCATCGTTCTCAATATAAGATACCACCGGTGATACGAAAATTCCATACGTTTACCACGGGAAAAACAGTCAGGATCGATTCCCTTGAAATCCAACCCCTCCATGTCGATCATTCGGTACCAGGAGCCTACGGTTTTATCATCTACACCTCTGAAGGAGCTCTCATTTACACCGGCGACCTGCGGATGCATGGGCTCCACGCGGACATGACCGACGATTTTGTATCAGCGGCGATACAATCCAGACCGGTCGCGATGATCACCGAAGGGACCAGAATCGATAAAAAAAGGACCAACGAATCAGAAAAGAAAATCTACCAGGATTCAAAAAAGAAAATACACCAATGCAAAACCCTCTCCCTTGTAGATTTCAATTTCAAAGACGTTGACCGGTTCACGACCTTCTACACGATAGCAAAGGACCTCGGGAAAACCCTAGTCATTAACTTCAAACACGCCTGCTTCCTTGAGCAATACCATCGGGACAAAAAACTCAAAGTGCCACCCGTCACCGACCCGTCTCTTGCGTTATTAAAACCCAAACGGCTCACCGGGACCTACAAAGACGAGGACTACGTCGATGCCTACATAAAAAAACGGTTAGACTACAAAAACATCCTGACCGCGGCAGACATCACAAAAAACCCTTTCAAGTACATGGTCGTGCTGAACTTCTGGTACTTCTCGGACCTCATCGACCTTCAACCAAAAAAAGGGGTATACATCCACTCGCTCTCCGAACCATTCAATGAAGAGATGGAGATCTCATACGAGCGAATGAGAAACTGGCTGACTCATTTCGACATCGAGTTCTTCCAATCACACTGCTCTGGGCATATCAACGGCGACGACCTCAAAGAACTCATCACTACCGTTCATCCAAAGACCCTCTACCCAATCCATACGGAACACCCCCAGCTATTCAAGAATCTCAAAGGTAAGATAACCAGGGTGAAGGAGGGAAAAACCTATAAACTCTAAACGATATCAATTACCAAGTCATGGGAGGTTACCATAATGGCGGATATCTACCAATACGAAAAGAAAAAAGAGGAACAAACCATCATAAAAACTGATACCGGAAAGCGGAAGAAAGAACAATATATAGAGAACCTACGTGAAGGCGACGCGGTCAATGACTTTTTTGCCGTGAAACTAAAAAAAGCGCAACGACCCTACAAACGCGGCATGTTCTTTGAGTTCATTGCCACAGACAAAACCGGGGAGATCAGCATTAAGTACTGGGGAGGGGACAACAAAGACCGGGTGAAACGACTCTATGAGAGCTTCAACACCGGAGACGTGGTCCAAGTACGCACCGGGATGGTCGAAACCTATGAGGATCGGCTGCAAATCTCGATTAATGAGAACACCGGCGGCGTCCGGAAATGTGCCCCCAATGAATATGATGTCACAGACTTTCTGCCATCATTAAGCGAGGAGCGGATTGACGAGCTGTACGGGATGATCAAAAAGGAACTGACCACCATCCAAAGCGAGCCGTTGAAGAACCTGCTTGCGTCCTTCTTCGACGACCCTGCATTCGTCAGCATGTATCTACATTCACCCTCAGCTATCACGCATCATCATAACTATGTCGGAGGAAATCTGGAGCATACCGTTGGGGTGATGCGCCTATGCCTGAACATCTCTGAGATGTACCCACGGGTCAACAAGGACCTTCTCCTCTGTGGGGCACTTTTGCATGATATCGGCAAGCTAAAGGAATACGTCTATACTGCCGCAATCGATATCAGCGATGAGGGTAACTTCATCGGCCATATCGTGATGGGAGAGCAATGGATCAGAGAGAAAATCAAGCAGCTTCAGCGCGATGGAAACGAATTCCCAAAGGAGCTTGAACACCAACTGATCCATCTGATCTTAAGCCATCATGGGAAATACGAATGGGGGTCCCCAAAGCTCCCAAAGCTCGTGGAAGCCTGCATCCTTCATCAGGCGGACCTGATGGATTCCCAGGTGAAAAACTACATGCAGCTCCTGCAGGACGCAAAAAGACAGACCGACGAAGACTGGACGTTTGTGTATGATGCAGATGCAGGGAAGAAACGGTCAATCTTTTTAGGCGAATATTAAATACGGAGGGATATATGAAAAAAGAAATCGTAAAAATCCTCTGCTGCCCGACCTGCAAGGGTGACTTACACCTTGCGGTGGAAAAAGAGGAAAAAGGAGAAATCATCACAGGGATGTTCTCCTGCCAACAGTGTAACTGCTCATATCCTATCATCGACGGCATCCCAAATCTTCTTCCACAGGAGCCCTAAGGAATCACTGATATTCATTCCAACTTTTTATTTTCAGATCATCTAGAGACGTCCGTTGGATCGCCTCGACAAAGCGTTTCGCAAGCTGCAGGTTTGTAATCAGAGGGACGTTGAAATCAACCGTCTTGCGACGTATGAGATAATCATTGTCAAGTTCGTCTTTTTCGATATTTTTTGGGATGTTGATGACTAAATCGATTGTTCCGTTCGCAATATAGGTAAGTGTATTTGGTTCTTTTCCCTCCAACGGCCAGTAAAGGACTTCCGCATCGATACCATGCTGCTTCATGAAATCAGCGGTTCCCTTCGTCGCATAAAAATAATAGCCCAGGGCCTGCAGAATCCTTGTGCTTTCAAGGAAATCTGCTTTGCTATCCACAGGTCCTGTCGACAGAAGAACAGTCTTCTTTGGCAGGACGAAGTCAACAGACAACAGGCTTTTTAAAAACGCCTCATTGAAATCATCACCGAGACAGGCCACCTCCCCGGTGGAAACCATTTCCACACCAAGAATAGGGTCTGATCCCTTCAATCGTGTGAACGAAAACTGGGAGGCCTTCACCCCGACATAATCCAAATCAAAGGACGACCGATCAATCCGTGGCACCCGTTTCCCCATAATAATCTTCGTGGCCAGGTCAACAAAATTTATTTTAAAAACCTTTGATACAAAGGGGAAGCTTCTGGATGCACGCAAGTTGCATTCAATGACCTTTACGTCATTGTCTTTTGCGATGAACTGGATGTTGAACGGACCAGTGATTCGTAGGTGGGTTGCGATGTTTTTTGTGATGGTTTTCACCCGGCGCATGGTCTCAAGATAGGTTCGTTGTGGCGGAAGCACGATGGTCGCATCACCGGAATGAACTCCAGCGTTTTCGATATGCTCAGAGATCGCATAGCAGTAGAGTTTCCCGTGATTGGCGACCGCATCGATTTCGATTTCTTTGGCACCAGTGATAAACTTACTAATCACCACAGGGTGTTTTTTACTTATCTCAGATGCTTTTTTCAGGTACAGGCGAAGCTCGTTGTTGCTGAGCGCAATGCTCATGGCAGCACCGCTAAGCACATAACTTGGTCGGACCAACACAGGGTATCCGACCTTGCTTGCGAATTCCTCTGCGGATTCCATGCTTGTGAGTTCTTTCCACCAGGGTTGATCTACTCCTATCATATCCAGTAACGCTGAAAACTTATGACGGTCCTCTGCGACGTCGATATCCTTTGGTGTGGTCCCAAGAATCCGGACACCTGCTTCGTATAACGGGATGGCAAGGGTATTGGGGATCTGACCACCCATCGAGATAATAACTCCAAGCGGGGTTTCTTTCTCACAGATGTCCAAGACCCGCTCCAGGGTTAGTTCATCAAAATAGAGTTTATCACAGATGTCATAATCAGTACTCACCGTCTCAGGGTTACAATTGATCATGATGGTTTGATACCGTAAGTTCCGTAAGGTTGAGACCGCATTGACGCAACACCAGTCAAACTCAACCGACGACCCAATCCGGTACGCTCCTCCCCCAAGCACCACGACCTGATGTTTTTCCTTGAAATCGAGGTCATCGGTACTCGCGTTATAGGTAAGGTACAGGTAGTTGGTTTTCGCGGGGTACTCCGCGGCGAGGGTATCAATCTGTTTTACAGAGGGGATGATATGAAGCTTCTTGCGATGCCTCCGCACTTCAGGCTCACTGCTGTTGGTACAGAGGGCTATTTGTTGGTCAGAAAACCCTTTCTGTTTCGCATCTCTGAGCAATGATACAGGCAACTCAGAAAGACTGCATCGTTTGAGCTGTTGTTCAACCGCAACAATGTTCTGCATCTTTGAGAGGAACCAAAGAGACACCTTTGAAGAGTGAGCAACCTTTTCAAGCGAATATCCTTGTTTAAGGGCTTCAACGATAGCGAAAATCCGTTTATCCGATGGTTGTGTTAATTCGGTTTCCAGATCAGAAAATTCAATGGTGTTGCCTACCAGCCCGATCATCCTGACATCCAGCATCCGAATCGCTTTTTGTAACGCCTCTTCAAAGCTTCTGCCGATGGCCATGACTTCACCGACAGATTTCATCTCGGACCCAAGGCGTACACTGACTTGTCTGAACTTCTGTAAGTCCCACCGAGGGAATTTCACGACCACGTAATCCAAGGCAGGCTCAAAACACGCGGAGGTCTCACCCGTGATAATATTCTGTATTTCTGGAAGCCCATAGCCAAGACTAAGTTTTGCTGCGATAAACGCAAGCGGATACCCAGTTGCTTTAGACGCCAATGCAGAACTACGACTGAGCCGTGCATTCACCTCAATGATACGATAGTCTTCCGAATAAGGGTCTAAGGCAAACTGGATGTTACATTCCCCAACGATCCCGAGGTGGCGGATCACCTGCATCGAAAGGGAGCGTAACATGAAGTTTTCAGAAGCAGAAAGCGTCTGGACAGGGGCAGTCACGATGCTTTCCCCAGTATGAATTCCCATGGGGTCGATATTTTCCATGGAACAGACCACGATGCAATTGTCATATCGGTCCCGCACCACTTCGTACTCCAGCTCCTTCCAACCAGCAAGATACTCTTCGATGAGGATCTGAGGGGTATAGGAGAACGCTTTTTTGACCAGCTCAAGGAGTTCTTTTTTATTCGTCGCGACACCGGATCCAAGGCCGCCAAGGGCATATGCTATCCGACACATGACAGGATATCCTATCTTTTCAGCGACATCCAGGGCATCATCTACGGATCTTACCGCCTTACTGACGGGGACCTTGAGGTTGATCTCTTGTATTTTCTTCACAAACCGTTCACGATCCTCGGTGTTGTCAATGGCGGCAATCGGCGTCCCAAGAACCTCGACTTTGTATTTTTTCAGAACACCATTCGCAGCAAGCGCCAGTCCGACATTTAATGCAGTTTGCCCGCCAAACCCAAGCAGGATGCCATCAGGGCGTTCCTTTGCTATTACTTTTTCAACAAACCATGCGGTGACCGGCAAAAAATATACTTTATCTGCAAGGTAGTCAGAGGTTTGAATCGTCGCGATATTTGGGTTTATCAATACGGTTTTTATTCCTTCTTCTTTTATCGCTTTGATAGCTTGACTACCGGAATAATCAAACTCCCCTGCCTGACCGATCCGTATCGCACCAGACCCAAGCAGCAGTACCTTCTTCCATTTTGGTTTCTTCCGTGCAATCATTTCATCGCTCTCACAAAAAGATCAAACAAAAATTCAGTATCATCAGGACCGGGAGATGCCTCTGGGTGGAATTGAGCGCCGAAAAATGGTTTTGAGATGTGTTTTATGCCTTCGTTGGTCTGATCATTACCATTGTAGAACCATTCACGCCAATCCTGTGGGAGCGTGTCCGCATCCACGACGTACCCATGGTTCTGCGGTGTGATATAACAGCGATTGGTCCCAACTTCCCTGCAGGGCTGATTCTGACTGCGATGGCCATATTTGAGTTTGTAGGTATCAGCACCTGCCGCTAACCCCAGGATTTGGCAGCCAAGACAAATCCCAAGAATCGGGGTATTGCCTGACAGGAGGGTGGTGACGTGCGTGATAGTCTCTTTACATTTTTTTGGGTCCCCGGGGCCATTGGAAAGGACGATACCAGAGACCGCCTCTGCGGTGAAATCAAAATCCCACGGAACACGTTTTACCGTAAACCCTCGTTTTAAAAATGCTCGGATAAGGCTGTTTTTCGTCCCACAATCCACAAGCAGGATGGTTGAAGCACCTTTTGTGTATGTTATCGGCTCTTTGATGCTGACCTCTGCAGCAAGATTTTTTTTGTTTGGATCTTGAAACGATTTTTTTTCAGGTCCGTAGACGATTTTTCCTAAGAGCGTTCCCTTTGTTCGTAGTTTTTTTGTAAGCTCCCTTGTATCTACACCAAAGATGCCAGGGACGTCATATTCTATAAGCCATTCTGACAAGGATTTTTTGGCGTTCCAATGGGAATACTGATGTGAACAATCGGAGATAACCAATCCTTCGACCTGGATGTTCTCCGATTCAAAATAGCGTAACAAACCGTCTTCTGTTTCAGACCCAGGGACCCCGTAGTTCCCAATCAGGGGATAGGTGAGTGTGAGGATTTGCCCTTTATATGAGGGGTCTGTGAGGGTTTCAGGGTAGCCGACCATCCCTGTGTTGAACACCACCTCTCCATTTGCCCTGCGATGTGAACCAAAGCTATACCCGGGAAAAACAGATCCGTCCTCCAATATGAGTTTTGCATGTCTGGTTGGTTTCACGCTACACCGACCTCACCCGTCATAACCGCTGTTATGACGTACTCTGAATACAGTTGTGTTTTAAAGAAATTCCTATGTGTTTCGCTGGTATCATTGTTTCATGAAGCAATCGATATCGGTAAGCAGATTTTTTGATTCCCTCATCTCCTGTATGTATTGGTGGAACCGTGGTGCGCGTTTGTCAAGGATCACTGCAACGCCGCGGTCGTTCTCATTACGGATCAAACGACCGATTGCCTGAAGCATTTTCCGTGCTGCTGGTGCTTGCACCGAATATTCAAAGCCTTTGCCAAACTTCTGATCATAATAGTTCTGCAATCCGCGTTGGCGTGCTGTTGGTTTTGGATAGGGGATGCCGACGATTACTGCTATCTCAAGTTGCTCAGCAGGGAAATCCATGCCTTCGCTGATGCGTCCGCCCATCACTGAAAAAAGCGCGGCACCATTGTTGTTTCCCTCTCCGCAGGATTTGAAGTCGGTGACAAGGTCCATAAGCTCCGATTGTGACATGTTCTGCTCTTCGATATAGAGGCAGCGGTGGATTTCGGCGAAACAGCCGTTTTTTCGAAACAGCGACAGTGTGTTGTAGCTTGGGAAAATGACCATGGTGTTCTTTTCGAATCGGTTGCAGATACCGCTGACATGCTTCCACATCTGAGGTAGGATGGTTTTGTCTTTCATCAGCTCCTCATATCGCGTGGTGACATCGCGGACAAAGAAGATCTTGCGATTCTCCGGGGGGAATGGTGAGGGATACCTCGCGAGTCGTGTCTCTATAGGAAGGCCAAGTGAATCACGGTATTCATCAAGTGGCTCTAAGGTCCCAGACATATGGATGCTGCAGTGGACATCCCGTAGGATGGAGGTGCCGATGGATGGGTCAAGGCAATAGGCTTCCACCCGTGGGTTTTTCCCCTGACCTGTGTCTACGACAAGTTTGATGTATTGGTCCATCTCCACTGTTGTCCAGAAACTAAGGAACACCCCCAGGTTGTGTAGATAGGAACGGGGGAGTTTCCCGTCTTTTTGTTTGTACTCCTGGATCTTCTCTCCATAGGCATAGAGGTCTGTGATGATGTCCTTTAGTGTCCTACTGGTGATTTTCAAGCGTGAGAGGATTTCGACCTCAAGCTCATGGGAGGGGATGAGCGCATCGTTTTTTTCCGGGCTGATTTTTCGAATCCCACCCTCGAGCATCCCATAGACGTAGGTATCTCGTAGGACGGTGACCACGTCAAGCAGTTCTTCGCAGAAGGCACTGACAGAGATTCTCCCATCGGCAAGGGACGGGTTGCCATACTGCTCTGCCTCCATTAGGCAGCTGGTCAGCATCCAAGTGCTTAACTCCGCCGAGAACAATTCACGGAGGTAATCAGGGAGGTTATGTGCCTCGTCAACAACAAGGATGACGTCTTCCTCGGCGATGGCAAGCCAGTCGAACAGTTTGATTCGGATGGATTTGTCAAACACATACACATATGGTACGACAACCACAAGGGCGTCATGGACGATGAGTTTGTTAATCTCATAGGGGCAAAGCCCTTGTTTTTTACAGGTCTCTAGGAATTCTTCTGCGGTCGGCAGGTGTTCCACTGCCCAGTGCATAATGGTGTCGACACGGTCTTTATCGGCAAGGTAGGTTCGGTAGTAGCGGCATCCTTTTCTTTTTTCTTGGACTGCGAGTTTTTTTTGATAGGAGCAGAACCGGGAGAGTTCCTCTGAGCTGCCGTTTTGGACCTCCGGGTCGTCTCGTGCAAGCAAGCACATGTTCCCGCGACCTTGCATGCCAACCCCATAGATTCGTGTGTCGTTGGTTTTCTTTTTTATCGCACGCAGCTCATGGATTACCTGTTGTTGCTGTGCATTGGTCCGTGTCGTGTAAATGATTTTTTTGTTGTGCTCTAGTGCGTAGGAGAGTGCTGCAGCCAGGACACAGACGGTTTTTCCTGACCCGGTGCCTGATTCGAAGACGAACTGTGTGCGTTTTGTCAGCGCGTTTTTGATTTCCTGTATGATTTCTGTTTGGTTTTTTCGTGGTGAATAAGGAAAAAGCTCCGCCATCCATCCAGCGAATAGCATTTACAGTACATAGAGTTGTTGGAGAGATGAGGTTTTATAGGGGAAGCGTATGTAAGAAGAGACGATGCGACAGACGCCGTTTGAACGCATAAAAACAATTGTATCATCGGAGGTGCCTTCCGAACTGCTTGGGGTTCTTCCAGATAAATGGGAGAAGATCGGTTCGGTTGTGACACTTAGGTTACCTGAGGAGCTTACACCGTATCAGCAGATCATCGGGAGAGCCTATGCAACGGTGCTTGGGTGTTCGTCGACGTTACATGCGGTGGGTGGGATTGCAGGGGTATACCGGGAACCGTGCGTCGAGGTGATTTTTGGGTCGAAACAAACAGAGACGATCCATCGGGAGAACGGGATTCGGTATAGGCTTGACCCGCAGCGGATTATGTTTTCCTCGGGCAATTTGGCTGAGCGCAAGAGGATGGCGACGGTTACTAAGCATGATGAAACCGTGGTTGATTTGTTCGCAGGGATTGGGTATTTCACGCTTCCGATGGCGGTGTATGGCAAACCAAAGAGGATCGTTGCCTGTGAGATCAATCCGGTGGCCTATCGATATCTCTGTCAGAATGTGGTGTTGAACCATGTCAGTGACATCGTCATGCCGTTGCTTGGGGATAATCGGTGTGTTGCGCCTAAGGGGGGTGCGGACCGGGTGGTGCTTGGGTATCTGCATGGTTCCGAAGAGTATTTACCGCTTGCTGTTGCGTGTTTGCGGGATACGGGTGGCATGCTTCACTATCATCAGGTGGTCCCTGTTGAGTCGATTCCAGACCAACCGTTGTCGTATGTAGAAGCGGTCGCGATGCGTGCCGGTCGTTCTGTTGAATTGGTACATACACAGGTGGTTAAATCCTATGCCCCGGGAATTGACCATGTGGTCCTTGACTTGAGGGTGGTGGGATGAGCTTCTCTGTTCGGTTGGTGGTGTATCATACAAATGACGATGACCCGAAAAAGTGTACTGCAAGGAAATTGCATCGGTTCGGGTATGCGTCTCTTGAGAAGAGTATCAGACGGTTGCCGTCTCATGCAGTGCTGTTACATCCGTTTGCAGAGAAGAGCGTGTCACGAGAGGATTTGCCGGATGTACAACACTATGGGCTGGTCGCATTGGATTGCTCTTGGAAAACCGCTGAGCAGATGTTCCAGGAGCTTAAGACTGCCATGGTGCCTCGTGCGTTGCCGTTTTTGCTTGCAGCAAACCCAGTGAATTATGGTAAACCCTATCAGTTAAGCACTCTTGAGGCGTTCGCAGCTGCGTTGTATATCCTTGGAGAGGTGACGCAGGCGGAGGAAATCGTACGGATCTATACCTGGGGTCATCGGTTTTTGGAGTTGAACCGTGAGCCGTTGGAGGAGTATCGGCAGGCAAGCACGAGTCTGCAGGTGATAGAGGCCATGAAAAAATATATATAAAGAGATATTCAAAAAGATATATTATATATATTACAGTATCTTTAAGTAACCAAAGGGAATGTCTACAAAAACAGAAAGAGAGGAAGAGGGCATGACATCGTCACTTGAAACGTTCTTCAAACCAAAAAGCATCGCGGTCATCGGGGCTTCAAAAAACCCAACAAAAATCGGACACGCATCCTTAAAAAACATCCTTATCTCAGATTATTCCTGCAACCTGTACCCGGTCAACCCAAAAGAAGACGAAATACTTGGCCTGAAATGCTACAAGAAACTTACCGATATCCCTGGTACCATCGACCTCGCGATGATCGCAGTCCCCGAGCCACTCGTCATGGAAATCATAAAAGACTGTGTGAAAAAAAAGGTACAATATGTCATTATCATCACCTCAGGATTCTCCGAAATCGGCAACCACGAAGCGGAAGAAACCATAAAAAAGCTCGTTCATGGAACAGGAACTAGGATCCTTGGGCCAAACACCATGGGGTACAAAAACGCATCAGACAACCTTGACGTCTCCTTTGTCTTTGGGATGCCCCGAAAAGGAAACCTTGCCCTGATCAGCCAAAGCGGTGCACTGGGCATGGGGATGATCTACCTGGCCAACAACGAGTTCGTCGGACTATCAAAGATCATCGGCGTTGGAAACAAACTTGACATTGATGACGACGATCTCGTCGACTACTTCAGCGCAGACCCTGAAACAAAAGTAATCGGACTGTACATCGAAGGGATCAGACACGGACGAGACTTCATGAACAGCATCAAAGCCTGCGACAAACCAATCCTCGTGGTCAAAGCAGGCAGAAGCGCAGCCGGTGCACGAGCGACCGCGTCACACACTGGTTCGATGGCAGGAAGTGACGAACTGTACAGTGCAGCAATTAAACAAGCAGGGGGAATCCGCTGCCGTGATCTCGTAGAGCTCTTCGATATGGCACGGGCACTTGACGGCCAACCGGCGGCCAGAGGAAACCGGATTGGCATTATCACCAACGGAGGCGGACTGGGCATCCTTCTCACCGACGCCTGCGAGGCAAATGGCCTGACCGTCCCAAAACTCTCACCAAAGACGTTTAAAAAAATTGAAACCATTATCCCAGGGCTCGTCAAACCAAACAACCCCGTCGACCTTGTCGCAGACGCAGGCTTTTACCGATACTGGGCATCCACCCGTGCACTCCTTGAAGATGAAAACATCGACGGCATCATCGTCGCAGCGGTTCACGCAGGGTACGCACGACCCAGAGAATACGCAGGCGCCATCCTAAAAATGATTCACCAGCAGAAACTGCACCATGAATACGAAAAACCGATACTCGGGTGCTGGGTCGGCGGAAAAGAATTCGAAGACCTCGTCCTTGACCTCAAAGCAGTCGGCGTCCCCATCTATCCCTCCTCATGGAGAGCAGCACGAGCGATGCTGGCACTTCACTTAGAAGGAGAACGGTTAAAGAGAGAACAAAAACTCTAATCGACCCAGTCGACCTCAAGGATCTTCTTCCAATCTGTTTTCTTATGTTTCCATTTCTCAATCGTGTCCTTCGAAAGGCACTCCTGACACAACCCAACCATGGTAAAATAACAGGAGCTACAGACCGAGTTCCCACATTTTATACACACGGATTTCGCCGGATGAGCGCGGCAGATGTCACATTTTCCCTTCGGTTTCTTATCCTTTAACCGCTCTTGGATGGTTTTTGAAATATCTGCTTGTTCTTCTGCAGAAACCCATTGTTTCAGATCCTCGTTCATCGTGATGGATGTTGTTTTCGCAGATGTCATTTTTTGAGGCGTATTTTGTGTAGTCATACTCCCGCCAGAAATCCAAATAGACTATGAACTCCTATCAAACTCTTAAATTTTTTGTATGGCTCTGTTTTATTTTCCGGAGCAGAGCATTTGCAGTAATATGGATAAACGGGGTCACAACCAGAAGAATGAGGATATGCCAAACAGTAATGTTACGGAAAAACCATTGATCATCAGTCACTCGAAGAAGGAAAAGAGCTTCACTGACCAAAAAACTGAAGAGAAGTGCACCAAGCAAAAAATCAATCTGATCAAAGGGAATCCAGTCCTGGCCACGGTCCTTGCCGATACGCCGTTTAAAGAAACTTTCGATGATATCACCAAGCAACGCTCCAAAACAAAGGGAAAAAAGAATCAGGATCATCAGGGGAAAGCCTTCAAAGTGTGTAAGATTAAGATAGCGGTACTCACTTGACTGGATGTAAGATGCGGCAACCGCAAGTCCGAACCCAGCAGTCATGCCAAGAAAAGCCCCGGAGAACAATCCTCTCCATGTCTTCCCATCGCCAAGGATGCGACGTCCATCTTTCCAGGTCCGCCCAAAGTCAATCGGGGTCCCTCCACCAACGATCACCGCACTTGCATTGGCAATATAGATAGGGATGACAATCCAGAACGCCTGCAGAACGGTGGTATAATCCATGACAGCCGAAATAATCCAAGAGCTTAAAACGATTGTGAAAAAAAATTTATGTACTCTCAGGTCCAGGTTGGGTTCGTGTGATTTTTAAGCCAGTGTATTGGAATTTGTTGGACCGTTTGACCAATGCCTTCAATGCGGTATTGGAGATGCCGAATTTCTCGGAGACCTTATTTGCAAACGTTCCAGTAGAACCTACGAAGTCGCAAATATCCTCCTCAAGTCTTTTAAATTGAAAGTCATCCAAGGAGGAAACATTAAAAATCTCACTGATTTCATTGACCGGGCAGGAGATGTTGATATTAAAGAGCGAGTAAAAAGACCGATACATTTTCTGTGGTTTCCCATCGATGCCATCCTCAGGGGTGGTCCATTTGGTTTCCGCTAGTTTCATTTTATCAAAGAATTCAAGGGCATCTCTTCCATCTTCTCCGAACTTGTCAAGGATAAGGCTACTTGGTATCCAATCCTTGGATATCTCCATAAAAACTTCTTTTTTTGTTGGCGAATCAAATGCCCGTATTATTGAGACCAAATCAGTTGAATCATTAATTACTTTTGTTCGTATCATTTGATGAGTACCTATTTATATATGAGGTACCCATCAACAGCTTCTCTCATATTTATACTTTTTGTATTTTGATAATATTATTAAAAATAATCATTAAAATTTAATACTTCCTTTAAGAAAACATCCAAAATCAACTAAAGTCAGTATTTTCCAGATAAAAAAAACAGAGAATAATGGACTCGTCGGGATTTGAACCCGAGGCCTCCCCCATGCCAAGGGGGCGATCTTCCGCTGATCTACGAGCCCAGAAGACACCCTAGAACCACCATGAGCAAATAAAATTTTTGCATACAAAACTATTAGTAAACAAACCACCCTTCACTGCTTCCGTATGAAACAAAAACAACTGGAAATCCTCCTTCAGCAGATCCCAAAACCAACCAAACCCATCCCTCACCTCGAGCAATACACGACCCCTGCGACGATCGCAGCAGACGTCATGTTCACTGCCTACAACTGGGGTGACATCCACGAGAAAACCGTCGTTGATTTAGGATGCGGCACCGGGATCTTCGCAATAGGAGCATACCTACTAGGGGCACAAAACGTAAAAGGATTTGACATCGACCCAAACGTCATCTCCATCGCAAAAGAATATGCAGCAAAAAACAACTACACAATCGAGTTTACCGCCCAAGATATCACCCAGATACAGACATCCTGCGACACCGTCCTTATGAACCCACCGTTCGGTGCACAAAAAGCAAATCTCCAAGCAGACAGAAAATTCATCGAAAAAGGATTTGAAATTGCTTCAGTGCTCTATTCATTCCATCTGAAAAAAACCATCCCATTTATTGAAAAAATGATCACTGCATTAAAAGGAGACATTACCTATCAAAAAGACTACGATTTCCCAATAAAATGGATTTTTGACTTCCATTACAAACAAGTCGTATCCTACAAAGTCGCCCTCCTACGAATCACCACACGCTAATGACCCTGGATATTGGACCGTTCACAAACCAAAATGATAATAAAAGCCATGAGAGTATACATCGTAGAAAAAAAACAGTGTCGATAGACATGTCACAAGGAAGAAACAAAGATCAAAGAATCGGGGTGTTTGTTGATGTCCAAAACATGTACTATTCAGCAAAGAACCTCTATAACAAAAAAGTAAACTTTAAAATATTATTAAAGGAAGCGATCACAGATCGCCAACTCGTTCGAGCGATAGCCTACGTGATTAAGGCAGATGTCAAAGACGAACAAACGTTCTATACCGTCCTTGAAGAAATCGGTTTTGAAGTGCGCTCAAAGGATCTCCAGATATTCTACGGAGGTGCAAAGAAAGGCGACTGGGATGTTGGCATTGCCATGGATGTCATGCGTCTTGCACCAAAGCTCGACACCGTCGTACTCATCAGCGGCGATGGAGATTTCTCAGACCTTCTTGACCATGCCAAAAGTCTCGGATGTAGAACCGAGGTCATGGCGTTTGGACGAACCACATCCCATAAGCTCATTGAGGTTGCAGATCTATTTATTGACCTTGACAAAAACAACAAATACCTGCTTCCAAAGAAAAACAAAAACTAGAATGTTTTAAAAACTCATCCGCTATTGACCCCTCACAAAAATCGAACCCATACGATGCAGAAGACACGACGATGAGACAGGACATACGACAAGAAACTACCATAAGAAACAAGCAGGAAATATCCTTAATCCCTCTTCCATAACGCATCCGAAAAGATAATAACATAGTACTTTATGTGCTTTCAGCTTAAAAAGTACAAAGAAGAAAGTGGAATGTGATTGATGTGGCACGAACAAAGACAAAGAAATTCAGAGGATCCATGACCCATGGGAAAGGAAAGAAAGGCGGACGTGGCGCTGGGTTACGCGGTGGCAAAGGAAACGCTGGACTGCATAAACACAAGTTTAGTTATATGCTGAAATATATGCCAGATCATTTCGGTGTTCATGGGTTTAAACGAGACTCAAGTCTTACCAAGGAATCTAAAATCATCAACGTTGGCCAGTTAGATGAAAAATTCCATGGAAAGAAAGAAATCGACCTTTCAAAAGAGGGGTTTGATAAGCTCCTCGGTAGCGGGGTCGTTGAACACGGATATAAAATCACAGTGAAATCCGCGTCTCAAAAAGCAATCGACAAGATTGCGAAGCACGGCGGGGAAGTAACAATAGAAGAATAAGGGTTTTTACTATGGCAGAAGAGAAGAAGAGCCGGTTATATGCCTTAAAACCGATTATAGAGCGCTGGCCTGCAGTGCAAAAGCCAGAAGTCCATGTGAACTTCCGGTCTAAGATATTCTGGACAGTCCTGTGCTTGATTCTCTATTTCATTCTCACCAATATTATGATTTATGGGGTAAGTGGCACGGTCTTGGACATGTTTGCCAGTTATCGTGCCATCATGGCGGGTGCATCAGGGTCCATTATGCATCTTGGTATCGGACCGATTGTCACCGCATCAATTATTCTTCAGCTCTTTGTTGGTGCAAAAATCATTAAACTTGATCTCACAAAAAAAGAGGATAAAGCGATCTACCAAGGAACGCAGAAAGTCCTTGTCATTGCCATGATTTTCATTGAGGCAGTGCCTCAGGTCTACGGGTATCTAAGCCCCAGCGATGGTCTGATTGCCATGGCCGGTGGCATGGAAATGGCTAATATTATCATCATTCTACAGCTGTTCATGGGGGCCTACCTGGTGTTCCTTATGGATGAACTGATCTCAAAATGGGGTATAGGCTCTGGTATCTCCCTGTTTATCGCTGCTGGAGTATCACAAGCCATTTTCACCGGACTGTTCAACTGGTTACCTGGAACCTCATCGCAACCAATCAGCATCTCAAATCCCCCCGCTGGAACGATCCCTGGGACGTATTACATTGCATCACAGATGACATTAGGTGAAATGGTGGATGGGGGATTCCAGTATCTGTTTATCGGTCATAGTGGATTCCAAAATGCAATAGTCCCCTTACTTGGAACTATCGTCGTGTTCCTTATCGTGACATTCACGGAATCATCACGGATTGAACTGCCGCTTGCCCATGCAAAAGTACGGGGTGCTCGAGGCCGTTACCCAATCCGACTTATCTATGCGTCGAACATTCCTGTAATCCTGATGTCTGCGCTTCTTGCAAACGTAAATATGTTTGCGCTATTGTTTTACACCCATCCAGGACTTAAAGGGTTACCAGGCATTGGTGGTCAATGGTGGATAGGGGCGTATGACACGTCCGCAGGGTCAACCATGCCGTATGCAGGAGGAGCGTGGTATCTGTCAAACCTCAACGGCGTCAACAGCTGGCTTATTCCTATTCTGAGTGGAGGGTACGGTGGTCATGCGCCATGGCAATTTGCGCTGAAAACCATTATCTACATATCGATTATGATTTTTGGGTCTATTCTATTTGCGAAATTCTGGATTGAAACGACAGATATGGGTCCTACCGCTGTCGCCCGGCAAATCCAGAAATCCGGGATGGTCATGCCAGGGTTCCGGCGGGATCCTCGTGTGCTGGGCAGGGTACTAGAACGATACATCCCAGTGGTCACCGTGATTGGTGGTGCCGCGGTCGGTGCACTTGCTGCAGGGGCTGATGCCATTGGTACTGTTGGAAATGCAAGTGGGACAGGAGTGCTGTTAACCGTGGGGATCATGATTCAATTATATGAGCAGATTGCAAAAGAACAGGCTATGGAGATGCATCCGATTCTCCGAGGATTCTTCGGAGCTGAATAGTGAGGAAAACCATGGGAGTCATTGTTGTGACCGGCATACCCGGGGTGGGGAAGACCACGGTAATGCAGAAGGCAGCGGAAGGTATGGATATCAGCTTTGTTACCTTTGGGTCTGTTATGATCGATATCGCCAAAGAACTCAAATTAGTAAAAGATAGAGATGAGATGAGAAAGCTTACGTTGGACCAACAAAAACAACTGCAGATCAAAACCGCTGAGAAAGTAGGAAAAATGAAAAACGTCATCGTCGACACCCATTGTACCGTCAAAACACCAAAAGGATACATGCCAGGTCTCCCGGAATGGGTGTTAAAGCAATTGCACCCGACCGCTATTGTCATCGTCGAAGCAGACCCACAGGAAATCTACAATAGACGGGCAAAGGACACGACACGGAACCGAGACCCTGATACAGTTGAAAAGATCGCAGAGCATCAGATGATGAACCGCGCGGCGGCTATGTCCTACGCGACGTTAACCGGTGCGACCGTGAAAATCGTGTATAACCATGACAATGCTTTGGATGCGGCAGTCAAAGAAGCCGAGCCGGTGATACGATGAGAAAACTTGACGATGTCGCACAAGTCGGACAAATGATGCTTTTGATGCTTCTGCTCTTTGTCATGATTTTTATCTTCGGAAATGAAAATATCAGAAGCGTCGTCGCACTCTCCCTTAACTCTGTGTTTGCACCCATAATCGGATTTGGTGGTGCAAACCCCTTACTGACCATTATGCTTGCAGGCATCATTGTCGTGTTTCTCTCTTCGTTCTTTACTCATATGTTCACCGACTGGAAAGCAATGGGCCAGGCACAGGAAGCAAGCAAGGCGTTTAACAAGGAGATTACCAAGGCAAGAAAGGAAGGAAACACCAATCGTGTACAGAAACTTATGAAGATGCAGCCGCAGATCATGCGTATGACGACCCAGTCATCTGGTGGGATGATGAAGTCGATGTTCTTCTTGTTTATCTTCATCGCCCCTATCTTCATCTGGCTGACCTACTTCCTTGGCAATATTGTGTATTATTCGTATTTCACGGTCCCCTGGGGCTCCGGCGTCTCTTTGTTCGGACGCGATGGCTTTCTTATGTCGAATTGGTTTTTCCTATACATGCTTTTTTCGTTCCTTGCTGGTCAGTTGATACGGCAGTCTTTTAAATGGATTAGCTGGTCGAGCTGGTGGAAAAATATTAGGAAAACCATTAGGCCATCCGTGAAATAGGGGAACTATGGTGACGATCACGATCAGTGGTCTTCCTGGGACAGGGAAAACAACAATTGCACGGCTTTTAGAAGAACACCTTGGGTTGCAGTATGTGTATTCAGGTGAGATCTTCCGGAAGCTTGCAAAGAAACATAAGATGTCCCTGGAAGAATTCGGCAGGTATTGCGAGTCCCATCGGGAGATCGATGAAGAACTTGACCAGTATCAGCTGAATATTTTACGGCAAGGAAACGTCATCGTTGAAGGCCGTATCTCCGGCTGGCTTGCATATCGGAACCATATCCCTGCAGTCAAGGTCCTGCTTCAGGCAGATATCGGTATCCGTGCCGGTCGTATTGTAAAACGAGAACAAGGAGACATCCAGAAACGGAAACAAGAGATTCTACGCCGGGAGAAAAGTGAGGCGACACGATATAAGAACTATTACGGGATTGAAATCAGTGATACCTCCATTTATGATATCATCATTGACACAGGGGATAAAACCCCAACGGAAATCCTTGGGAGTATTCTTAGGTATCTGAAGGAATAAACGAGTTTTTATATCCTCTTCTATTATTCTGTGAGTTGACATGTCTGAGAAAGTACGTATGTTGCCTTCGTTGAAACAGAGGAAACGACTGATCAAGGCATCTGCGACGACCAATGTGCATTACGGGAAGACGCCCTCACAGCGCACGGTTCGGGAGTTGTTACAGAATGGTTTTATCAATCTTGATAAACCTGCAGGTCCAACGTCTCATCAGGTGGTTTCTTGGGTAAAAGAAATCCTTGAGATCGAAAAAGCAGGGCATGGGGGGACGCTTGATCCCGCAGTCACTGGTGTGCTTCCTATTGCTCTTGGCGATGCAGCTCGTGCGTTACAGGTGCTTCTTGTCGCAGGAAAGGAGTACATCGCTCTGATGAAGCTGCATAAGCAGGTTGATGAAAAGAAGATACGGGAGGTCTGTACAAGCTTTGTCGGGGAAATTTCTCAGATGCCACCGGTACGTTCTGCTGTGAAGCGGGTGCGACGGACACGGGAGGTATACTACCTTGATATCCTTGAGATACAAGGGACAGAGGTATTGTTCCGTGTCGGCTGCGAGGCAGGTACGTACATCCGGACCTTATGTGTTGATATCGGTAAGAAGCTTGGGTGTGGCGCACAGCTTGCTGAGCTACGGCGGACAAGGGTCGGTACCATCACAGAGGACTTCGCAGTCAACCTGCAGGATGTAAAGGATGCATATGTCTTCTGGAAGGAGGAAGATGATGAGAGCGAGCTTCGAAGGACGATTCTGTCCATGGAACGACTTCTTGAGGTTGTTCCAACGATTGTGGTGCGTGATTCGGCAATCGACGCATTGTGCCATGGAGCGAATCTCGCGGTTCCCGGGGTAGTTGAAATCGACGAGGACATAAAGGTAGGTGATATAGCAGCCGTGGTGTCGCTTAAGGGTGAAGGGGTCGCCCTGGTTAAAATGGAGATTCCGTCCGCGCAGGTCATTGAAAAAGACACAGGTCTGTGTGCGTCTCTTGAACGGGTGTTGATGAATAAAGGCACGTATCCATCTATCTGGAAAAAGACATAAAGAGGAATGACATTGCGGTCGTATTCATGCCGAGGTGGCTCAGACTGGTACGGCGCGAGCCTGGAAAGCTCGTGGGGCACTCGCTCCGCAGGAGTTCAAATCTCCTCCTCGGCGTTGCTTTTTTTCACTTATAAAGAAAGAGACATGGCAATGCTTAATAAATCGCTATGTCATAAACCCATAGAACACCATGGACGGCTTCATCCCACAAACAAGCCTTTTCATCGGCATCATCCCTGCGTTAGTCGTGTTATATATCGGATTGAAAGGCTACGAGGGTCATTACAAAGACAAACTCATTTACTTAACCTTTATCGTTGGAATCATCATCGGTGTGGCTTCAGCAGCAATCGAACTGCTTACCCAAGACATCGGTCTTCTTGTCTACATTGCCCTGTTCCCCATTCTGGAACAACTGTTTAAAACCATAGTGCTGAACATGGGCAGATTCCAGGAAAAACAAGAAACAACGGTCTATGGTTTTTCCCTTGGACTTGGGTTTGGTTCGGTATTCACACCGGTGGCCATCTATTTTGGGAATTTCCACGATCTCTTTAGCATGACCACTGCGATGATTGGGTCGTTTGGAATAACGCTTTTTCATGCTGCAACAGGGATATTGATTGGATATGGAGTGTACGTAAACAAACTAGCGAAATATCTGACTTTTTCAATACTGCTGCATTTTGTTATCACCATTGTCATAGGTGTAACAAACCTTCTTACTATCGGGTATATGCAAATCACATTAGTACTCTACGGCCTTCTTGTCTTCTGGTACGCACTCAAACGAGTCATGCCACGGATTTTGACAGAAAGCCAGCGACGAAAACGAACCCAAAAAGAAATAGAGATAAAAAGCAAGTAATGATTACTAACTAGATATGAGGTGGACAGATGGAAACGACAGCCCCCTATGAAAATTCTATAAGCGATTCCGCTCTTTATCAAACCCCTGAACAAAAAAAGCAAAGTACCCTACCACTAATCGCTGGTATCTTTTTACTCATCGCAGGATTACTAGGATTATTTACTTGGTCATCAGCCCTGGCGCTGGACTCGTCGATGATCGAAAGTGTTCTACCAGCAGACGCACCAGTCACCGTAGAGCAACTTCAGTCGCTTCTGACAATCTGCGGTATCATCGGATGTATCCTTTCAGTCTTTACCCTCGCTGGAGGCATTGTCGCTCTGAAACGAAAAGCATGGGGGCTTGCTGTGGTGGGTGGCATCCTTGGTCTTTTTACGATTGGTCCTTTCTTAGTTGCTAGCATCATCGCCCTGATTGGTCTTCTGCTTGTCATAGTGTCACGAAAGGACTTTCAGTAGCAGAGGAATCATTGTTACAGGGGTACCCACGAACGTTCGTAGGAGACCATCTCTCAAATAGGTGACGGTCTTGACCGCTGGTTCATTGTACGTATGAATCTATCCACTGAAACCTATTATCGCCTTCATGTGTTTTAAGAATGCAAGCATAAAACCAGGAATTGATTACATCAGGGGTGAGGGCCCTGTGGGTGATGAAGACGACGAAAAAAATGAAATGTACCTAGTTCATCAATGATGATCCCACTAGCAACCCCGCTGATTATCCCTGCAGGAAGACCAGTCAGGATTCGAACGGCATTTGTACTTTCCCAGAACCCAAAAAGCTGCCCGATCCCATCAACACCCAACGGGATAAGCAAAAGGACAATAGCAATCAAAAACTTCCAATTAAGCTCAAAGGTATACACGACCATAAACCCAAGCCCAACAGCCAGCCCAATCCAGATAGCGGTACATCGAGCGCAAAACGGCATCTGGTTACCATTCAAGACCAACGACCGCTGTGGAATCTGATGACATAAGCGGTCACCAATGGTGTAAACCATATCCCAAGGAAACGGCATGCGCTTGATGCTATATTCATTATCGGAAACCCATACGACCCCATCGAAGTCAGAGACGCTCCCGGAGGGCAGGACAACCGGTGCGAGGAACTGAAGAAGAACCCAGATAAAAAACAATAAAAAGAAAAGAAAAACACAGCTTTTCAACGGATGTTTTCTTCGTTGCATAGATAAACCCTATCATGAGATACTATTCTTTGCACTGATATGTAAACTACAGAAGGGCATCATATTTAAATATGATATGTTTATTCTCGATACACCAAAGGCGATACCTGATGACACGATTCCCCGAGGCTGAAAGCCGATTGTTAATCAAGAAAATTTGCATGAAATGTGGTGCAACCAACGCAATAAAAGCACAGCGATGTCGAAGATGCAGGTCCACGGAACTTCGAGTAAAGGCAAAAGAAGGCAGAGGACAATAGAAATAAACCAGTATCTTTAAAAAGAAGATAGCTCTTTTTGGTTAAAACTGTGGAACGGCTATGCCAGAGACAAAGGTGAAAAAAAGCGAGGATTTCAACGAATGGTACAATGAAATCGTCGAGCTTGCTGACTTATGTGATAAACGATATCCTATCAAAGGAATGAATATCTGGAGACCCTACGGCTGGAAACTGATGAACAATGTCGACAGACTTATCAGGGACGAGATGATCAACACCAACCATCAAGAAGTCTGCTTTCCTCTTCTCATACCTGAATCGTTCTTTAAGAAAGAGGAAGAGCATATCGAAGGCTTTGGAAAAGAGGTCTTCTGGGTCACCCATGCAGGTCTTACTCCACTTGAAGAACGGTGGCTGCTCCGCCCCACATCGGAAACAGCGATGTACCCGATTTTCTCACTTTGGGTCCGTTCTCATACGGACTTGCCCCTAAAAACTTTCCAGATCGTCAACACCTTCCGGTACGAAACAAAACAGACACGAGCATTCATTCGCGTACGGGAGATCCATTTCTTCGAGGCGCACACCTGCCATGCTGATTTTGCTGATGCTGAATCGCAGATAATAGAAGACAAGGAAATCGCCAACCGCTTGTTAAACAAACTGTGTCTCCCCTATGTCTTTAGCAAACGACCTGAATGGGATAAATTCGCTGGGGCGTATTATACCATCAGCATTGACGTGCTGATGCCATCGGGAAGAACGCTGCAGATAGGGTCCATTCATCAATACCGTGATAATTTCGCAAAGCCCTATGAAATCTCCTATGAAACAGAAAAAGGAACCCATGCGTTTTGTCATCAGACGACGTATGGGATGAGCGAGCGGTTACTCGGGGCGCTTATCGGTGTTCACGGGGACAACAAAGGACTTATTATGCCTCCAGAAGTCGCACCACTTCAGGTCGTGATCATCCCTATTATTTTCAAGGGGAAAGAACACGGTGTTCTCCAAGCATGCCAAGAGATTCATGAAAGACTCCTGCAGCAGGGAGTACGTTCACACCTTGATGACCGGGAGATAACCCCTGGGAACAAATACTATGACTGGGAACTCAAAGGAGTGCCTCTACGAATAGAAATTGGTCCAAAGGATGTTGAAAAAAATGAACTAACCATGGTTCGACGGGACACAGGGATGAAAACATCGGTTCCGTTGAAAGACGGAAAGGTAGCAGTCCAAAACGAGCTTGGGTCTTTAGAAAAAACCCTGTACGAGAACGCAGAAAAACTCTTAAAAGAAAACATCCACACGGTGTTGACAATCGAAGAGGCAAAACAGAAAACAGGTATCATCGCCCTTCCCTGGTGCGGCAATAAGGACTGCGCGTTGGAAATAGAAAATGTTTTAGAGGGGAATACATTAGGGGAACCCATTGAAAACGCAGGGTGCACAGGGCAATGCCCAGTGTGCGGTTCACCTGCGAAAACATGGATGAGATATGCAAAATCATACTGAGGTGAAGGAAAAATGAGCGGAAGAATAACAAGGTTTTTACGGGAATATGTCCTTGTGCTAAGCAGCCTTATTATCATACCAGCCGTGATATTTATTTTTATGGGCGTCGTGTATTTATTCTTTATCGATATCGCCGACCCTGTTGATTCTCCGTTGCATTTCATAAAAGATCCCGTTGGCATCTGGAACGATTATATCCTCATTGCAGGGTTGATCATCCTCGGCATAGGGATTTATTATCTGTATAGTTACTTTTCAAAACGAAAATACGTCTTAAACGAACTAAAAACAGATAAACGCTCAGAGATTCTGAAAAAACGCAATAAACTTCAAAGTACAGTAAAACATCTTCCCTCGAAGTATCAGCGGATGTTGGCAGACAAAGAAGAAGAATTCAACATCCGGTAACGCGGCAGGCATGGCTAAGAACAACCCTCTTTCTCTTTTTTATGTCGTTCTTGTTGAGCCGAAAAATAGCGGTAATATCGGGGCTGTAGCCCGAGCGATGATGAATTTTGATGTTGAGAACCTCTATCTTGTCAACCCATGCGAACTTGACAACGTATGTTACGCTCGTGCGATGCATGCGACAACAATCCTTGACAACGCACAGACTTTCTCCTGCTTCAAGGACGCGATTGAAACCCTTGACTTCCTGGTCGCGACCTCATCAATTGAATCAAAGACGGAGAAACGACATCTGAGAAATCCTGTTTTACTTGAGGAGTTCTCCGAAAAGATTTTTGAGGGGAAAGGGAAGATCGGGCTAGTGTTTGGACGGGAGGATTACGGATTGTACAACGAAGAGATTGCTGCCTGCGACATAATGCTTAAGATTCCGACTAGTGAATGCTATCCGTCCTTGAACCTGTCCCATGCAGTAACAATCGTGCTTTACTCGATCTATCTCAGAAGGACATGTATCCCTACACGACGCAGATCCCTAGGGTGCCTTGAGAAACAGAAATTAAATGAATTCTTTGCACAACTATTAGATGACATCGAGTACCCCGCTCATAAAAAAGAGCATACGAAGATACTGTTTAAACGCATCATGGGGCGTGCAATGCCCTCAAAATGGGAATACCATACCCTCATGGGTGTCTTAAGCAGAACAAAAGGGCAAATAAAGCGAAAAAAGGGAAAAAAACGTTAGATGGTTTCAATGTTAAAAAGCACCTTGCAATTCTTCAATGCCGCATGGACTTTATCTGCAAAAAAGACAAGGTCATTGATATCAGCCTTGTCTTTTCCCCAGTCAAAAACAAAATCATAGTTGCCCTTTGTCGCCTTAAACCCCATGTTGAGCAACTGGTTTTTTATCTCTGAGGGAGCGGCACCTTCGCTGCTGAACGTAATCTGGATATAGGTTTTCATAGGGTTCACGTCATGATAAGGATTGATTATGAGGTATTAAATCATTACGATTCTGCTCTAGCGGGTCAATTTATATGGATATGAGGGTTGAATGTAGAAATCATTGGCCGTAGAAGGGAATCGGGGCAAAAGAAAGGATAAAAACGATAAGGATCAACAGTCCCAGGAGTTTCCGTCTGATGTCCAACGGTGTGACCTCATTGAGAGGCGGCTGATGCTGGGTACCAATGAAGAGTAAAATAATAATCGCAAACATCAGCCATCCTGTATAAAAAAAACTTAATCCAGCAAGCACGAAAATAACCAACCAACTGATATATTTATGTTTCTCCTTTAAGATTGCTCTGGCGATATGACCACCGTCGAGTTGACCCGTTGGCAATAAATTGACTGCAGTAAGAAAAATACCAACCCACCCAGCGAATAAGGTCGGATGCATAACGTAATCACCAGAGATCGAAAAGAGGTTTTGCATCCAAACAAGAAGCAACGGCGGAACGAGAATGATACTTGTTCCGGTTGATGGAAGTGGCAGTGGATTTTGTTGCATCAGATAAAACCCTATCAATGAAACCGGGATTGCTACAAGAAAACCACAGAGTGGCCCAGCCATACCGATATCAAGCAAAGCCTTCCGGTTGGGAATTGGTTCTCTAGTTGAAATGAGCGCCCCAAAGGTTCCAAGGATGAAAGGTGGCGGAAGCGGGATGAAATATGGTAACGATGCATCAACACGGTGCTTCTTTGATATAAAGTAATGCCCCATTTCATGGACACCAAGGATTAACAGCAACGGGACAGAAAAAAAGACAAAACCCGGCCAGAGATACTCAGCCGAAACCAGGTAAAGCCAATCAGCCTGATCGATCTCAACCCATTGAAGTGCTCCTGCAAGTGTGGTGGTCACTACTGTTGCTGCCAACAGGGCGATATTGACCCATACAGACTTCCGTTTTTTACTTTGTGGTTTTTTTATAACATAGATGATGTGTTCCCCATGTTCAACACGAATCATAGGGATATAGTTTTTCTCCATGAGCGTCAAACGAAGTGACTCGAATTTTTCTTCGAGGGTTTCCTCGTCGATGCGACAGAAAAACGCAACGGTATTGAGGTTTGATTTCATATCATAAAAGGGAAAACGTTGACCAACTTCCCGTTGTAGTAACTCAAGATCAAAGGGTGATTCGACGGGAGTTTGCTCAAAATTGTTCCATTTTTCTGCCATGATATCTGCCAGGATACCGTCATTGTTTTATAAAACCTTCGTAAAGAAGAAAAAAACCGCAAAAAAAAAACAATTGTACGTCTCCGTCGCTATTATGGTTTTTCGCAGTTGAAATAACAATATCTTTCGATGTAACGTGGTAAACCTCTCGGAGGTCATCTGATTGTAAGAGGAGAACTAACACATCTATCGTTGTGTGTCTTTTTCTTGGTTTGTCTTTGTTTATTTTTTCCTCTGGAGTGTGTACACTCCGAAATGTTAATGAACGAAAAGACCCATTACCGTTGCCGGAGGTAGTTGTGACCATTGGTAGAAGGATGTGTTAAATGGATTTTTTTAGGATGAGAAAAAAAAAGATATCGACCTTTTCAACTCGCATAGGAGTAATAAGGATTCAACATTAATAATAAAAGCAAACTCTGAATAGGATATGGCTATAGAATGACAAAGGAAGATGTGTCCGATAAATCAAAAAAAATGGAAGATACTCATGTACTAGAGAAAAGTACTCCACCTCAGGAAAGAACGATTCATTTTCATGACACTATCGATACGTTTTTAGATAAGCTAGATAGAGAGCGTCTGCAGGAAACTCTGTCAAGTTTAAAGAAAACACATCAACAGGAACTTGATTCAAGCCAAATTTCTGATAAAAAAAACCAACAAGAAACCGGTATGGTTACTCTAGACGAAGAAATAGTACAAAAGGAATTTGAAACGAGAAATCGACTTCTTAATGATTTGGAGCGTCAGGTGATAGAACATCAAACGAAACTTATCGAAAAGACAGAGATTCTGAAACGGTTGCAAGAAGAATTACAATTAAAAGAGAAGACCGTAAGAGAATTACTAAGAGAATTCGATGAGAAAAGAGAAGATTCAAAAATATTACAACAGAAAATTCATGAAAGGGATACAATTATCCAAGATATTAAAAAGCAATTGCTGGAGAAAGAGACCTGGATTGTGGAAAATAATCATTTTACCGAACAGTTGAGCAGAGATCTAGAACAAAGCAGTCGTGCTTTCCAAAAACTACAAGGAGAGTTGCAAAGTAAAAACGAAGAATTCAACAGCTCATTACAAAAACTACAGGAGAAATCGGAGGAAATAGATGAATTAAAACGAGAGATTCTATCGAGAAATAACATCATTGATTCATTTGAAAAACAACTAGAGAATCAACAGATGTCATTACTCGAAAAGACACAGGTTGTAGAAACATTGCAAGAGCTTTTAAAAAGCAGAAATCAGGAGCTTACGGAACAAAAACGGTTATCGCAGCAACACCAGGAGGAACTCGAACTACTTCAAATAGAACTTACCTCGAGAAATACACTCATCGAGGAGATGATGAGACAGTGTACGGAGAATCAGGCACGGTTAATTGAACATGCGGGCATGACCGAACAATTACATGACGAACTTCTGTGTAATCAACATCTCTTACAGCAGACTCGTGAGAAACTTGAACGCAAACAACTGGAAGTAGCCCAGAAGGAGGAGGAGCTCCAAGCAACAGGGTTACAACTTCAGGAAGTGCAAGTAGAGCTAGACATGATCCGAGGTGAAATCGATTCACGAAGTAAAATCATTGAAAACATGGAAGAGCAACTCGCAGCACAACAAACATGTCTTATCGAAAAGACGCAGGTTGCCGAGCATCTTCAAACAGATTTGGAACAGAAACAAAATCAGATAGAAACACAAAGCAGAGAAGTAAACCTCGTGAAAAAGCAGATGGAAACGAAGCAAAAAGAAATCGAAGATATAACATCACAATTAAACAAACGACTTGCTGATTTTGAATCTGTAAACACCATATTAAAACAGAAAGAAGAGAGTATCACTCAACTCGAAAGAGAACTTGAAAAAACAACGCAGGATTTAGAAGAAAAAAATACGCAGTTATTGGTTGGTAAACGAGAGATAGCAAGATTAGACGGAGAATTAAATCAACTAAAGAAGGATTCTGAAAAGAACTGGGTTGATTTTGTTCTAAAAAATATTGAAGCGCGAGATAATAAAGAACATGTGAAAGAACTGGAACTAACGCTTGAACAGAAAGAAAAATTATTACAAGATGCTCGGAATGAAATGGAGAAGAACTTGGTGGACTTCTCTGTTCGTGAGCAGAACCTACGAGATAATGTAGAAGCATTACGCGTAGAAGTAGCGACACGCAATAGAATTGTGGATGAATTAGAAAAGCAGCTTTCAGAACGACAACTGTTTGTTTTGGAACACTCGCGAAGAGTTGAGACCCTTCAATCAGAACTAGCCAAAAAAGATCGGGAACTTACGGTCCGTCTGGAGGAACTAAAAGAAAAACAGCACAATGTTGATGCTTTGCAGACAGAGATACAATCAAGGAATTGTATCATCGATGATATGAAAAGACAACTATCTGAGACCCAAACGAATCTTCTCGAAAAAACAACGAACATGGATAAAATCACTGATACACTTGAGCAACAACGCCTCTTTATCAAGGATAAAGAAAAGGAGCTTATGAAAAAGAACGAGGAATTACTGACAAATACACAACTAATCCAACAAAAAGATAATCAACTTCTCTGCATCCAAAGGGAGTTAGCTGGTAAACAAAACGAGATTCAGATAGCATCCAATGATAGACATTTGAAAGATGAAGCAATAGCAGACCTTCGAAAACAACTAGAGATGAGCAATCAGGATGTACAGATTCATAACCAAGAACTAGAGGAGCTAAAAAAAGAACAACAGCAGAGATTGTTGGAACTCGATCAGATAAAACGAGACCTTAAAAAACGTCTCGACGAATTGGATGAAAAATGTTATACTATTAGTCATTTAAAAAACGAGTTAGAAACCCGAGAAACACAATTTATCGCTATGAAGAACGATTTTGGCACGGTGAAACAAGTGTTGGATACAAAAACGATGGAACTAGCGAAACTCCAAGAATTACTCCACATCGGTCACACACAGAGTGATCAACTAACAATAAAACTATCCGACAACAGGATGGACAGCGAGTTAAAAGCAAAAACATTGCTTGATCGAAAAGAAGGCAAAAGTAGTATTTTAAACCAAGATTCATCGGAGGTTGAAAAAGAACAAAAGGGTCTTGCAGGAGATGTTAATCAGATTATAAACGATAATCAAGAACAGCAAGACCACTTTCAGGAAGATGTCAGTTGGAAAGAAAAACTACGGATCTGCAACGAGATAGAAAAATGTCTTGATCATAGTACAGAGGACCCTCTTAAAACAAAAAAATTAAAAGATGAAGAGTCGAAATGAAAAATTTTTAAGGGTAAAGAGTGACAACGTTTTTTAAAGAAAGGGGGGCTTCGAGGTGTATCGTTCGACCCATCCCAGGCAAGGGGAGAATTGTGACTTCAAGGTGATCACCGTTTTTCATGGCGATACCATCAGGTAATTGTAGAACAATGAAGGCCATATCTGTATTTTTATTAATCAAATGTATGTCAACAATAGAGTTATCGTCATCAATTGTCGACAGAAGGCTAAATAATCCAAGGTCAAGGGAGCTCCAGATAGGATGTTCAAAGAGTGAGGAAGAGTGTAGTGATTCTGCTACTCCATTGAAAAATATCATATGATAGTACTCGCCATCGGAGAGACCTATAGTCATATGAGATATGTCGATATTTTGAGAGACGAATGGTTTGATGAGAATTCCAATTTTATTGATTTTTTGTTCTCCTTGAACCATTTGGTATTTTCCAATGATATGTTTGATTTGTAGATAGCTGCATACTTCATCGATGACCTCATTGACCATGTTATTTAGATCGTATTCTTCAGAGGTGTCCTCTGAAATTGTCACAAGAACTGATGCGCTTACGGTTCCGATTAGGATGAAGAGAAGAAGGAGTATGACACCAATCGTACCAAGTTTTGCTGAATCATCCATAAAACCACTGGTTTTCTCCTTTAAACGTTTCTTCTGAAAAATATATAAATCTTGTTATACAATTGTTATCTATTCTGGAGGATCGTTTGAAACAGCGATTTATTTTCAAAGTTCTTATTTTTTGATGGTTTCGCACCCCGTATTGTTTTTTGGCTGAGTTCTCCTTAAGATGCGGAGGAATAGTAAAATTGCTTTTGTGTAATTTTACCAGTTTGGTTGTTCACCGCCGAATCTTTATATAGTGTCATTTGCGAACATGTTACATGAGATATACTGCCATGATTATAAATGGCAGGAATGGAAGGTGAAAGAAATGACGAAACGCTATATGGAAAGGCTGGTGGGCAGATACTGTAAAATCGTAACCAAAGAACCTGGCGAAGAGCGAGCAAACGTTGTAACCGGAACTCTTGAGGACGTCGACTACAAAGATGGCTTTATTTTAGTAGATTCAGCACAAGGTCTAGGATGTCTCAGAATTGATACAATAATTGCAATCAAACCTGGTAAAAAACACTCAGAGACAAAAAGCCTCACTGATGATGATGAAGGAGCTGTTGGCATAGGGACATTAATTGTTTTCATCGCATTGGTTTTAGTAGCAGCAGTTGCTGCAAGTGTTATTATGCAAACCGCAGAAAACCTGCAACAACGAGCATATGCAGTTGGTAAACAGACAATCCGAGATGTTTCAAGCGGTGTGAAAGTAATAAGCGTCACAGGGTATACTGACGAAAACAAAACAAAAATTGAATACCTAGCAATCGCAATCGCACCACGAGCGGGATCATACGACATCGATCTGAATAAAACATTATTGTATCTGCAACTGGACGATTTTTCAGTGTTAAGCCTAAATTTAACATCTAAAACCAATCATGTGCCTGAAGGCGGTATCTTCAATACACTGGACCATAGTTACCTAAACGCGACAAACTATGGAGTAATCGGTATCCACGACCGAGACGACTCTGTTATGAAGACAAATAGTTTGAGCAATACAGATCAAGCCATTCTTATTGTTAACCTCACTGCCGTGCTTCATACAACGAGCGGGCTGTTACCCGGTGAAATCCTTGAAGGCAAACTAGTGCCAGATGTAGGATCATCCGGTATCTTCGTTGTACAATCACCAAACGCATTTAAATATCGAGTCTGCAATCTATAAAAAAGAAAGAGAAACCATACTTCCTCTTCTCATCCTTTTTTGTTTTCTTAAAATAGTACGTATGTTAAAACTTTACGCATCAAAACAAGTAACGATCACAAGTTCAGCTTTTTCTCCATTGTACATGGTTTTTTTCATAGTGATCTCGACGGGTATTTTGACATTATCCTTTACGCAAAGCACAGTAGTATAGGTAGAAACTGCATCACCCTTCAACCGATCACGATAATATTTTTCGACATCCGGAAGGCCTTCAAGAGCAATAAAATCAAAAAAGCTCTTATCTTTTATATCCTCCAGGGTGCATCCAAGCAACTCGATAAAGGGACTGTTGATCTGTTTTAATATACCCCTTTGGATTATCGCTGCAGACTGAGGGATAGTATCTATTGTCTCATCTCTTTCATCGGGGGCCAGTGTCTCTGTGTTGTTCTGTGTCTCCAAATCAGGTAAACGTGTTTCATTAGATGGAACAGAGATAGTATGGTGCGCAAGAAGCATGTCTTCTTGTCTGAGTAGTTCTTGACGTCGTTTCTCAATTTCCGATTCCAATAACTTTAATTTTTCCTGCCACTTGCCAAATTCCTGGAGTCGAGCATTGAAAATATGTTGTTCCTTCTGGAATTGTGCTTCAGACGCTTCTAATTCCTTTAAACGGAGTTCCAATTGCTGTGTTTTTATATCTAATTCCTGGTGTTGTCGTTTAAACCCAAACGGGTCTGAGAGAAACGAAATTTTTTCATTTTTTGGCGGTTCTTCTACAGAATCTGTGGCACCAGGGTGTTGCTCTTGTTCCTCATTTAATGGATGCTGGATAGCTTGTTCAACAACAGGCTCTTCAACAGGAGGCTGAGGTTTCTGTATGTTTTGATGCTTCTTTTCCCATCGACGGTCTTTCTTTTCAAGCTCTGTGACTCGAGTAGTGATCATCTCATATTTTTGTGAAAGTTCTTTTAGTATTTCATTCATAAAATCAAGTTTTTGTGATGTGGTTTCAAGTAGTTTTGCCATGCTTACTAATGGGGTGATAACCTGCTCCTGAACCGCATCAGTGATAGGTTCTTCATCTCTTTTTTTACTGGCGAATAATAATTTTTTTACTCTATGTTTCATAATCATCTCTTTATCTTTCTGTTCTGTGGTTTTTTCAGAACTGTCTTTGGATACAACAACCCCAGATTCAGGAAGATCTATATTCTCCTTAGAAGAATCCACCACAGGAACCGCTTTCTCCTCATCAGACGACTGCATCACCGGCTCCTCAGAAACCTCCTTAGAAACCACCTCAAACTCAGGCAAACCCACACCTTCCCCAGAAGAATCCACCACAGGAACCGCTTTCTCCTCATCAGACGACTGCATCACCGGCTCCTCAGAAACCTCCTTAGAAACCACCTCAAACTCAGGCAAACCCACACCTTCCCCGGAAGAAGCAACCTTGGGAGTAAATATCTCTGATGATTGGCTTGACATTGCTTCGGTTTGCAGCGGTTTTCCAAAAATGCAGATATTCTTTACTATCCCATTTTCATCTTTTACTAGAAAACCAGTCCAGGTTATCGTATGAATCTGATCATCTTTCGTTTTTAAAGGAAGAACGAAATTTTCAATACATATAGTATGCTGAATCGAATCAAGAAGATCCTTCCATTGTTTTATCGACTCTGCAGGGACCATTATCTCAATAAATTTTTTATGTATCATCTCATCTCTTGAAAATCCTGTAAGTCGCTCGCTTTCTTCATTAAATTGAATGATTTCCTTATCAATATTAAGGAAAAGTATCAAATCTTGATCTGAATCAGTATGCTCTCTCTCATCTATGCTAGGGATTGCTCTCATCTCCTAATCCACAGGAAGAATTTCAACCTCTTATGTTTTTCCGTCATTTCTCTATCACCTGATTATTTTAAAACGTTTTGTTTTAACAAACACTAGCAAAAAAATACAACAAGCGAATGACTGTTCCTAAGACATCGTCCAAGAAAAGTAGATAACAGACAGGGTAAGACAATAAAAATGCATAGGAGAAATTGAATCATTACTTCTCGTCCTCACATAGCATTCAGAGGTTGTTCACTTGATAAAGCAAAATGAAACCTGTGACGTAGCGAAGTCTATACTACTGTGACATAAAAGTATAAATATACGATTAGTGTTGATATACTTGGGATTCAACTAGAGGTTCGGAAAATACGGAGGGGTACAAATAAAGTTGAAATTAGAAAAAGAACAACTTACACATTCTAATGAAGATGAACCAAGTCCTATCCAGAAGACCACTGATGTAACAAAACCACTAACACTGGGAGAACAAAAGGAGAAAAAACCCGAACCAGAACGGAAACTTATTAAATTTGATACACCGGAAAAACCTGCTACAATCAAGGTTGAAAACACATCGATTGTGACAAAGGTTGGAAGTGACAAAACTCCTAGTGCAGCAGCAGACGTCGCACGAGATGAGCTAGAGCAACGACGGACTGTACTTCAAAACATAAAAGATTTTGATTTTCAAATCAAAAAAAATCAAGAAGATATCAACAACATAGCCAATAAAGTCGAAAGTCTCTCAAAAGACCTTGATGATCTTGTCAGTTTATACGAAATCGTCTCGGAACAAATGAATCCGTTTGTAGGATTATCAAAGGTCACTAAAAAAAGATTAGACGCTTTAGAGAACATCATTAAGGAGGTAGATGGGGTAAAAACAAAAATAGGCGATCTTGAAGCTATGGTTGAGAATACAAATATTTCAGAAAAAAGAAACAATGCACTGACACCGAGTAAAAGCCCTCTTGATGTCTCATCAACACAATCAACAGGAGGGAGATTGTCAGTCACCACAGAAATAACAGACAATGAGGTAGATGATCTTCTCAATAGATCACTGGAATCACTACTGATGGAACAGAAGATTGACACTATTATTAATGAATTTTTCATAAATTTAAAATAAAGGAAATCCGTTCATAGAAAGGAGAAGGTGGATGAGCGAAGGAGATAAAAACCAACAAGAAAAACTCCTTGACGAATTTGAGGTAAATGTAGAATTAACTACCATTATTGAACAAAAGATCCTTCCTCAAAAAATCGTACAACGAATTAAAGAGAAATTAAAGGAAAAACACATCAAAATCACAAAAAACCAATTATATAAATTGGTAGACAAAATTCACACTGCATTACACAACTATACACCATACATGACAAGTCAACCTGAACAAGTAAAGATAAAAGGAGAGGGAAAAACCTTACCGGACACGGTTTTACAAACAACCGATATGAATAAACTCATTGAAGCAGTAGCACAACTCAATCACCGTATCAAAATAATTGAGGAAAATCAACTGCAGGGCGTAAAAGGAGTCACCGGTAGACTTGTTAAGACAACAGACATGAAAACCTTTGATTCAATAGGAGTTTTCGAAGAAACTATACAACCCTTACAACACATTCCAAACGATCCCGAAAGTATCGTAGTCATCATGAAATGGCTCCAATATCTCGTTGATAGAATCGGGAAAAATAATCTTGCTGATGCCCTGGGGTATTATGTTGACATCGGCTGGATCTCCGAAGATGTCCGATTCGATCTAATCAACTATTCAAAAGGGATAACAGGAGACCAGATACAAACACAGCCAACTCACCCGCATCTACCAGCGAAAGATCACCTCCAGTCGTTACTATTCATCCAAAAGATACGAGGAGTACAATTAGACGATCGGTTCCTCAACAAAATAGAACGGGACATGGAGAAGATAGCCAGAAGCCTTGAGGCACACCAAGGAAAATAAAAGGACAAGAGAGAATAAACTATAATATAATTCTGTACAATTACATATCATTTGTCAGATTCGATGGATGCACATCCATAGAACTCACTAAGAGGGATAAAAGATGGGGTTCTCAACTATAGCGGCAGCTGCTATTCTAGGAGTTACTTTATGTATGGCTGTGGAAATCGTAACAACTGACCTTCTTCCGACCATCGAGGATATCAACGCGTCCTATGGGACGATGAAAGACAGAATCCAAAAGCAACTTCAGACCGATATCGCAGTCACCATGGTCACACGATCAGAAAACGGAACAGAGTACACATATAACATCTCAGTGAAAAATACCGGCAGTAACACCCTTCTCACCGATAATTTTTTGATTTTAATAAACGGATCTGAGAGTCAATTTACCTGTTCTCATCAGCATCTATATCCTGAAAACATCGTTCATTTTCACGTTGTAAGTCAGACCAGTGGAGGAGAAAACCGAATAAAGATAATAACAAACAATGGGATAGCTGTATACTATACCTATAGAGAATGAGGGAAAAAAATGGGATTTAGTCTAACCGGGACGCATGTAATCTTCTTTATCGCAGCAGTGATTGTTGCAGGTATGGTATCAGGTATTTTTATTGCGGTCACAATGGATATCACGACCAGTCTTTCCAATCGCGGAAGCCGCGTCATAGAACAACTAAACACAGACTATGCAATCATCAACGATCCTAACATAATCCCGATGGACGGTGCTTATTACATCTTTTATTTAAAAAACATCGGGGGCATGCGGTTAACCACGACGAATCAGACATTCCAGGTGTTTATCGACGGGGAGCTTATTGGGAGTTCACAGTATTATTTCAAGAATACTTCGATTCCTGTTGAGGGAGTGACCTCTCTGTATGTGAATACAACTCTGGCCACTGGTGACCATACGTTACGGGTTGTAGGACCACAAGCAGTAGATAAAGATTTTACATTTATGAAATAAAATAAAAAAAAGGAAGACTGAACTAAAATGGAAGGAGTTAAATCCATCATCTTGGAAAGAAAAGGAGAAAAAGATGGATTTGCAGAACGATTCGGACAGGTTATCCCAAACGGTTCCTTGATATTTATTGAAGGAAAAGAAGGAACCGGTAAAAGTATTTTCTGCCAGCGGTTTTGCTACAGTCTGTTGAAAAATGGTGGCTCATGTTCCTATGTATCGACACAATTCACGATTAAGAGTTTTCTCCGACAGACCGCGTCGGTTGGATACGATGTCAGAAAATATCTCATGGCAGGAAAACTGTTATTCGTCTCAACCGAGGTGACACTTGCAGAAACACTACCTCGAAAAACATTCCTTGAACGGCTTATCACAGGTAGAAAACTGTTTGACCCTGAAATCATCTTTATCGATTCACTCTCAACCCTGTTGAAAGACAGCCTCACCAACGAAAATCTGACAGATTTAACAAATTTTTTCAATCGACTGACCGGATGTGGAAAAATTATTTTCATTACCGCAAACCCGACAGAATGGTCCACAGAAATCCATAACACATTCCGGATGATTACAACCATTCATTTTCGGACATCTCGAGAGACAGCACCAGGCATGGGGATTGTGTATAATATGTATCTTGAGAAATTCAATGGGGCACGATATAAATACGACCCGGTGACCAGGTTCTCAGTCCGACCGAACGTTGGTTTGACTATCGAATCAAGTGGTGTTGCATTTTAAGGAGGGGAAAGGGATGACGAGGATGGAACAAAAAGAGGAAGACAAAATCATCAGAGAGAATCCCCATCTTAAGATGTACCTTGATGAGATACGAAATAAGATGCACCCCCCTATTTTTTATAGTAAGTTACCCAGGGATTTAAAGGACGAAAAATACCCAAATATTATTTATCCGACGAAAGGAGCAGTGTTTATCCATATCTATCGTACCAAGGACATGATAGGAAATGAGTACCATGCGATAGAACCTACCCTCAATGAAAAAGAAACGGTAAAACGTGATCAGATACTTGATTTGATGTATGAGAAGGCTCCATTCTGGAAGACGGTTAGAAGCGATGAGGAACTGAAGGAAGGTATCCGATCACTGATGGATCAGCTAACGATTATTGACGAACGTTCAGCAGGGGTTACGAAACTAACACATGGGAGAGTCCGCTTGACTTCTCTGGAAAAAAAGAGTATCGAGTATGACATAACAAAGAACATTATTGGTGGGGGTCCCCTTGAACCATTCATGCGGGATCCATACCTGGAGGATATTCATATTATCACTGGAGAAAACGTTCATCTCATCCATAAGATCTTTGAGATGATAAAAACAAACATTTTTATCGATAAAGCCTGGGCGAACACATTTTCCCAAGAATTCAGTGAGAAAATCGGCAGCCCTGTAAGCGAAGGACAACCAATCGCAGATGGGACGCTTCCTGACGGTAGCAGAGTGAATATTATTCATAGTAAAGACGTCAGTTTGAAAGGTCCGACCATGACCATTCGGAAATTCAGCGAGACGCCTATCAGTGTCACACAGTTGATTAACTGGGGAACGTTTGACTGCGGGGTCGCTGCATATCTCTGGTTATGTCTTCAGTATGGGAGAAGCCTGTTTGTCTGTGGAGAAACCGCTTCTGGGAAAACCACAACAGCCAATGCCATCATCCCATTTATTCCACCTGAGAAGAAAATCTTCTCTGTTGAAAACACCCCCGAGGTTCAAGTCCCTCATGCGGTATGGCAACAGTTGTTGACAAAATCCACAGGTCCTAAGGAGGGACACATCGAGCTGGAGGACCTTCTTCGTGCAGGTCTTCGATCACGACCAGATTATATCATCCCTGGGGAAACCCGAGGGATCGAAGGGCGTGTCGTCTTTCAAGCAATGCAGACCGGGCATCCTGTCATCACAACGTTTCATGCAGGGAGCGTCACCAAAGTGATTCAGCGATTTACCGGCCATCCTATTAACATTCCAAAATCCTTTATGGATAACCTTGACGTTGTCCTCATTCAAATGGCCGTCGAACGGAAAGGCAAACGTATTCGACGGGTGTTGTCTGTGGACGAAGTGGAAGGATACAACAAAGAGGTCGATGGGATCATGTCTCGGAAAGCTTTTGAATGGAATGCGGTCGACGACACCCATGCGTTCAAAGCAAATAGGAACAGCTACACCTTGGAATCACGTATTGCAAAAATGGCGGGATTGACAGACCCAATGCAAATCTATTATGAATTTGACCGTAGGAAACATATCCTAGAGCGTATGCTTGAAGAGAAAATCTTTGATTATTATGAAGTCGTTCAATTCATCTGGACCTTCTATAGAGAAGGTGAAAAAGCATTGCCTATTTCAATCTAAAGAAAGAAAAAAAATGATACAAAACAACTGAAAGCAAGGGAAGTAATCTATGGATACCATGCAAAAAGAAGAAATCGAACAGCTTCTTGTTGATAACCAACACCTTAAAGAATATCTTGAATCAATACGTCATAAGATGGGAAACCCTGTTTTTTATAGTAAAGTTCCTCGTGAGGTCAGAAACGAGTCATATCCAAATTTCATCTACCTTACTAAAGGGGTTGTTTTTATCCATATCTACCGGACACAGGACATGGATGAATTAGAATACCATGTCATCGAACCTACAATAAACGATGTGCTTAGAGAGAAACTTGATATGGTCCTGAAATTAATTGTCAAGAAAGCACCTGAGAAAAAAAGCGTGCTCACAGACGATGAAATGCGAGAGGTGATAAAGGAGCTAATTGATGAGATTGCACTCATTGACGAGAAAGCAGGAACACAGGGAATACCAAAAAAGAGGGGTAACGCTAGACAAGAGAAGGTGAAAGTAACATCTTTTCAGAAGAATGTGCTTCAGTATAACATCATCAAAACGCTTGTGGGTGGTGGGCCTCTTGAGGCGTTCATGAGGGATCCTTATCTTGAGGACATTCATTTTGTTGCCAATGAAAAGATACATCTCATCCATAAGGTCTTTGGGATGATTAAGACCAATATCATCGTCGGAGAGAAAGAATCACCAGAGTTTACACGGGCGTTTAGTGAAAAGATGGGCGCACCAGTCAGTGAAGGCCGACCGATTGTCGATGGTGTGTTGCCTGATGGGAGCAGAGGGAACATCATCTATAGCTCCGCGGTAAGCATCAAAGGACCCAGTATGACGATACGACGGTTTACCGAAACCCCCATCAGTGTGACACAGTTGATTAAATGGGGGACGCTAAGCTCAAGCATCGCTGCATATCTTTGGTTGTGTTTGCAGTATGGACGCAGTTTTTTCATCTGTGGTGGGACCGCATGTGGGAAAACCACGACCATGAACTCGATTATTCCGTTTGTTCCACCTCAAAAAAAGATCTACACTGCAGAAGGTACCCCTGAACTGCAAGTCCCGCACACGGTCTGGCAACGGCTTTTAACCAAGACCACGGGGCCAAAAGAAGGACAGGTCGATCTCTTTGACCTTTTGAAGGCTGCTTTACGTTCACGACCAGATTATATCATCCCTGGGGAGGTCAGAGGTGCTGAGGGGAACATCGTGTTTCAGGCCATGCAAACAGGACATCCGTGCATGACAACCTTTCATGCAGGCAGCGTCACCCAGGTCATCCAGCGGTTCACCGGGGATCCAATAAATGTCCCAAAGACATTTATGGATAACCTTGATTTTGTCATGATACAGCTTGCTGTGGAACGTGATGGAAAAATGATTAGGAGATGCACGGCTATCGATGAAATCGAGGGATATAACCGTGAGGTGGACGGGATCATGTCCCGTACGGCATTCATCTGGAAAGCAGATGAGGACGTCCATATCTTCAAAGCGAACAGAAACAGCTTTATTTTAGAGGAGAAAATCGCAAAAAACGCTGGATATGATGATACGGCAAAAATCTATGACGAGTATGAGCGACGGAAGCGTATCCTCGATCGCATGGTCGAAGAAGACATCATGGACTATTACGAAGTCGTGCAATGCATCTGGGGGTTCTACAGGGAGGGAGAGAAAGGATTACCGATTTCAGTGTGAGGGATAATGGCAAAACGTAAAGCGAAGAAAGATAAAAAATCAGACAAGGGCACAGAACCAAAAAAAGATACAATAGAAGAGATGCAAATCGCATACCGTAGTATTGAGGACAAAAGGAAATTCATCAGAACGATTTTTCTTCCGCTCCTCATCATTGGTATGCTCGTGATGTGTTTACCAGTCTTTCTGCAGATGCTTATGTCCACCCCCTTGCAGTATAATCCTATCACGTTTATTTTAGGCGGGAGCATACCAATCATCCTTGGGGTTTTTTATCCATATATCTCCTGGAAGAACAAGGAATCTGACATTAACGGTAAAATGCATTTTTTTATCACTCATATCAGGGTGTTAGCGATTTCAGACCTAACGTTGAAGGACATCGTAAATGTCCTTGGTGGAAATAAGGCCTATAAAAGTCTAGGCGAGGAGCTGCGGAAGGTTAGTGTACTTGCTGATCAATGGCGGGTCCCTATATCAAAGACGTTTCGGTTCATCGGTCAGAGAACACCAAGTAAGATTCTGCGGGACTTTTTTGATCGGTTCTCACAGAGCCTAGATAGCGGTGTGGAGCATCGGGAGTTCATCGAGCATGAACAGGATGCAGTTCTTCAGGAATACAAAACGATTTACGAATCAAGCAACGAAAATATCATCATCCTTAGTGAGGTGTATGTCAGTCTTCTCATTGCCATCATCTTCGTAATGTCCCTTGGTATCGTGCTGCCGATGGTGATGGGCTCTCAGGACATGGGTACGTTTATCTATCTCGCATCGTTCATGATGCTTGTCTCAGAAGCACTTATTCTGTATTTGTTACGCTCCATGGTACCACCCGATGAGATGTGGCATTGTACTGGTGACAAAGGAGAAGTCGAACTGTCACTCGTACGTAGTTTTAAAGGGATGCTGGCTGTGTCAATTGTCCTTTGCCTCCTGCTGCTGGTTTTAAAATATTATCTTGTGCTTCCGGTTCTTTCCCTGGTTCCTACGGAGATTCTCGTCGCAGCTGGCCTGACACCATTGTTCATCCCAGGAATAAAGACCCTGCGCGAAGAGGAGCATATGTCACGAAAAGAACGGAATTTTATGGGGTTTTTGCCTGCGTTAGGCTCGATATCAACGATGCGGGGTGGGAGGATAAACGATTCCGTGTACTACCTCAGCGAAAAAGATTACGGTGTTCTGACCAGACATATCAGGGACCTTTATCGGCGTTTACGAACACGGATCAATGACGATGCCGCCTGGGAATGGTTCGGTGTCGATACGGGCAGCAACTACATCCAGCGGTCTTGTGAGATGTTCAGACAGGCGACTGCAGCAGCAGCAAACCCTCGAACGGTATCTCGGATGATTACAGAGAATATACGGAAAATCAGGGACCTTCGTGTGAAAAAACTCGCCATCGTACGAACGACCTCAGCCATGCTTGCGGGTATTACCTTTGGCATCGCCTTTTCCATCTATATCTCTTTTATCGTCGCACGACATCTTAATAGCATTCTTCTTACAAGTAAAGCAGGTCAACCCTTTGAAGGGACATCTATTGATGTAGGATCAATCCTTACGACCGTGCCCCCTGAAGTTTTTACACAAAATTTCTATCTTATTTTCGTGGTACTACTCGCACATTCGTTCCTCATGGGTCTGACGATACGGTCCCTCCGAGGCAGCCATTCCTTGGTCAGTTTATGCTATTTTGTTCCATTTGTATGGATTGTCGCCATCACCTCAGCAGCCGTTGACATAGGACTACGCGGGTATCTTGGCTTATAGAAAAACTACACAAAGAAAATGTATGTTAAAATTTTTTACAAAAAAACGATTAGGGTTGTAAATCAACAATTGTATGTACAAAGCTGCTTGGTGTCGTAAAACTAATGATCCCCGGGATACCATACTCTGGGTACACCTGCCCATTCACTTCAGTACGTGCCCCAAGTCCAGAGAAACACGCGTTTGTATTTATGAGAAGAACAACCATATCCTCATCATCAATCACCGGCTGTGATGCACTACAAGACCCGTCAATATCCCGTATCACAAGAACACCAAAGCGATCAGAGGTCAGGTTACTTGCATCAAGCGTACCAAACAGACCATTGGAGACAGTAGAGCTAAAATAGGCGTTTGAATAATTTAATATAACCTTTGTTGTCGAATCTGAAAGAGTAAGGATCCCGTAGTTTAAATCGATTGTATCAGAGGCAGAAATAGTTCTTATAAAAATCGCTAGTTGCGTAATCGTTTGGTTTTCTACATAGCCACTCACATAAGTGACCTTTAAACCACTTGATATATCCCTTAGCGTATCTTGACTTGTTTGTATCGCTTGCTGCTGGAGGTTGTTCATGGTCTGCATCATAACCGAAGCAGTAATTCCGGCAACCAGAATCATAGCGATAAAGATAATCATTGCACCGATGCCGATATCCGCATCAAGATTTGTTCTTATTTTGTTGAAAGACATTGAATTCGTGCTTACCACATATGAAGTGTACTCATATGGGTGAAGTACTCCCACCACAGGTACAGAAACATAAAACAGCATAAAAAACTATTGGTCTCAAAATATGTTTATTGTAAAAAAACAAAAAAAAAAGATAGGTGGGTGTCATCTCACCCAAAGGTTTTATTGGAGCTTGTTTTGTTTAGTAGAGGTCGTAGATACTTTCAGTCAACGATGAGGGCACTCGGAATGAAAAGGTCGCAGGAGAACCTTGCTCTGGTATACCAAACCATTAATGGTATCTCGC
>Ga0209164_1000597_pt1 | contig 75026 bp, 58 predicted proteins | sample MTBNYHSulfiMetaG_FD_187458 | JGI IMG/M metagenome (GOLD analysis project Ga0209164, IMG submission 187458) | Enrichment culture microbial communities from rom New York Harbor, USA that are MTBE-degrading - MTBE-NYH (New York Harbor Sulfidogenic)... | ecosystem: Environmental > Aquatic > Marine >... | reverse complement strand
TGTCCCCGGGGCCGGGCATCCGATCCCTGGATCCCCCTGAAAAAGCCGCCGGGGCGGACAGCATCTTCTTGACCTTTCCGCTCCCGCAGCTTTTGCAGCGAACTTTTTCACTTTGGCTGCCGACCAGAATTTCACTGAGACATCCGCAGTCCGTACACAGGAATTCGTAGAGGGGCATATCCTTCTCCTTGCAGCTTAATGGGTGCATTCTGCGCCGTGGCCGGCGCAGGTCATCATGGAAGTATACTCGGGGAGTTTTCCCGATTGAATCAGCTCCAGGTTCTCCGAAATCGTTCCTTCAGCCGCCCGATAAACTTTGATTCCGGAGGAATTGAGCTTTTTCAAAGCCCCCTGACCGATTCCGCCGACAACCACCGCATCGACCGGTTTTCCGCCCAGGGCGGCCAGTGGCCGGCATCCGCCGTGTTCGTGGATCTGGTCCGAATTTGCATGGATTTCGTATTGACCGGTTGTGCTGTCGATAACAACAAAGTATCCGGCGGTGCCGAAATGTCCGTAGATCGGGCTTTCAATTCCGAGATTTTCCTGCGAAGGAAAGGCGATCTTCATTTTTGACTCCTCGACTGATTTGGATTGGCAATACGCAGTTGAAGTTAGTCAATCCCGTCCTCCAAGTCAAGGAGGAAACCCGCTTTTAAAATTTTCGTGCCGGAATCGCCGCTTTATGTTAAACTCCGGCCATGAACATCAGCAGCAAAGAATTTGACCGGATCGTCCAGCGGGCCATCGACCGCATCCCCGCGGAGATTCGGGACCGCCTCGACAATATCCTGATCTCCGTCCGGAAGCGGCCTTCGCCCGAACTCCTCGAAGAACTGGAAATCCCGGCCGATGAGACCCTCTTCGGCGTCTTCCAGGGCGCTCCCCTGATGGAACGTTCGGTTATGGAGCCGCCCCTTTTCCCGGATACCATCTTTCTGTTTCAGGAGCCGCTGTTCGAGGCGTGCGCAAGCATCGCGGAACTGGAGGAAGAAATCGAAATCACCGTGGTGCACGAACTGGCCCATTTCCTCGGGTTCAGTGAAGAAGACCTGGCGGAGCTGGGGTACGGTTGAATCAGGTCTCCGATCCGATGCCCGGCATCTCCTGAAAAAAGGAACGCAGGAGCAATTATCATCAGCGTTTAGTCCGGCGGCCGCCTGCGGCTTCGGCAAACCCGTGGCGCTGCGCCAGCTTGGTAAACATCTGGGAAAGACCGGCGCCCAGGGAAAAGATGTCCCCGATGGCGAGGTTGTCCGCAGCGGACTTGTCGAAAAAGAGATGCAGACTCGAGGCCATCCCTTCCCCCGGCTTCCAGTAGGAGATCATCAGCGGCACCTTGGGCAGCGGATCGAGAATGACGGAAATGTCCGCCTGAAACAGGGCGTCCACCCGCCGGCCGCTGAACATGTGAACGATGTCGTCAAAAAAATCCGGCAGGGCATCGGCCAACCTCTTCATCGGCTCCTCGCAGCGCTTTTCAAAAAGCCCCGCGCGCTCGCGCCCCCCCGGCAGCTCCCGGAAGGGCGCCCAGACGCCCTTGGGGTCAATTCCCTTTCCGTAAAGCACATATCCGAGAAACGGCGCAGCCACCCAGTGATTGACATGAATGTCGGTATGGATCCGGCCCCGGGCATCGACGGCAAAATCCCGGCCGCATACTTTAAGCGTCAGGCGGCCGTTAACCAGACGGCCGCCGGTACGCCCGGCAGCTTCAGCCAGGTCCAAGCCCGCCGCCGCGCTTTTGAGCTGCTCCAGGTAGTCCTTCTGACCGTTTTCGGGGGTTTCGGGGATATCTGCGCCGTCCGCAAGGCGCGCCGCAATCCGGGCATCCAGCCGGGGGCAATCGCTGATCGGCCTCCGTCCCTGAAATACGGCCCCGGCAAAGGCCAGGCAGGTTTTTTCGCCGCAGTCCCGGCAGTTGGACTTATCCAGCAGTTTGAAAATCTCCATGACGTTTTTCGGTTTGGCCATGATCCCGTAATCCTTCCCGCCGGCAGATGAGAAGTTTCACTTTAACTCCATTATTTTCTGAACATCCTGCTCCTTACCCAACATCATCAGTATGTCGCTGTCTTTGACCACGAAATCCGCGTGGGGCACCAGGACAAACTTTTCCATTTCCAGTTCCTTGATGGCGATGATGTACACATCATAACGGCTACGCAAATTCAGTTCCTTCAGCGACTTGCCGATAAAGGGACGCGGCGGATCAACCTGTATGATGGTGAATTCGTCTTCCAGAGGCAGAAACTCAAGGATGTTGGGAGACGTCAGGCGCATCGCCAGCCGGTGCGCCATGTCCATTCCCGGACGGATGATTTCCGAAGCGCCCAGTTGCTTGAGTATTTCTCCGTGATCGTCGTCCTCGCCTTTGGCGATAATGCGTTTGACTCCAATTTTTTTCAAGTTAAAGCAAATCAGAATGCTGGGTTTGATATTGGCGCCGGTGCTTAGAATGACGGCGTCCACCTCGTCCAATCCCAAAGATTTGAGCCCTTCCGCATTCGTCGCGTCCTGCACGATAGCACTGGTGCAAAAAGGCTCGATGGCCTGAATCCGGTCTTTGTTGTGATCGATGGCGATCACCTCGTTTTTGCCTTCGTAGAGGGCCTTGGCGACATAATAGCCGAAGCTCCCGGCTCCAATCACTGCAAATCGTTTCATAACCTGCTCCTATTACCCGATCATCATGTTTTCCTCTGCATATTGAGTCCCTTTGACCGACCCCGCGCCGGCAATGATGTAGGTAAATGCCGGAACGCCCACTCGACCGATAATCATCAACACAATGATAATCGCTTTTCCGGAAGCAGTCAGCCGGGGTGTCACCCCCATCGAAAGCCCCACCGTGGCAAAAGCGGAAACGGTTTCAAAAAGATAGCTTAAAAACTGGCGATTGCCATCCACCCGGCCGCCATGGTCCGGATCGATAAAAAGGATGAAAAATACGGCGAGACAGATAGCGGCAACCGAAATAACCATCACGGAGACGCTTTTGGCGATCGTGTCCTGGGGTATGGTTTTTCGAAAAAGGTTGACGCACTTATATCGTCTCAGCCGGCTCCAGGAAAAGGCCGTCAGCACGGCAAAGGTGGTGGTTTTCATGCCGCCGCCGCAAGATCCCGGAGATGCGCCCACCAGCATCAGGAACATCATGAATAGCAGACTGGCGGTATTCAATGAAGCGATGTCCAGTGTGTTGAAACCGGCGGTGCGGCAGGTCACGGACTGGAATAGGGCCGCCAGAAACCCTTGCCCGAAGCCCAATGATTGAATCAGCTGTTTCTGCGAAACCAGCAGCACCAGGGTTCCGGTCAATATCAGGGCGGCGGTTGTTATCAGGACGGTTTTGGTCTGAACGGATACTTTGCCAGGCCGGCGGCCGATGCTGCGAGCATAAATTTCATATACTACCGGAAATCCGATACCGCCTAAAACAATAAGGCCCATTACCGTCACATTGATTGTAAGGGAGTCGCGTGCGCCCATAAAACTGGTCTCAAACAGTGAAAACCCGGCGTTGCAAAACGCGGAAACCGAATGAAACACGGCCAGAAAGACCGCCCGGGGGAACGGATTGGTTCCGTTCCAGTAAAAAAATAGCAGGATCGCACCTGCCGACTCGATCAAAATCGTGAAAACCAGAACCGACCGGATGAGGTGGTAAATATCGGCGCGCGGGGTATGCGAAAAAACTTCCTGCATTGCCATCCGCTGTTTAAAAACCACCTTTTTTCCAATAACCTGAAAAAGGGCAACGGAAATGGTCATGATGCCCAACCCGCCGATCTGGATTAAAAAGAGAATAGCCCACTGACCGAAGGCCGTAAAGTAGGCGCCGGTGTCTACCACAATCAATCCTGTAACGCATACGGCCGACGCTGCCGTAAACAGCGCATCGATAAAGTCAATTTCGCCGGTGACGGTCGATGCCGGCAGCATGAGCACGGTAGCGCCTGCCGTGATGGCCGCCAGGTAGCTAAACAGCAATAAAAGTGTGGGATGCATGCGATTGAATGCATTGATCAGGACGGGTATCATTGGTTTGTTTCCATTCGGTTTCCGGGAAATCGGCATGCTGTGTCAGCGCTCCAATCAGTCCTTCCGTATTTGGCCAGGTGTGACCCTTACTTGACCCCGCGGTTGCATAAAAAATCAGAACTCCATTCCCAACTGACTCTCAATACAGCCCGAGATCCCAGTTCCACAACCCCGGTCGGATTTTCAGTTGCACGCCCTGCGGGACCGGTTCATCAATTTCTACGAACATGCGGTACCCTGCCTGCTGCAGTTCCTTTTTATGCGAACGGATATCCAGCTTCCAGTTGGGGAAAATCCAGTAGCTGTCCCCATATTTCCGAACCCAGGCCTCTTCGCCCTTGGGGCTGCGGAAAGACGCTTCGGTCGGCAGCTCCTCCGAGATGATCCGGGATACGCATAACGGCCAGCTTCCTGAAAGGACGATCCCCAGAGGAAGCGGACTGTTTGCGGGTAGCTGCAGATAATCCTCCCGGCCGATTTCCGGGCTGACGATGGCTCCGTTAAAGCCGGCGGCGGCCAGGGCGGATATCGCCATCGGGTTTGAAAGATTGCAAAACGGTCCGGCCCACAGGGTAAAATCCGCGCGGTCCTCAAAAAGGGCCTTTTGCCAGGGGGCGTTGAGGATAAAATTGCGGCTGCCGGCCTGGATCACCGCGGCAAGCAGCGCCGCCATGTCGCTCTCTCCCGCCGGCCAGATCACCGGGGGAAGGGACCACCAGCAGCGGGCCATGTCTTTGGCCGACAGCGCCGTCATGACCTCGGCGGACAACCACAGCGCCGGCAGGCCGCTTCGGGTTTTCGAGCCCGGATAACGGCGGATATGAAGTTCGCTTTCACCCTCGCTTTCAGATGGTCTCCCGGGAAGCCGGAGCTGAAAGTCCGACGGCGAAACCGTCACTGCGGCAAAGCGCTCCTTGAAAAGAGCCTCAAATGAGTCCAGCAGGGAATTCAAGGTTTCTTCGCGCCGGTCGATCAGAAACACCGGCGTTCCCCGGCGGGGCGTTTTTGCATCCGGCAGCTTCAGGTGCAGCCGTCCCTTTTTGGGTACCGCCCGGCCGACCTTATAGACGGCGTGCCAGGGCTCATCTTCATACCCGATCCGCAGGACGTCGCCCCCCAGGAGCTCCAGCCGCGGCGACAGATACGGCTGCTGCCCACCCTGGACGGTCCCGGCAAAAAGACCGGAAGCGGTGTTGCCGTCGGTGCTGAGGGGGGTCTGGGGTCGCTGCGGCAGAAAATGGTAATGGGTCCCTCTTCTTCCCAGCGCCAGATCCAGCAGCTCCAGGGCCGCCCGTTTGGCTTGGGGGTCCGTGCCGTGATCGCGCAGCATCCGGTAGGCCTGGACCGTGTAGAATACGTAGTGCGGCCCTTTTTTGCGGCCCTCGATCTTCCAGCTCTTGACCTTTGGAATCGTCATCAGAACTTTGACCAGCACGTCCAGGCTCAGATCCTGGCAGGAAAATAACCGCCGGGACGCATCCTTCAGGGCATACTGCCGCCGGCAGGGTTGGACGCATCGACCCCTGAGCCCGCTTTTGCCGCCCAGAAAACTGCTCCAGTAGCAGCGGCCGGACACGCCGTAGCAGAGCGCGCCATGGACAAACACCTCCAGATCCAGGTGCGCGGGACAGGCCGCCGCCATCGCCCTGATTTCATCGATACTGAGCTCCCGGGGGATGACGACCCGGTCGACAGCCACATGCGCGCCCACCCATCTGATTGCCGAAGGGGAACTGACGGTCGCCAGGGTGGACAGGTTCAGCTGGCCGGTGTAGCCGACCTGCCGCACCAGCGCTGCCATGGCCAGATCCTGCAGAATGATCGCATCCGGTTTGACCCAACGCTGCAGTTGGTCCACCAGCCGGCCCGCCTCGCCGAGTTCTCCCGGCTTTATCAGCGTGTTGACGGCGACGTAAACCCGGCTCCCCTTCTCGTGGGCCAGCCCGGTCAGGGCCGCGAGTTCTTCGATGCTGAAATTGTGCGCTTCCATGCGGGCCGAAAATTGTTTCAGGCCGCAGTAGACCGCATCGGCCCCGGCCGCCAGGGCCGCCAGGAATGACGCCCGGCTTCCCGCCGGCGCCAGAATGGCCGGCGGCGGCGGTTTTTCTATTTTCGGATTCATCCGTCCTTTTTCTTCATCCCTCATCGCTCAGTCCTTTTCTCCCGGCCTGCATCCTCCACCCTTGAACACGCAACATTTATTAACAGTCTCATTATTGTCCTTACACTGTCATTCCTGCGGAAGCCGGAATCCAGGCTGTTTCTGGATGCCGGTCGCAGATCCCGTGTTCAGCGGGGATCAAGTCCGGCATGACGAAAATGTCAAAAATATTACGAAACAGTTGATAACATTAAAATCACCCCTCTCCCCTGAGCGGAACATCGCCCGAAAGCTGATACTCAACCAGAGAGCGGTAATATTCATCCGTTTCCAATAGCGACTGATGCGTGCCGACCGAAAGCAGCCCGGTTTTATCGAGCAGCAGGATCCGGTCGGCATTCCGAAAGGTCGACAGGCGATGGGCCGCGATAATCAGTGTTTTTTTCCGAACAAGGTCCGGCAAGGCCTGCAGCAGCGACTTTTCGGCAATGCTGTCCAGGGCCGCAGTGGGTTCATCCAGTATGAGTATGTCCGGATCCTTGATCAATGCCCGGGCCACGGCCAGCCGCTGCTTCTGCCCTTCCGACAGGTGGACGCCCCCCGCCCCGATGACGGTCTCGTAGCCGGCGGAAAGCTTCATAATAAAATCATGGCAGCCGGCCGTCCGGGCCGCCCGGGTCACGGCTTCCTTTTCAGCATCCGGGTTTCCATAGCAAAGCGTATCCAGCACCGTACCGGTCAACACCAGCGGACGCTGGGATGCATAACCGATCCGCTGCCGCAACGACCGAACCTCATAATCGGATGCGGGCCGGCCGTCAAAATAGATTTGACCGGCTGTCGGCCGGTAAAAGCGCAGCAAAAGGCTTATCAGGGTCGTCTTGCCGACGCCGCTGGGTCCCACAAGGGCTGCATGTTCTCCCGGTTCGATCCGGAAAGACACATGCTTGAGGATCGCTTCACGGCCATTGTATGAAAACGAGACATCCCTCAGTTCAACCGCACCGGCAAGTCGCGCCGCTGTCGCCCCGGCGCCCCTGTTTTCTTCCGGCACGATGTCGAACAGGGCGAAAACGCGCTGAAGTGCGGCCAGCGCCTTGCGCAGTTCCAGATTCGCCGTCGCCAGATACTGCGCCGGTCCGAACACATATCCCAGATAGGCCTGGAATGCCAGCAGGGAGCCCAGGCTCCAGCGGTCCGCGATAACCCAGTAACTCCCCGCCGCCAGAACAATGATCCGCGCCAGGCCGGGTATGGAACCGACGGCCAGGTCGGCGACCGAATTCACGACGGTTTGCTCCAGCAATATCCGGCGCGAAGATAGTAACGCCGACCGCAGGCGTCCGGCCGCCCGGCCTTCGGAAGTATAGGCCTTTATCAGGGAACTGGCAGACAAAGACTCCTGGAAGCGGCTGGAAACATCGGCGCTCTTTTCCATGTTTTGATGACTCAATACGTGAATGCGACCGGCAAAGTAGCGCATGGTCATCACCAGGCCCGGAAGCAGGAATACCACTGCAAAGGCCAGCCGCCACTCCAGGTAAAAAAGAAAAACGATCCCGCCGGCAAAGCGGACGAGATTGGCGCCAACATAGGCAAACGTTCCGGAAAAAAGCCAGCGCAGACCTTCAACGTCACCGCCCAGGCGCGCCATCAAATAACCGGTCTGCTGGTCGTCAAAAAATGATTGGGGCAGCCGCAGGGTATGTGCAAACAACCGGTGTTGAAGATCCAGGATCACACCCTGTTCAAAACCGGCAAAATAAAACTGCTCCAGCAAACTTGCCAGCCTGGCTGACAGTACGGTACCCGCCAGTAAAAGGACGGCAACAAGAAGCAGGTCAAGCCGTCGGCCGATAATGACATCGTCAATGATATAACGCGTAATAAGGGGCTGGGGGAAGCTGAGAAGGGCGGATATAAGGATCAGGCCGGCGCCCAGTGCGCCTTTTTGCCAGTGCCGCAGCAGAAAAGGATACAGCCGCTTGAGATCGGTACTAACTCCGGAATAACCGCTCCCGCCAAGGATCCGGTCGCGGGGCATGGGTCGCGACAATCCGCTTTTCAGATATTTAAGCCAGTTTTGCATACGCCGTATCAATCGTCTCGAAATACTACCGCAATTATCGCGTTACCTTTCACGGGCGATATGATATTATCGCATTCACTTTGATTAAACAAGTACGCGGGACGATATCATGCCGATGCACCACGTTTGCTCCGATTACCGGCGCTATTATCAGGTCGGCGGGATGACCATTTGCGTCGAGGCGGACCTTGCCATCACCGACGCAACTTTTCACCCGAAATTTAATTGCTTCGCTGCCGCCGGACCGGGCGATGACACCATCCATATCCGCCATCACTTTTTTCTGCCGGACCTGGAAGCTGGAGAAATGGGGGTAAACGTCTACCGGCGTCCGCCCTGGGTAATTTATCGCCATGACCGGTCCTGGACCTATCTGGTCGTCTCCGACGGCGATCATTCCCCACGGATCCGCCAGGCCGCCGTTTTCACTTGCGACCACGCCCGCGCCGATATCTATCATCACCATGAGATCCAAGCTGTTTTTAAAAAAGGCGGGCTTGCATCCCTCTCCCTGCTGCCGACCGACCAGATCATCCTGGCTCGGATTTTGGCCGACCGGCAGGGCGGCATTCTGCATTCCGGCGGAGTGATCCTTGAAAAACAGGGGCTGTTGTTTGTGGGGCATTCGGATGCCGGCAAATCGACCCTGGTGACCCTGCTGAAAGAGACGGCTGAAATTCTGTGCGACGATCGGATCATCATCAGGCATCAGGCCGGCGGCTGCCGTATTTACGGCACCTGGAGCCATGGCGACGTCCCCCTGGTTTCCCCGAAGTCCGCGCCGCTGAAAGCGATTCTGTTTCTCAGGCAGGCCCGCGACAATCAGGCGCTGCGCCTTTCTGATCGGAGGAAGATTATCCGCGGCCTGCTGGCCTGCCTGGTTAAACCCCTGGCAACCGCGGACTGGTGGCACCGCATGCTGACGCTGATGCCGCTGATAGCGACGGCAGCGCCATGCTATATACTTGAATTTGACAAGAGCGGCCGGGTGGTTGATGTGCTCAAGGGTATGCTGGAGTAAACATGCCGGACTCTTACCTGAGTAAAATACGCATGGATCAAAGCAGCCTCTGGCAAGGCAAAGCGCCGCTGTTGCACACGCTCGATGTGGAGCTGACCGAACGCTGCAACCTGAATTGCATCCACTGTTATATCAATCAACCGGCAGACAACAGTGCCGTCCAAAAACGGGAACTTTCCACGGAAGCGGTCAATGCCGCCCTCAGAGAGGCGGCCTCGTTGGGATGTTTAATGGTCAGGTTTAGCGGCGGCGAGCCGCTGCTGAGGGAAGATTTCAGCGATATTTATCTATTCAGCAGAAAACTGGGTTTGAAAGTGCGGCTTTTCACCAATGCCACCCTGATCACCCCCGCTCTGGTTGAACTTTTTAGCCGTATCCCGCCGCTGGAAACAATTGAAATTACCGTGTACGGGATGAATAAAAGATCCTGCGAGGCGGTAACCCGGTCGGCGGGTTCGTTCAAGGCCGCCTTTGAGGGGATTCACTTGCTCCGGCGCAGCCGCATTCCTTTTGAATTAAAAACGGTTATTCTACCGCCCAATCGGCATGAACTTAAAGAATTGGAAATTCTGGCCAAATCTTTTCCGAAGATGGAGATTTCGCCCGGCTTAACCGTTGCTCTGGATCTGCGTGCCCGGCGCGACTCGCATTTGAAAAATGCTTCTATTAAACAGCTTAGAATATCACCTGAAGAAAGCATCCAGATTCTATCGCGCCATAGAGATGACTACTTAAAAGAATTAAAAACGTTTTGCGCCGGTTTTATGGCCCCTCCCGGGAAAAACCTTTTTCCCTGCGGCGCCGGAAAGGGCAGCGCCTGTGTAGATGCCTACGGCGAGTTGCAACCCTGTATGCTGCTACGCCACCCCCAAGCGGTTTATCGCTTGAACGGTGGGTCCCTTAAGGATGCCATGACCCGCTTTTTCCCTGAAATAAGAAGATTGGAAGCTTCCCATCCGGAATATCTGCGTCGCTGTGCCCGCTGCTTTTTAAAGGGCCTTTGCGAACAGTGCCCGGCCAAAGCCTGGATGGAGCATGGGGCGATGGACAGGCCGGTTGACTACCTTTGCGACCTGGCCCATGCCCAGGCCCGGTATCTGGGTCTCATCGGACCCTCTGAAAAGGCCTGGGATGTGCGCAACGGAAATGAAAGAATCCATGAATTCACCGGTTTGGAGCCACTGCCAGAGACATACCGGAACTCAATGCCATGAGGATAAATAATCGGCCGATTGTATCTTTATGATTTTTTTGATAAACAGGGAGCAGTTATGAACCCAAAAATTTCCCTTGATGTCGCCTATGTTCCTTCCGAAGACGTGGTCGCCCGAGTCATTGAAGGGGAACTGATTCTCGTCCCCCTTGCCGCCGGCATCGGCGATATGGAAGATGAACTTTACACCTTGAATGAAACCGGAAGGGCCGTCTGGGACCTGTTGAACGGCCAAAATACACTGAAAGACGTTGTCCTGAAACTGACGGTAGAATTTGAGGCGCCGGAAGGTGAAATTGAAAAGGATGTTCTGGGTCTGGCGACGGAGCTTTTCAAAAGGAGAATGCTGGTTGAGGCACCGGGAATTTGATTCCCCTTTTTTGCAGAAAAAAAAAGACCTGTCGCTCTCCGGACCGGCCCTTGTCGAACTGATGCAGGCGGTGCTCAATCATAAAGTACCCTTCCGGTTCAGGGCCGGCGGGTTCAGCATGGCCCCCTTTATCAAAGACGGCGATGTGTTGACGGTGACCCCTTTTCCGGAACATCCCCCCGGAGTGGGCCGGGTGGCTGCGTTTCTGCACCCGGTCGGCAGCACCCTTGCCGTCCACCGGATCGTGGCTAAAACAAAATCAGGCTATTGCCTGAAAGGCGACAGCATGGATGCCGTCGACGGGTTGGTCCCCCGGTCCCATATGATCGGCATCATCCGGAAAGTGGAAAGAAACGGCCGAAAGGTTTTACTGGGGCTGGGGCCCGAACGATTTCTGATCGCATTTCTTTCCGGCACAGGTCTTCTTGCGCGCCTGCTGCACCCGTTTTGGCTGCTGGTGCAAACCCTTCGAGGAGTCCGCTGAAATGAGCGCCCCGGCCGTTGACTACCTGCCGCTTCCCGAGTATCGCCTCTGGCAGAAAATTGAGGACAAAAGAATCCTCCTGTCATTGGAAATGGAAATTACCGCCCGCTGCAATCACAACTGCCGGCATTGCTACAACAACCTGCCGGCCGATGATCCTTCCGCTCGAAGCAAAGAACTGACTTTCGGTCAACTGAAGAATGTCATCGACGAAGCTGTCTCCCTGGGGGCGCTATGGTGTCTGCTAACCGGCGGGGAGCCGCTTTTACGGGAAGATTTCAGCGACATCTATCTTTATCTTAAAAAAAAGGGGATGCTGGTGTCGGTTTTCACCAATGCCACCCTCTTAAAGCCGGTACATGTCGATCTTTTCAGGCAGTACCCGCCCCGGGATCTCGAAGTCTCGGTTTATGGCGTAAACCAAAGGACATACGAAAAGGTTACCCGCTCGCCGGGGTCTTACAAGGTTTTCCGGCAGGGATTGGATCTGCTGGTTGCAAGCGGAATTAAAATACGCCTCAAAGCCATGGCCCTGCGGTCCAACTTACACGAAATGGCCGATATCGCCCGTTTCTGCCGCAAACATACAAAAGATTACTTTCGCTTTGACCCCTTCTTGCACCTGCGCCTGGATCAAAATCAGGACCGCAATCGGGAAATCAAATCCGAACGGCTTTCACCCCGGGAGATCGTCAATCTGGAGGCGTCTGATCCGGAGCGATTTCAAACCCTGAAAAAAGCCTGTTTTGAATCGTTTCGACCGGCCGCCGGGCAGCCGGCCGATGATCGGCTTTTTGGCTGCGGCATCGGGAACGGGAGCCTGACGCTTGGCTGCGACGGCCGGCTGCGTCTGTGCGCCTCCCTGTGCGCTCCAAATACTACGTATGATTTAGAGTCCGGCAGCCTGAGAGACGCCTGGACCCATTTTGCTTTAAAGGTGCCGGAAATGCATGCACAGGCAAAAGAGATTCGAAATACCTGCCGATCCTGTTCCTTGATCAACCTGTGCCAATGGTGTCCGGCCATGGCTCACCTGGAAACCGGTTCGATGGAAAGGGCGGTGGACTATTTCTGCCGGGTGGCGCATGCCCGGGCGACAGCGCTGGGGCAAGCAACCCTTCAAAAAGAAAGGAAAAAAGAACGGAATTGACACAACTGCGGAATTAGTTTATAAATTCGGACAAGTTGTGTCCGGGCGTAAAATAACGAACCTGCTTAGAGTCCTCTTTTTTAAAGTAGAGTTTCGCTTCAACCACAAATTACCGTTTTGGAATTAAAACAGGGATGCAGGGTGAAACCGTGAAAAAAAAATGGAAGAAACCCAAACTGGTGGTGCTTTACCGCGGCAAACCGGAAGAGTCCGTACTGGCTGCCTGTAAAGCCAATATCGGCGGTTCGATGGGACCGGCAAAGAACAAATGCCGGGCGCCGGCAGGCCCCGGGCCCTGTAGTGTGCAGGCGCCTTCTTAGTCTCTGACTGTAAAACAGTATATTTTCGTCAAATTCATCAAACCCGGACAAGGTGCAGCATATCGTCACCACCTCCCATGCATTACGGAGTCTGCTGAGACTTTCAGCAAACACCCCCATTGACTTTCATAAAAATTCCCGATTCCCTGAATGGTCTTTAAAAAGTCCGGAAGCTGATCTATTGATCCGTCTGGCGATAAAGGAGGGACTGGCCGGAATCGTTTATAAAAACCAGCAAAAGTCCGGAACGTTCGACTCCTTTAACAAGGGACATCAGGAAAAACTTGAGTCGGCCTACTATCGGACCCTCCAACTGAACCTCAAGCTGAATCATGCTCTGAAACAAATCCTGCCGGCGCTGAACCAGGGCGGGGTCCCGGTGGTGCTGCTTCAGGGAATGGAACTCCTGCATGGAATCTATAACGATTTCGGCCTGCGGCCCCTGAGCGATATCGACTTGTGGGTGATGGAAAAAGATTATAATAATCTGGTTTCCATCTTGAAAAATCAGGACTACCGACCCGATCCGCTTTATCCCAACACCTTTCGAAAGGGGATAGTCGTCCTGGACATCCACACCCACATCCTGTGGGCCGACCGCATCAGGTCCCGCAAATCGCTGCTGGTTAAAAGCCAGGATGCGATTTATCAAAAAACCCGGTTAATAACCATCGACGGTCAACCGGTCCGCTGCCTCGGCTGCCATGATCAGGTGCTGTACCTGGGACTGCATGCGCTCAAACATAACGTGGACCGCCTGATCTGGCTGGTGGACATTAAAAATCTTAGCGCCGCCTGGAAGCTCTCGGACTGGCAGGGGCTCCTTGCCCGCGCCCGTGAATTGGGCCTGGAAAAATGCGTCGCCTATATGTTTTTTCTAATGGAGCGCAATCTTGAATGGCAGATACCCGAGGAAATCCGCATTGAAATTGTACCGTTGAATCCGATTGAAAAAAAAATATTAAGGCTGCGCCAAAAAAAAGAGTCCCTGCCGGAGTGGTCCACACTCATTTTGTTTTCCTCCGGCAAGGGACTCTTAAAAGGATCGACGTTTATTCTGGAAACCCTGTTTCCGCGGCCCGATATTTTAAGACAGGTGTTTGCCGAAAGCCCCGGACGAGGCACATTCCGGCTTTACACCCGGCGACTTTTTCAACTCATTAACATGATGAAATCCCCCTTTAGGTAAATATCCGACGCCGGAGGGGTCAACTTTAATCTAAGCCCGGAGGGCATGCTTTACACAAACGCCATTAAAAAAATTCGAAATCCGAATGTCGAAATTCGAAACAAATTCAAATAACAAATTACAAAAACAAATTTTACTCGCAATATCTCAGTGACACTTCTTGTTTGAATCATTTGAATTTTGTTCATTTGGTATTGTTTGGAATTTCGGGTTTCGTGCTTCGAATTTAAATTTCATAAGGTTGAGCCGCCAACCTCTGACATAGCCACAAGGACCAGGTTTTCTACATCAGAATAAGAATAGAGCCCTTGGCGTTGCTCATACGGTTCTACCGGCCGGGGCTGAACCTTCCAGCTTCGGCAGAACCACGATAATGCCGGCAACCAGCCAGAAGGGCTCCATGATGCGCACAATGATAAAGGTGTTGGCGCCGACGGCATGAAACAACATCCCGATATAGCCGGCGATAAAGCCGATCACCAGACCTTTATATGCAGGCGTTGTCAGCCGCTTTAAATTTGTCGACGCAATCTTAAACAGGGAAACCAGCAGGTAGATGAAGGCCGATAGCCCTAAAATCCCTGTTTCCACCAGCACCCGGGGAAATTGCGCATCGATAAAGGCATAGCCGGTAACGCCGTATCCCAGCAGCGGGTGACGGGTCCAGTCGCGCAGCGCCTCGCCCCAGCTCACCAGGCGCGCCGACGTCGAGGTGTCCAGCTTGACCCCCCCGACCTCTACCTGCCCCCTCTCGGACGGCTGCGTAAACGTATACAATATCCGGTCTTTCACCTGCGACGGAAGAAAAAAGGGGCTCAGCGCCAGGCCGATCAGCATCAGAATCAGGATAAGCATGCGTTTCTCGCTCAGGTATCCCAGGACCAGCATGACCGGTACGGCGGCCAGATAAGACGAGCGGGACTGGGTGAACAGCAGCGGCGGAATCAACACGACAAGCAGGGCGACCAGCGCCTTTTTTATTCCGGCATTTTCAATTTTGTCCAGCAGACCGGCTGCGACCGCGCCGATAAAAACCAGATAGCCGCCGAAGGTGTTGGGTTCGCCGACCTCGCCCTCAAAGGGCGCGCTGACCCTGCCGCCCCCCGGGATTTCAAATATTCCATACAGGGATACGATAAAACCCGTCAGGAATATACAAAAAAGGAAGCGATGCAACTGCGCCCGGGTCTCAAGGTGATTCACCATCATGAAGTAAACCAGAAAGTATTCAAAATATTTCAGGACAAAGAAAAAACCCGTTTTTGCACTGGCCCGCCCGGTCATGACGCCGATTGCGGTGGATACCAGGCAGACAGTCAGATAGATAAAGATCGGCCGGTTCAAAGGCGTTCGCAAAAACAGCCCCAGTTCTTTGTGGATGGCCGACTTTGCCAGCCAGCTCAAGCCGATAACGATCAGCAAAAAATCGTCCAGCCGCAGGGTTACTCCCCTTCCCAGCGCCGCCCCGGGTGTGGCGCCGACGATAAATTCCGGCGACAGCAGCATGGACAGGATTAAAATATAAAGTCCGAGCTGACTGTTGAGAAACGCGCCGGTGAAAACCGCAAGCCCGATAGTTGCCAAGATCAGCATCTTAGGCGGATATTCGGCGGCCATCATTCCCAGCAAAAGGGTTACGGCAACAAAAGCAATGATGCGGATCAAAGGTCTTCCCATAAACTGAATCAGAGTTGTGTGGTTACAAATTGAAGGTCTGAATTGCGGACGGCCATAGAGGTGCTTTACTTGACAAGACGTTTGAAATTACAGGTTCTTCTCCCAATCAGTTGGGACCCCGCCAATGCGGGACAGGATTCAAGGGGTCACCCTTAAACCCTCTCCAGATTATCCGCCCGGGGTAATTTTCAGGACAGCGGTCAGAATGTCATTCCAGAATATGCCCAACAGCAGCAGGGCAACGGCAACGATTAATATCATCAGGCGTATATACTTCCCCCGGAAGGAAAATTGCTTTTTAACTTTTCCGACGACGCTTTTCATCGAAAAGCCCATATCCTGATCGATTGCCTTGGGAGGGGTATAATAATACTGGGTCTGATATTTAAAATATTCCGGCCCAACTTCCGGACGGATGTTGTTCAAGACAACCCCGAGAACCTTGGCGTTGACATTGTCCAGCGACATCTTGGCGCGTTTGAGAACGCCCCGGCCGATTTTACCGACCTTGTAGACCAGGATGACACCGTCCATGAGCGGGGCGATCTCGGTGGCATCCGCCACCGGCATGATCGGCGGCGCATCGAAGAAGATAAATCCATACTTCTCATAAGCTTCTTCAAGAAACTGGCGGAATCGGGTCGAGCGCAGTATCTCGGAGGGACTGAGCGGGCTGGACCCCGCCGTAATGACATGTAAATTATCCAGACCCTGGACTCTTAAAATATCGTCGATCTCGAACTCGCCCAGCATCACATCCGTGACGGTATTGACCACCTCGCGCCAGTCGTAGTTTCCCAGAACATAATCCGTCATCCCCGGTTCCTTGGGAAGACCGAAAGTGGTATGCAGTGTCGGCTTGCGCAAATCCGCCTCCACCAGCAGAACTTTTTCGCCGGTCTGGGCAATGCTCAGGGCGATGTTCATGACATTAAAGGTCTTGCCTTCCTGGACAAAAGAACTGGTCACCAGGATTGTCTTTTCCCTTCGATCCTTGCTAAGAAATTGCAAATTGGTTCTTAAGGAACGAAAAGACTCGGCAACCAGCGACTTGGGATCGTACTGCGTAACCAGAAAGCGCGATGAAATACTTTTTTCCGGTCCTTCCTTGACGGCGTGCCTCAGATTTTTCTCATCCGTTCCCAGGATCGGAATCAATCCCAGAACCGGCACGCCCAGCAGATTTTCCACGTCTTCAATGGTGCCGATGGAAGTATCCAGGGTTTCGGCAACAAAGGTAAAGACGATGCCGATAATCAGCCCCATAAATATACCGGTCAGCACAATCATGACTTTTGAAGGGATATTAATCGGGACCATCGGCGCCAGCGCCGGACGCACGATAGCGACTTCCTGCACTTTGCCGGAGGCCTGAATCAGAATCTCCTGATATTTTTTCTTCAATTCGGACTCCAGCGCCTCCTGAAGTCTGACCTCCCTTTGAAGCCGCTCCAACTGCAGCGCCTTATCCGGTATACTCAGGTTTTCCTTTCTCAACCGCAGCATGGATTCGTAGAAATCGCTTTCGCGCTTTTTTAAAACCGCCAGCCGACCGTTCAGTTCTTTTTTGATCTCGGCATTCACATTCTGGATCTGGTCATTAACCTCTACAACCTTCGGGTGTTTTTCGGTAAAATCGGATAAAAGCGCCTTTTTCTTCAGGACCAGATCGCTCAGCCGGGTGCTGTATCCTTGCAGGCGGACATCGGCCGATTCGGAGAAAACCGTTCCTTCGATATTCTGGAAAGAGCCGGATACTTTTTCCAGCGAGTCCAGGCGAGATTGCAGGGACTCTTTTTCTCTGATGGTCTCCTCATAGGATGCTTCCGCCAGCGAAAGTTTGTTCAAGGTATTGGCGGTCTGGGTGTCCAGGGCGATGAGAGTATAATTTTCTTTAAACTCCCGTAACGCCTCCTCGGCCTTGCGCAGGTTTTTGGAGGTCAATTTAAGTTGATTTTCAATAAACGCCTGGGTTTCAAATGTCTGGCGGTTTCGTTCGCGGATGTTATACTCCTGATAAGCCGTCGCAACCGCATTGGCAATAAAGGCCGTTTCCTGATTATCGCTGGAAACAACCCGGATGTTGACGATATTGGTCCCCTTTTCCTGTTCGGCCTGAACCATCTCTTTTAAACGCTGGATGACCGCCAGGTAAGTTTCGGAATTTCTGATTTCCTCTTCGGAAACATCTGCGGGGAGCATACCGATGGATTTGGCCGTTTGCACCAGGACCGGAAAACTTTTAATAATGAAGGCCTGGGTAACCATGTTTTCGGTTTCGCTCCAGTAATATCCCATCAGCATCCCGGCGATGTCGGTGGAGCGTTCGATTTTTACGGAAGTGGTGGCATCGTAAAGCGGCAGCGGCTCTTTCAGCTTGGCAAACCCATAGCTGGAAAGGCCCACCAGGCAAACCATGAGAATCACAACGGCCTTTCTTTTTTTCAGGATTCGCCAGTAATCCCGGAGATCGACATCATATTGCGCCATCAATCAAACCCTTAGTCTGTAAATTCAGCGTTTACTGATTCGTGCTTGGCCGAAACGTATGATTATTGCTAAATAAATTCGAAATCCGAAGTTCGGGTTTCGATATTCGGGATTTGCCTGAACGGCGGTTTTCGCTCAGGCACTAATTACAAGTGGCCGCTATTTCAGATTAGGGCGCCGTTGTGAGTTCCAGCCACTCGCCGGCGCGGCCGAATTCGTTGACAACCTGGGCCGGGTAAATAATCAAGCGCATCAGGGGAGTAATCTGCTTGACAAACCGGTTGATATCCCCCACAAAGCTGCGCGGCACATACACCAGGTCTTTATTGACCAGGGCGACATTCTGGGTCTGATCCCCTGTTGACAGGAGATTGCCGAGCCTGACCGAAAGAACCTCGGGACGGGTGACATCGCCCCGGACGACCTTGGTGCTGTTTTCCTTGGCAAATACCGTTACCCCGCCGGCCTGGGAAATGGCATCGAATACCGATAAATGCGTACCCGAAAAGGTGTAAACCCCCGGTTTTTCGACTTCGCCGAACACGTACACCCGGTTGGCTTCTTTCGACAGGGTCGGAATAAAAATCAAATCCCCATCGTCCAGGACAATGTTCTGGCTCAAGTCTTTCTGGGTAAAAATCTTGAATAAATCCACCGCGATGGACCGGCCAGTTTTACGTCGGACCGAAACCTCGTTCAGGTTTGCTTCCCGGGTCGGCCCGCCGGCTCTTGTAATGATATCCATCAATGTCGTTTTCCCGGTAAGTTCATATTTGCCGGGACCGGAGCGGCGTTGGGAAGATTCCGAAATGGCGCCCAACAGAGTCACGAATTTACTGTCGAACTTTTTTACGGCGACATCAATCCGCGGCTGCCGGATAAACTCGCTCAGGCGTTGGGTAAGAATTTCGTCCAGCCGGCCGGCGGTTAAACCGTCGATATTTAAATCTTCCACAAACCCGAAGGAGATGGCGCCATTGGGGCGCACCTGGATTTCTTCCGTCGTCTTTTCAATCCCCTGCCACAGGGTAATCTCAATCACGTCGCCGGGGCCGATTTTATACTCGGAAATGCCCGACAGGGTCTTGTAAACGCTGTTTTCCTGGGGTTCCAGTTCTCCGGCAAAGGAACCACCCTGGGCGGATGCCTCCTCCCTTTTTAATTTACGTGCGGTATAAGCGAAATCACCGCCTTTACCCAGCCAGACCTTGATTCCCTGGCCGTAGTTGGCGGCGCACAGATCATCACGTCCATCCCCGTTGAGGTCCCCTGCGGCCAATCCATAGTAATTTCCGTCCGGCGGATACAGCCCTGACACCTGCAGCCAGTCCGCTGCTTCTTTTCGATCCCAGACCACCAGCCCACCGGCATCCAGCGAACTGGCCAGCAACCCCCTGGCTCCGCTCTCATCCATGGCTATGGGAATCACCTTCCAGAAGCTGCCGGTATGAATCGGGCTGTTTTCCTTATAAAAACTACCGTTCCCCCTGTTTGAAAAAATTCGAACTCCGCCCCGATAGGCTGCCGATAATATATCCGGATGGCCGTCATCATTCAGGTCGGCCAGCGTCAAACCATAGAAACTTCCTTTTTCCAGGTCCGCAGCAGGCGACCATCCGCCGGTCCCATCGCCGAACCAGATTCTGAGGCCGCCGTAAGTACCCCAGCCGGCGCCGATCAAATCAAGGGCGCCGTCACGATCAAGGTCGCCCACGGCCACATCCATGTAAACGCCCTTGACGGTCGGACCCGACTCCGCAAGCCAGTTTCCCTTCCCGTCTCCAAACCACACCTGAATTCCGCCCTGGTCGTCCGCGGTTGCATTCGCGGCTGCAATGTCTGGAAAACCGTCCGCGTTCAGATCGGCCACGGCAACCCCTTCATAGTATCCTGACTCGACCGGGCTGGGGCCTCTTTCCCATTTCTGTTTTCCGCGGTTTAACCATACCAGGATCCCGGAAGATTCACGTTGGACCGTGCAGATAATATCCTGCATTCCATCCTGATCAATATCCGCAATGGCCAGAGAACGGACATCTCCCCTGAAAGGAAGAAATTCCGGTTCGGAGAGGCCGCCGCGTCCGTCGCCGTACCAGACCGCCACCGTACCGGGAACGGCTGAGCCGCCCGCCACATCTAAATGGCCGTCATTATTTAAATCGGCCAGGGCAACGGCGCGGTATTTCCCTGAAGAAAAAAGTCCGCCGGATGATGCGGTCGCCGCTGAAATCAAGTTTTCCTGCTGCCGGCTTTCAGGGGCGGCAGCGCATCCGCACCAGGTCAATGCCAGCAGAACGACACCCAGAATACAAACGGATTTTAAACCCATTGCATAACGGTTGTGATTAGATTTCTTTCCCATTCGAGTCATGCTGAAATTCCCATTAGGCCTTTATTCAGAGGTCTTCAACGGCTTCTTCCACAACCGCTTTGCTGACCACTTTTGCTTTACGCATATAGCCGACCAGCAGGCTGCGGTCGCAGATGTTGTTGATTCTAAGCGGTATCCCGCTGGAATAATCATAAAGGGATCTGACCGAGTCCTTTGTGAAAATGCCGCGAACGGCCCCGACGCGTTGCAGACGGAACATCAGATAACGGATCATATTAGCGAAATCCAGCGGTTCCAGATGATATTTGATGCCGATACGTTCATTTAGAGGCTGCAATGCCGCAATTTTCTGCAGCAGGGGCGGTTGACCGATCAGAATCAATGTAATCAGGAACTGGTTTTCAAGTTGCATGTTCAGCAGCATCCGCAGTTCTTCAAATGTGGCCCGATCGGCAATGACATGGGCTTCGTCGATGATCAGAACCGTACCCAGACCTTGCTCCGCGTTACGCCCCAGCCGGTTCTTCAACCGGGCAAGCAGAATCGATTTGGAGTCGCTTTCGGCATCCTCTCCGAAATTCATTAAAATGGCCCGGAGCAAGTCCATTGGGTTCAGGGCCGGATTCGTAAGGGTATGAACTTCAAAGTTGTCCGTGGAAATTCGCTGGATAAATGCCCGACTGACGGTAGTCTTGCCGCAGCCGACTTCACCGGTCAGCATGGCGACGCCCTTGCGGTGCTTGACTGCAAAGAGCAGCCGGAAAAACGCCTCCTCATGCTGAGGGGACTCATAGAAGATATTGCTGTCGGGAACATTTCCAAAAGGAGGTTTTCTCAATCCCCAATACTCAAGATACATTCACAGGCTCCCTGCTGTTTAATCCCTATCGTTCGACAATTTCGCTCTGAACCCCCTTTGACAGCAGATCGGCGACCTGATCTTCAGAACCCTTGCGGGTGTAGAACGCACCCACAAACAGGTAGAAGGTCTGATCTCCGCCCTGAACGACATAAGGAGAATAGCCCATGGCCGACAACAGTTGTATTTTCCGATTGAGAACGTCTTGTGATAGAAACATCCCGATGAGGGCCGCATATTTCGTCTCTTTGACAACCGCATTTTTCAGGGCATTCCGGCTGATGACCGCCGCCGCCGCCTCCGGTGTTTCATAAGACCCTTCGAAAATGCGATACCAGACGCCCTGACTTCCCAGATTCACCTTTACCCAGTATGGGTTGAGCCCTTTCGCAAGGTAAGCAGATAAAGAATCCCGGGCTTCCTGCTGTTTCCGAAAGACCTCCAGCTTGATGGAAAAGGGATAAGAACCGCCGTATGTTTTAACGGCAGCCGCTGCTTCCCCGGCCGGTATTAAAGCGGCAGCGGTATTTACTTGTTTTTCATCCCTGAGCGGATTGACTTCAGGAGCAGCTGTTTTGATTTCATCGGCAGGCAGTTTCGCTGCAGGAGCCGGCGCGATTACCGCGCTGGATATCGATGCTTTGCTCACGGCTTTCTCCGGCGGACCTGCTGAAACCTTTTTCTCCGACGACTTTATGATCACTTCCGGCCTATCGGCGGCATCATTGAAAGAAACGTATGTCTGCCCCAGCTGCCAGAGAAGAACCCCCGCAAGAATGACAATCCCGAAAAGCACCCCTTTGTGCCGGCGAATCCATCCGCCCTTTTCGGCAGCAGGAGGCGAGGCAAGCGATTCGTCAACGAATGCATCCTCCTTTTCTTCAACTTCCTTTAATGAGATCGAAAATGCATTTCGGTCCTGCTCCGGCGCGCCTTCCCCGCTTTCCGGCGGAGAGTGTTCAGGTTCGACTCCGGTTAATTCAATTATATCGGCCTCCGGCAACGCTTCCCCGTCAATTGCGTCTATATCCTGTATAATAGCAGATTCATGGCCATCCGTTGCCGGCAACGCGGTTTGTAAATAAGGTTTTGCAATGGACTTTGCCGTCATGCCCTGAAAATCTTTTTCCGAGACGGAGTCCACGATATATAAAATTGAATTCTCGGAAAGATCGATAACATGTTTGGCCAGCACCCGCCTTCCCTGGGAGTCCAATACCACTTCGATCTTAGGCCGCATCGGCTGATCCGGATAGGTCTGAATGACCCGGCCGAACGCATTGGAGTTGAGCTTCACGATGCTATGCAGCGGAAAAATCGAAAATATATTCAACAGGGCTTTCAGATGATTTTTGAAGAAACGCCGCTTGCCGGTTTTAATGATCTGCTTTATGGCGGAAAAATGAGAAAATTTATCCCGTTGGGGTCTGGTATGAATCAGAGCTTCATACATATCGACCAGGCCGATTATCTGGGCATACAAGTGAATTTCATCACCTCTCAACCCCATGGGGTATCCGGAGCCGTCGATACATTCATGCACCTGCAGCGCCGTCTCGGCAAGAAAAGCATAATCTCCGCCAAAACCATTCAGAATCTTGTATGCAAATTCCGGACGCTTTTTGAATATGGCGTATTCCTGTTCATCAAGTTTCTGTTCTTTATATATCAGCTTTTCGGGAATAACCCCCATCCCGACCTCATGCAGGAGGGCAGCCAGTCCGATCTGCTCCTGTTCAAGCCTGTCGAGGCCCAATTCAGCCGCCATCCTGACGGCAAAAACGGCCACATTGACACAATGGTTGATTAAATATCCGTAGGGGTTATCCTGATAGATGGCGCGGATCAACAACGGATCAGGCGTTGATCGGTAATCGATGATCAGACGAACGATTTCCGCTCCGGGATCCGGCGCGAATTGCCGGCGTTTTCTGACGGCATCCATGACGCCGCTCAGATATTCTGTCGCCCGGTCGTATACGGCCTTTCTTTCTTCCTCGCTAACTTCCAGCGGCCGAACGACCTCTTGGGAAGTAGCCCGATGGGTTTCCTTTTCAAGATCGTAAAAGCTTAAACCGGAAGGACGGCTTCGCTCCCTGCCGACATTTTCCCGGGATATTTTAGGGTTTAAATTTTTCTTTTCCAGATCGCTGAATTTTACCATTTAAAACACCTGATGACCGGTTGGAAAGAAACGAAACCTTCCGAATATTTATAAAATTTAGTATCTTATAGTAACATCAAAAAATATGGGATGTCAAGAAAAAATAACCCCAACAGGTTGCGTTGCGTTTTACGGAGATCTTGCTTTCGCTCATTGGCAGAGCGAACCGGAAATCTCACCCATCTCCATTCAGAACATCCGCCAGCGCCCGGCCGCGCCGTTCCAGAATGGTGATCAAACCGACAAAAACCGTTGCCTGGACAATCAGTAAAATAGCATCCGTGAGCCTGGCGGAGCGCAGGACAATGGCGCTCGCACCCAGGCAAAAAGTTAACAGGTAAACAAAAAGCACGCTTTTCTTTCGGCTTCCCAGGACATTGGCCAGCCGGTGGTGCAGATGGTCTTTCCCGACGTAATCGATCCAATCGCGAAAACTTTTAACTTTACCGGTAATGACCCGGTCGACCGTTATGTGAACCATGTCAAAGATCAATACCCAGAATATCAGCAGGGGTGAAGCCAGCGCCACGATCGGGTCAGTTTCGGACCATTTGCCGTAGACCGCTAAACATGCCAGCAGAAAACCCAGGACGGTGCTGCCGGCATCTCCCAGAAAAATCGCGGCGTTGGTTTTTACCCTGAAATTAAAGGGCAAAAAACCGATGCAGGCGCCCATGATGGCGCCCGCAATCCATCCCAGAAACGGCTGGTCGGTCTGAAGTGCTACCATCCCCAGAAAAAAAGCGATGGCGCTGCTTACTCCGGCTGCCAGGCCGTCCATTCCATCAAAAAAATTCATGGCATTGGTGATTCCGACAATCCACATGAAGGTCAGAAGTACATTAACGGTCGTTGAAATCAAACCGAAGGCCGCCGGCGCCACTTTCAGAATAATCCCGAAGCCCATGACCACGGCGACGCACAGCAGCTGCGCCACCAGCTTCAGCCACGCCGGAATGTCAAGAATGTCGTCCAGCAACCCGACGGCGAACAGCACCGTTGCGGCAATCAGGATCGCCGACAGCTTCGTCGTGAACAATCCATTGGCGACAATGGCGACCAGAAACCCCGAAAAGACGGCCGCACCCCCCAACAGCGGCGTTGCCGCGATGTGAACTTTACGTGCATTGGGATTGTCCATGATGCCCATCCGACGAGCGATCCGGCCGCATACCGGCGTCAGGCAAAAAGAGATTCCGAAGGACAACAGCAGAACATAGACCCAGCGCGGACCGCTGCCCAGGAACGCCTTCCTGGCCTGGGGCATTAATAAAACGACATCCAAGCACAGGATGGAAAGATAAAAAACGAACGGAATGCCTTTGATTCTGAGAATGTTCCTCACCGGCCGACTCCTTGTAGACTTTCCATAAAAGCGGATAGAACGCGATCCGCATCGTTGCGGGCAAGGCCGGGATAAATGGGAAGAGATAACGAGTTCTGCCAGGCCCTGTCGGTGTTTATAAAACCTTTTTGCTTCAGGTAGCGGTGCAGCGGCCTGAAGACGGGCCGGGCACCCATGACTCCCATTTTCCGCAGATTAGCAAGTACGGCGGCGGTACCAGAGGACAATTCGACTACATATCTGAAATAGATATGGCCCGGATCGGCCGGGGGGCGTTTCACATCCAAGCCGGCTAAAAAATCGTCATATTGCCGCGCAACCCGCCGCCGGCGGCGAATAAAAGAATCCAGCTTCTCCAGCTGCGCCAGGCCCATGGCCGCCGCAATATCCGTCATTTTATAGTTATACCGGATTTTATAGTCAGGCGTCCCGTCATACTCCCTTAAATCCTTAATTCGTTTGATGAGTTCTTTTGAACCGGAAACCACCATGCCCCCCTCCCCGGTGGTCATCACTTTGGTGGCATAAAATGAAAAAACCGCGGCCCGGCCGATTGTTCCGACGGGTTTGCCGGCGAAAGTGCCGCCGACAGCCTGGGCACAGTCTTCTATGACCGGCACCCCCAGGGCGGCCAGCCCGTTTAAATCAGCAGCAAGACCGAACATGTGGGGCACGATGATCGCTTTTGTCCGGCGGGTGATCCGTTTTTCAGCATCCCCCGGGTCGATGTTGCCGGTATCCGGATCGATATCCGCCAGAACCGGTTTGGCGTCGACATACCGTACGGCGTTGAGCAGCGCCGAGCAGACGTAACTGGGAATGATGACTTCGTCTTTCATTCCAACCCCCATGGCAAGCAGCACCAGATGAAGCGCCGCTGTTCCGGAACCGACTGCGGCCGAAGCCGCCCCCATCATTCTTTCCGTAAAAGCCTGTTCGAAAGCCTGCACCATCTTCCCCTGGGCCAGATGTCCGGATCGGATCACGGCCGCAACCCCGCGAGACTCCGCCGACCCAATGGTCGGCCGCGAATGGGGAATGATCGGGAGTTTCCGTTCGTTCATCTTTTCCATCTTATCGCCGTAAAAAAATCAGATTGCCGAATCCATGGTTCGTTATAATTTTTCAGCATTTCACTGGAACCCTTGGCCCCCTGACTCCTTGAACCCTTTCCAGATTATCAACACTTATATATTTATAAACAAACGCAGGGCATGAAACGCTTCAGCGAACTTGACCCGACCCTGGATCCCGCGAAAATTCGCACTTGAATAGGCCAGTTCGATAATGGTCAGATTTTCAATATTCGTCTTCGTAATCTGGGAGCGATGGGCCTTCAGCGCCTGAACCTTTTGTTCCAGGGTGTCGCTGATGTCAATAAATATCTGAGGTGAAAAATTCTGGGTGGTCGGACCTTCATAGAACAATACATTTTTAACATAACGCGTCGCCGACACGGTTGCCTGGCAGAGGTTACGGTGATCCTGATGGGTGTCGTCGGGATAATGACAGAAAATAAACGCCGGCTGGACCCGGGCAATCACTTTTTCAATTTTTACGATCATATTCCTGTCCGCCACCAGATAGGTGTCCCGGTATCCGCCCCAAAAAACCTGCTGCGCGCCTAATATCAATTTTGAATCGGCCTGTTCTTTGGCCCTGATCTTCGGAGGTGCGCCCAATCCGCCCCGGGTCATTACCATCAGGGAGACCTGATGGCCCTTTGCAGCGAATTTGGCCAAGGCGCCGCCGCAGCCGAATTCGATGTCGTCCGGGTGGGATCCGATTGCCAGGATATTCATCTTCTGCATGCTGATACCTCTAAGGTTGGACGGTTCTCACGGGATTGGATTCTATAATCTTTTCCATGCTCCGGGGTCCGCAATTGAAAAGGAGATCGATAACGGACAGATTGGAAACAAACTCGCCGAAAAGTTGGGGATAGCGCGGGTGTTGAAAATCCTGGGTCAACACCCTGATGCCGCCGGCCTTGAACTTGTCTAAATCCATATACCGGGCGCCGTCCCGCCCGGCCAGGTAAGTGTCGGCTCCCAGAAACGTGCAAATATCGATTAAACGGCCGGTGGGATCATCACTGAGATTGAGATGAGATGCCAAGACCGTCGGCTTGTCTCCCAGGCCCAGTTTTTCGCGGATATATTCAATCATAAAAATATTCAATGCGGAAATAAATTCCCACTCCCTGGCATAGGCGTGCTCAATAAAGGAGACATGCTCCTTGAAAAAAGGGGCTTTGCTGTAATTCGAAATCAGGGTCTGAAAGTGTTTTTTGCGCCAATCGACCGCATTATTGATTTTGACTTCATTGATTTTTTGCGGGAAGCGATATGCCACCGGAACGGTGAGCCATTTCCATCCCTGCGACGTTTTTATCCGATTGCGATTCTGCCATTCATTTTTTTTAAACTGCACATTGTCCAGATAGCAGAAGACATCGGCTTTGAGCAGCTTGCTGAAATAACCGATCCAGGGAAGGTATTGCGGCTGATGAATCGCGACGATCACGTCTGATTATGCTTTCCTCTATTGCAGTTTTTTGCTGCCGTATTCGAGTGCTTCTTTTATATCCTGTTTGACCTGTGGATCCTGTAAAATCGCCTTTATTTCTTTGCCGGCAGTTTTTGCCACAAATTCAATCCCTTCTTTAATATTTTTTTTGATCGGAACCACTGTTTGATAATTGTAAGCTAAATTTACCGACTCCTGAATGCCGGTCCGGAAAGCATACTGGACCCCCTCTTTAATTTGCTGCTTTATACCGATAGAGGCGATAAACATAACAACGAGAAAAATAATCCCCCAGGGAGCCGCCATGACCAAATGCCTGATAAACAGACCGCCCAAATCGTTTTCTTTCATTTTTCGGCCTCCTCTTTCACGAGTTTTGGTTACCTTATGTGAGTGCGGATGCTATCATAATATAGTATGCTGATAAAGTGAAAAATAGAGCTGTTCGAGCTTGGCAAGCATCTCCTCAATACTATAATCCCGGGCCAGTACCTGCCCCCTTTGCCCCATCCTCAACCTCAATTGATCATCCTTTAACAATTTTTCAATATAATAAGAAAGATCCTGAGCATCGGCAGGCCTGGCCAGAAAACCATTGTGTTCATGTTTCACAAGATCCGGAATCCCTCCCACATTGCTGGCCACAATCGGTTTAGCGGCAGCCATGGCCTCCACCAGCACCCTCCCCATCCCCTCGTTTAATGAAGGCAGAACAAACACATCAAAGAGCTGCATGACATGATGGACGTCGCCGCGCCACCCCAAAAAAAACACCCGGTCTCCGACCCCTCGGCGGAAGGCTTCTTCTTTCAGTTTACCTTCCAATTCCCCTTTGCCCACATAGACCAGGAGGGCATCGGTCTTATTTGCCCAGATCCGCATCATGGCCTCCAGCAGAAAGACCGGGCCCTTGATGGGTAGCAGCCAGCCGATCGTCCCCACCACCTGGCTTTTTTGATTTAAGCCGAGCTCCTTTTTTAAAGCCGCCGTGTCGGTACAACCGGGTTTAAACCGATCAAGGTCGACACCACTGTGAACGGTATGTAATTTTTGAGGGCGTGAAACCGAGCAGGCAATGTAATCTTTTTTCTCACCTTCGGTAAGGGCTATGACACAGTCGGTAATGGCATCAAAGCCCCTTTCAATCAGCAGGAAGAGTCTGGAAGCCGCCGGCCCGAAATGCCCGTAAAACACATGTCCATGGGGGGTGTGGACGATCAGGGGAACGCCCGCCAATTTGGCGGCCAGCCGTCCCAGGATACCGGCCTTGGAGGAATGGGTATGAACCAGGTCCGGCTTTTCACGACGGATATGTTTCAGAAGCGATACCCATGCACAAAGATCATGAAACGGATCGATCCGCCGGACCAGACCGGAGATCAATAAAAATGTAACGCCCTTTTGTCCGGCCGATTTCATCTGGCTTTCAAGAATTCGCCTTTCCGTCGGGGTCATCCCGGATTCAAGGGAAAGACCATGGGCCAGGACGATGTCATATTTTGGAGACAGCTCCCTGCATGTCAGCAATGTATTTTGCGCCGATCCGCCCATATCCAGGCGGGTGATGATATGCATCACCTTTGGTTTGTTTTTCATTTTTTTGAAACAGCGGCCATTATGCAACGCTTTCTTCTGTTCAATCCGCGTTTCCGGCGGATACCCGTCAAGCGGCGATTTCGTTCAATTCTCAAAAAAAAGACGCTCCGTCGCGTCAATATTCTTTTCCCATGAATAGGTTTCTACAACAAACTGCCGGCAGCGGCGCGAATCTCTTTGCCATTTACCCGCATCATTTTTATATTCACGACAAATTTCCGTTATTCCCACGGCGATCGATTCCGGCGAAGCATCCTGAAACAGGAAGCGGCGGTCGAAAGTTCCCAGGATATCCCGTGTTCCCCCTACCGGGGTGCCCAGGACAGGTGTTCCGGACGCCAAGGCCTCAAGGGTGACCAGCCCGAATCCTTCGAGCTCGATAGTCGGCAGCACGAAAAGATCCGTCGCCTGGTAATAGCGGGGCAAATCCGCTTCAGGAATGAACCCTGCGAATTGAATGTGATGATCAAGGTTCAGCCGCCGGGCCATGGCGATGAGTTCATCTTTCAGAGGTCCGGCGCCGCCGATGATGAGATGGGTGTCCGGCAACGCTCTCACGATGTCCGGCATGGCGCGGATGAGGTTATCGATTCCCATGCGCGGTTCAAGGCCCCGGACCGTCAGCAGGATCGTCTTTCCCCTGGGAAGCCCGAGGCTGTCTCTCACCCTGCTTTTATCCGCCGCCGGATGGAAGCGGTTAAGATCGATTCCTCCGGGGATTATGACCATTTTCTCAAGAGGCAGATGATAGGTCGCCAAGAGTTTATCCCGGGTAAACCGGCTCAGAACGATAACGCGATCGGCTGCTTCTAAAGCTGTTTTCTCGATCCATTTTCGCACCGAACGCTGTAACAGAGTTGTGATTCTTGCCATGAAGGAGTGCGGCTTAGCGCTTCTTGAGACATATTCTTCAAAGGATAACGAATGACAGGTGTAAATCTTTCTGATCGGCTTGGATTTTTTTGAGCAGGCAACGGCAAAAGCGGAAAACGGCTGGTGAAAGTTGATGCAGCCGTAATGATTCACATTGTTCAGATATTCAAACAGTCTTTTCCCGTTCCGGAGGGTTGTTAAAAAAAAGGAAAAGGCGTTTTTCTGATTTACCCGATATCGCCATTCGCTGACATTCCCGAGCACCGAACAGTCGGACCGGTGAACTGCCAGCCGGCGGGTCATGATGTCAACATGGTGACCCCGCGCGGCCAGCCAGTTGGTTTGTTCAAGCAGGACCCGCTCCGCTCCGCTGAGGTCATCCTGGATGGATACATCGGCGACAAAAAGGATCTTCATTTATAATAAAACGCTCCAAGCCTGTGGTCAGGATAAATCCGACACGCCCCCAACTCCCCTCATTCAATGCAAGCGGTCAATGAACGATACACCGCGCCTATTTTCGCTGCGGTCTCTTTGATACTGTAGTATTGCGCAACCGTATCGCGCCCCCTTTTTGCAACGGCGCCGGATTGCTCCGGATGAGATAAGAGAAAATCAATTTTCAAAGCCAATTCTTCCGGGTTTGAAGGCGACACCAGAAACCCGTTTACCCCGGATTTGATGAAATCCGGCGGTCCACCGGAGGATGTTGCAATTACGGGTATACGCGATGCCATGGCTTCCAGAAGGACCAGGCCGAAAGGTTCGCGAATGGACGGCAGGACAAAAATATCCATCAGTGGATAGATATCGGCCACATCCATCCGCACACCCGCGAAAATACACATATCGGACAGGCCCGAGGCGCCGGCCTGTTTCTTCAACTGCGCCAGGAGCGGACCTGCGCCGACAAAAATACACCGCAACATGGGCCATCGATCCCTGAGCAGCGCCAATGCCTCTATTAAAAAGATCTGGCCCTTCTCCGTCACCATCCGGCCGACCGTGCCGATGACCTGACTGCTTTGACCGATCCCGAGTGCGTCAGACAAGCTTTTATCTGCCGGCCGGGGTTTAAATACGTCGAGATCCACCCCGTTATGAATGACAACGATCTTATCGTCCCGAACGTTCATTTTAAGCAGGTCGTTCTTCATCGCCGCCGATATGCAGATGTATCTGGACGTCAAGCCTGACGTCATTCTCTCGATAAGGATATAGAAACGCCTGAAAAGCGCAGCGGTACCGATATAATCGTAAAGAGAAACATGAACCGTCGCAATGTGGTTGATGCCTTTCCACAAACCGGCCAGGCGGCCGTAGAAATTGGCCCGATAGCCATGGGTGTGGACGATATGAATTTTTTCAGCCCGGATCAATCGCCTGATTTTTAGGATGGAATCCAATGAAAATTTACGCTTCATGCTGATAAAAACATATTTGCAATTTTGATCTCTGAGCATGTCTACAAAGGGACCCCGGCCGGAAAGAACCAGGCAGTGCTTGAATACGGGATCGGAATGTTTGACTAAATCCAGAAGATAGCGCTGCCCGCCCGCCAGATCGGACGAATCGATCAGATGCAATATTCTGATTTCGGAGTTTCCCGCCATAAAATTATCGCCGCTGCAAAACCGATTAAAATTTGTTCAGTATTTCCTTCGTCAGAACTTTTCGGTCAAAATGCTTCTCAACCAGTTTGCGTCCGGTCACGCCCATCCTGTTTGCTGTTTCAGGATCATTCAGGATATCCACAATGGCTTTGGCAAGCAGTTCCTTGTTCTCGGGTTCGATCAGCAGGATGGCATCCGATCCCTCAAAAATATCGGTTGTTCCCGGTATCCGTGAAGCGACTACCGGTTTGCCGCAGGCCATGTAGTCAAATATTTTAACGGGTGAACGCAGACCGGCCCTTTTTAAAAACGGGGCCGTGCAGACATCCATGGCATTGATCCACAGCGGCGTTTCGGCATAATCGATTTGCCCGGTAAAAACAAAATGAATTTGCAGAGACTTTGCCCGAACCCTTTCGCGCCAAATCTCAGCCAGCGGGCCTTCCCCGATGATGACGAAAGCGACATCCGGAAAGGATGCCAGAACGGACGGGGCTGCCTCGATTAAAACGTCAACACCTTGATGGGCCAGAAGTGTGCCGATAAAACCGACATGATGAGCGTAAATTTTGAGGCCCAGTTTCTTTCGACACCATTTTTGATCCAGCGGTTTATAAAGATCCGTGTTGGTCCCGCTCGGAAGAATATGGAGTTTTTCGGAGTTTATATTCGACCGCACGGTGATGATTTTATCCCTTATTTCCCGGGTGATCACAAAGGCCGCGTCGCAAAAAGACAACGATGCTTCGTCCGTTTTGAGCGACAGCCAGCGATCAAACCGGCGAACCGGATTGGACCCGGAAACATTTCTTTCAGGATAGGGGTCGTCATTGATTTCATAAAGCAGCGCCGCCTTCTTGAGCTTGGCAAAAATCACGGGAAGGATCGATATGCCCCTGCGGATATAAACCACATCGGGCTTGAGTTTGAAAAAATATCGGATCAGGTATAGTGCTAAAAAAAAATTGAAAGACAGCGACCGCAGAAGGGGCAAATCGAGTAAGGGAATTTGAATCAATCGAAAGGGGAGTCTGTCTGCAGGAAAGTCATATTTCGGGAGAAAAAGGGCGACACGATTCCCCAGCCCCGCGGTGTTATGGGCAAGATCCCATATTTTAACGGTGGCGCCGACGAATTTCTTCCATCCTTTGTCATGCCAATAGGCAAAAATGATTATGTTTTTTTCCTCGGCAGCTGCTGTCGGCATCATCTTCCTATCGAAGCAATTGATCAGATCAAGTTACTGTGTAAGAATCATTATTGAATATCGTCCGAATATTTTTGCGGCAAGGGCTATGTTGAAAAAAGCCAATATCCTTCTCGGTAAATTTGCGATAGTTCTCTTTAGTGTCAGGGACTGTTCATAGTAGTACATCCCAACATCTTTAAAAAAATAATCAAGTATTACATGCCCGGTATCTTGCAGGCATGCGATTGCTGATTGAAAAGAGAAATATTGAACATGACCCAGATTTCTGCGATCCTTAATAAACGAGTCATTCAGTACTGAAGAAACGGACAGGTCAAGAGGGATATGATAAATTTTATAAATGTGCTCTGCTTTCCAGAGTGAATCTTCAGCATGCCAAGTTTGACGCCGTTTTAAATATTCGCCGTTTGTATAAACATTTTTCAAAATAATAATAAATTCAAATACAATCGGATTGTGAATCAGATTATATGGCGACGGCACGAACACCAGATAAGTTTCGGTACAACTGTTCAAACAAACGAACATTTTCTTCAATATTGTAATTCCGCAACACAAACTTCCGGCCCTCTTCGCCCATACGCTGTCTTAATTCCGGTTCCTTTATTAGTTTTATGATAGCTTCAGCAAGTTGCTCAACGTTCCCTGGCTCAATCAATATCCCCGTTTTGCCATCTACTACTGCTTCGGAAACTCCGCCGATATTTGATGCCACAACAGGAACTTCCATTGCTTGGGCCTCTATCGCAGCAACGCCGAAAGTTTCCGCCTCAACAGAGGGCATTACGAAAATATCCATCCCGGCCAAAATTTCCGGTATCGCCTCATATGGGATATAACCCGTAAAACCAATATGTTTCTCAATTCGCAAATGAATTGATAGCTCCTTCAAAGCATCCATCATCTTCCCATGTCCAACCATGGTCAATTCAACATCTTGATATTGCTTGACAATAATAGCCATAGCGCGCAAAAGATGATCTGGTCCATATCTTGGTTCTAAATGTTTAATAAAACCGACCTGAACCTTTTTGTCTGCACGCCTGAACTCTTTTTTTCTAAACATACTGCAGTCAATGCCGAAGGGGATAACATGAATAAACTTCCCCTGCGGTGAGAGCTTGGCTGTCGCCTCGGCAAGGAAATGTGATGTGGCCGTAATTTCCTCTGCCTGTCGAAACATATATTTTTTCGATAACACTCCCCATAATGTTCCTGGATTATCGGTGTTTCCAATAATATCCGTTCCCCAAACAGAGACAATCAGATTTTTAAAGCCATTTGTAACAGAATTTACTAAGCCCACCATCAGCGGATGAACGTAATCCAGTGAATGAATGTGGACAACATCGGGTTTTAGCTCTTTCAGAATCTTTACTATTTTTATCGTTCTCAAGTATTGATTCAATAAATTATGCAAATAGGACTTTGGTGTGACCGCAAGGCATTCAATGACAGGAATATCTTTGATATTCCATGAATTCGGCTCACTTGAAATAACGATAATATCGTAACCTTTTGTCAATAGGATGCGTGCCCATCGAAGGATATGGGCGTTTTGTATGGTTGAAACAAGGCAGACCTTTATTTGAGGTTTATTATTCAACGACATAATTGATACAGGCAAGCATTTCTTTTTCGCTTTTGTCGATCATCCTATCAATATTGAATTCCTTATTTACCGTTGCCCAAGCCTCCTGTTCAAGACATTTTGTATATTCTTTGTCGGAAATTAACATTCTGACTTTATCTGCTATTAGTAGCGGTTGATCTGGTTTAACGAGGATTCCATTCTCGCCGTCGCTTATCACTTCGGCATTCCCCCCGATTTCTGACGCTATAACCGGTTTTCCGCAGGCCATCGCTTCAAGCAGGACAAAAGGCAATCCCTCGACCGTAAGTGTCGGAAATACAAAAATATCCGAAGTGTTATAGTAAGCGGCTGTTTGGTGGTTTTCGACGGGGCCTATAAAAATAACTGTTTCAGCAAGGCCAAGCTTTTCACTGATGGTCTTCAGCTGGGATAAACCGCTGCCCTCCCCGACAACCAACAGCTTGATATCGGGAATAGTCCTCTTGAGGATACCCATAGCCTCAACCAGAACATGATGACCTTTTTCATGCGTAAGTCGCCCCAGAGTGAGAAGAACCAGGGATTTTTCATCTATGTCATAACGCTTCCTCATGATACGTCTGGCAGACGGATCAGGATGGAAGGTGTTTGTATCAATGCCATTATAAATAGTCACACATTTCTCTTTCAGACCTTGACCGAACCATTTCTTCAGATCTTCCGCGATCCTCCTGCTGACGACAATGATCCCCCGCGAATGCCGCAGCACCGGTTTCTGAGTAATAAAATAGGAGTAGCCCAAGCCTGCGAGGGTCTTGAAAACGTAACCGGGTCGATGCCAGCCGCGACGCAGGTTGGCTATGAAGGTGGTGAACTCCTGCTGGATGCTGCCATGCAAGGTGGATAGCATGGGTATGGGCGTAATCGCAGTATTTCCCTGCGTTAAACCAAACCCATCGAAGCTCTGGCTCCAAACCAGGTCAAATGGGTTTTGCCGATGCATGGATTGTAACGCACGGACACTTTCCCGGGCCCAACCACAGCGGCGTGATCCGAATACGGTATTCTTCAGATAATGGAGTTCGATCCCGTCAATGGTCTCGCGGGTTTTGCCGGAAGGATGACGGGTAGAGATAAAAACGACCCGATGCCCGCGGGCGACCAGGCCTTGTGCCAATAGCTTGCCGTGTACGTCCATGCCGCCGTGCATGCCGTGCCAGTAGGTGGTGCGCGACAAGGCCGCGATGTTGAGGCGCTTTTTCATGGGTTGCCCGGCGGATGAATCATCTTGTCGAGCAGTGCGGCAAAACGTCCGGTCAGGTTTATGTAACTGTATTCTCTAATTTTATCGATGTCCGGCGTATTTTTCAAAGTACCCTTCGACCACTCCTGGTACATCTGAAAGTATGCCTGCCTGTTATCCTGAACGCTTTCAAAATCGGCAACCACGCCGATCCCGGTTTGCCGGACGATTTGGGCTGAATCCCCGTCTGCCGGCACAAGCGCCAAAACGGGCTTTTTGAGGGCCATATACTCAAAGGTCTTACTGGGAATGACATCCTTGCCGCGCTCACGACTCAGCAGCAGGAGCAGTGCATCGGATTGGCCTGCCAAATGCAATGCCCGGGCATGCGGAAGAAACCCCGTGAACTCGCAGACCCCATGTTTGTCCGGTTCTCTTAAATCGTGCGAGGAATTTGCACCGATGAAGCGAAGGCATACCGTCTGCCTTTGAATTTTGCCCTCATCGATGAGGGCATTGACTGCCTTCAAGAGATTGTCCGGCCGGAAATTGCCATAAAACATCCCGGAGAAGCTGATCGTAAACTTTTCGTTTCGCTGACCGGGCGATCTGCGCACATCCTGATAATCTTCCGGATCAAACCCCATGGTAATGGTTTCAAATTTCGGATCACCCGGACAATGTTTTGCCAGATAACGGCCAAATACCGGTGCTGCCGCAACCACCTGGTCGGCCGTCCGGACGATCCGCCCCTCCAGACGGTAATGCAGGCGTCTGTAAAAATCAGTCGGAAATGAAAGGTCGGGGTTTTCAAACCACTCGTCGCGAAAGTCGGCCATCCAGGGAATTCCAAAACGTTTGCAGATATCAGACGCAATCAAATGGGAGGTTAAAGGAGCCGATGTCGAATAGACTGCGTCCATGCGTTCATTTTTGATTAAAGCGGCGGCAGCGCGGACGGCAAAAGGCAACCAGCCGATCTGATCATCGGGATGGGCCGCATAGCGTCGCAGCAAGAGATCCAGCTTGCGGATACGCAACGGATTCAGAATGCGGTAGAGCCAGGCGGATTGCAGCATGAATGTGCGAACGATGGTTGCTGCGGGCGGCAGGTCTTTGATCAGCTGATCGTCTTGAGCATAATACCAGTCCGGGTTTTTCACCGTCAATACGATCGGATCCCATCCATACAACGGCAGATATTTGACCGTTTTGAGCGCACGCAGCGCCCCCGCTCCCCCAATCGGAGGAAAATGGTACGCAATCATCAGGACCTTTTTTCGGCCCATTAGGGTTCATTGCCTCCGGCGTCGTCAAACATTCCTGAGTTCGGCCACATTTTGTTCGTGGAAAAACAGCAGCCGGCGAAATTGGCCGAGGATCTTTCTTTGGCGCAACAACCAGGGGGAGCGCAGCAACAATCTGAAAAATTCAGTCAACCCCGCCGAGCGACCCTTCTGTTTCCAGCGGATAAAAACGTTCAAATAACCGATTTCATCATGACACATGCGCAGCAGCAGCCGCTTGTTCCGGTCATCCAGCCCGCATGGGCCGGCATACTTTTCGATCAGGGGCACCGCTTCCTGGTAAAATCGGATCGTCTGGGCGGTTTTAGTGGCTGCGTGGTCGCGATAACGGGCAAGCGGCCGTTCGATGATCACCGGCTGCGTTCCCGTCAGGCCGATTTTCAGGAAGAACTCGCGATCGAAAGCGTAATGTGAATTTTCATTGAACCCGCCGACCTGGGTATATATTTCCTTCCGCCAGAATGCCGCCGGTTGTGCGAAAGTCGAACCGAAAGGCTTGAGAAAATGACCGATCGCTTCAGGCCATCTGGCTTCAAATATGCGACTGGCCCCGCTTTCATCAAAGACAATGCAATCGCCGGCAAGGAGCTTGGGCCGTTCAGGACCCGTCATGACCGTAGCGGCAGACGCAAAAGCGCCTGGTTCATAAAAATCATCACTGTTGATGTAAGCGAGCACAGATCCCGTCGCCATCTTAAATCCCTTGTTCAGGGCATTGCTCTGCCCCCCGTCCGGCGCGCTGACCCAGTAATGCAGCCAGGGTGAATATTTTTTAAGGATCTCCGGAGTTTCGTCGGCGGACCCGCCGTCGATGACGATGTATTCGATGTCCGGATACCCCTGGAGGAGCACGGAGCGGATGGTCTCTTCGATGAAGCGGCCCTGATTGAAACTGGGTGTAACAATGCTGATTCTCGGCCAGACCTCCCTCCCGGAGGGCGGCTCGGGCGGCGGTATGGATGATTCCGTCCAGGGCCATCCCGTCGCCGTGGATGGCGGCGGCGGCAGTTCTTTTAAATCCGGGCAACGCATAACCACACCGCAAAACAATAATTAAGATTTAAAATCCTTCTTAAGAATCACTTTTGGATTTTAAAACGATAAACATATGATCTTTCAAATGATCGGCCAAGGGCGCAAACGACCAGTTTTTTACCCGATTAAAAGGATACGGATAGACCATCAAATTATAAAACCGGGGATAAGGTTTGATAACTTCTAAAATCTTGTAAAGAAGGCAATTGATAAGCTGCTGCCATTTTCTGAATGCAGAACCTTTGGCATGGGGAATCTTTTTAAACCTGACGATATCAAGATCGAGCTGTTTCGCCGCCCAATCGAACCATCGCCGATTTGTAAAAGTAACATGTTCGGGACAATAGTACCAATAATCGCGGCGCATGAGTTTCCATAATGGAAAGTCCGTGTTGCCGGTTGAAATGATGACAACGCCTCCCGGCAAAAGCAGATCGGCCGCTTTCCTCAACGCATCCATCGGCCGAGGCAGGTGTTCAACAACATCCAGAAGTGTAATAAAATGAAATCTCGGGCCGTTTGCTGCAACCTGTTCCAAAGACGACCCGAGCAAAGAAAATCCCCGCTCACGCGCCACTTCCCGAGCAGCCTCGGACGGCTCAATTCCATATTTCTGATAGCCGTTCGGAAGCATCCCTAAAAAATCGCCGCGATAGCAACCGACGTCCAAAACCCGGCCGGACGGCAGCATGGTCGCAATGGTGCGAAGCGCCATATCAAAATCAATCCGGCACTCCGCATAATCCCAATAATTGTCCGGGAAGGCGCGATAGATCTCAATAAGTTGAGATGAAGAAAAATAGGGGCGGCGAAACAGGATGGCGCAGCGGGCGCAGCGGTAAATTCGGCCGGGATCGGCAAGGGGTATGGTTCCAAGGTTTATCGAAATGGGGCCGAGATCGGAAATGTCTAACGCATTGCAGGCCGGACAGGTTCGACTCATATGACTTTCCAGACATGCGGCGTCGCCACTATAGACCGGGAAGCAACCGGAGCCATCCCGGAATGATATACATCCCTGGGATGGACCGAAAACAAAGCCGCCTGGTCTTCTTTATAAAGCCATTCCTTGTTGGGAATGGCCAGACCGGCGCCGATGACATATTCGCCCGCAGATAATGGGAATGAAGCAAACTCGCATTCTACGATGGTCTGCCCTTCTTGAAGAACTACCGGAACGGCCGAATCCGGTTGGGTTGAACATAGTAAAAGCGGAACCCCATACAGGTTTGATATTTGCAAAACGACCGATCCGGCCTGGATACGATAACGGGCCTGGCAGTAAAAGCGAAAGATTACCGTATCCCAGGTGGAAATGACATTCTTGGGATGCCCCTCTTTATCGAACAGTTCAATGCGAACGATTTCAAAATCAAGCTGCCTGCGCTTTTTATCAACCCGATGGTCATAGATCACGTTTGACGGCAGCCCATCGTCGCTGCCTTTGGAGAGCAGATCTCCTTCATACAGCTTGACGGTTTCCGAAACAGTGCCGGAGTGCCGGACCTTTCCTCTTTCAAGATACAGGGCATGAATACACAGATGCTGAATGGCGCTCATATTGTGGCTCACGAAAAGGACGGTTCTTCCCTTCTTGGAAACATCTCCCATTTTGCTTAAACATTTTTTCTGAAAAGCCGCATCCCCCACTGCCAGCACTTCATCCACCAGTAAAATTTCGGTTTCCAAATACGCAGCGACTGCAAAGGCTAAGCGCATGTACATCCCGGAAGAATATCTTTTTACAGGGGTCTCAATAAACTTTTCAATTTCAGCAAAAGCGACGATCTCATCGAACTTTCTGGTCACCTCCCACCGGTTCATCCCGAGGATGGCGCCATAGAGATAAACATTTTCGTGCCCGGTGAGTTCCGGATGAAAACCGGTTCCCACCTCCAGCAGAGAGCCGACCCGGCCGCTCAACTCGATTCGGCCTTCAGTCGGTTCGGTGATTTTCGAGAGAATCTTTAACAGCGTGCTTTTCCCTGCGCCGTTTCTTCCGATGATGCCGACGACATCTCCCTGTTTTACTTCAAAAGATATATCTTTAAGTGCCCAAATCGTGTCTTCGAAAGACGACGGCATGGAGCCGGGAGTCGGGAGCGAATTAATTTTCTTTTTGTTCCATGCGCTATGCGCCATGCTCCATGCTGCTTTCGCACGCTGAAAAGGCGCTTTGACCGTATCGACCAACGTTTCGCGGAATGTCCGGTAGCCTTGCCGGCGAACGCCGATGCGGTAGCGTTTCGAGAGGTTCTGAACCTTGATGACGGTGTCAGACATTTGTGAGCACAGAGCCGAAAGATTAGAGCGTGGAGCAAAGATTACAGAGTTATGTGCTTAAACCCATAAATTAAATTTTCAGCTCAGTCCTTTTTATTTTAATGATTTTATAAAACCTGTTATCATTCTGCAGAGCTCGTCCAGTTCAGAAAGCAGGTCTGTTTTTACCTCATTTGATATCAAATCTTCCATTTGAAACAATATGATCATGTTGGCATTTTCAAAGCTTTCTACCTATTCCAATAGCCCTTTTCCAAATTCCCAGATTTTCAAATCTAAACGAATAGTTCCCCATTATTCTCATTCTCGACTTTTATATTATTTATCCTCTCTGCTCTCTGCTTTCCGCTCTCTGCTCTCCGCTATTCTCACACCACATCCGCAAAGGTCTTTTCCATCCTTCTGAAATAATACATACCGCTGACAAAAATCAGAAGGATAACTACGGACGAAAGGCAAAGTAAAAACCAGTCGATCGGCTGATGCCCCAAAAGGGATGACCGGTATGCGTTGACAACCCCCCCCAACGGGTTTAATGCCAGGAGCCATTGATATTTTTCAGGCACCAAACTGACCGGGTAAATAACGGGTGTGATAAACATCCAAATCTGTACCAGAAAGGGAATCGCATAGCGGATATCCCGATACTGAACATTGAGTGCCGAAAGCCATAGACCGACGCCTAACGCACATAGAAAGGTGAGTGCTACCAAAAAGGGAAAGAGAAGAATTCCGACACCGGGGATAACTTTATAGTAGACCATCATGGCGAACAAAATCAGCATTGCGATGAAAAAATCAATCAATCCCGCAAGTGAGGAAGATCCCGGAATAAAGATGCGTGGAAAATAGACTTTGCTGATTAAATTGGCGCTGCCCACCAGGCTGTTGCCTGAATTTGTCAAAGCATTTGCAAAATAGGTCCACGGCAGAAGACCGGCATACACGAAAATCGGATAGGGGATCCCGTCGGAAGGCATCTTGGCCAATCGTCCGAAAAAAAGAGTGAATACGATCATAGTAAAAACAGGCTGGATGATCGCCCACAACCCACCCAGGACCGTTTGTTTATACCGGACCTGAATTTCCCGTTTGGTTAGAAAATACAGCAGCTCGCGATACTTCCATATTTCCTTAAAATCGACGGGTCTCCAGCCCGTGCTGGGTTCGATTATTGTCACCGGTTTATTTTCATCTTGATCGGGCATGCTTTATTTCGCCGCTTTGGTTTTTTCTTTTATTTCATCCGGCGGAATCAACCGGAAATCTCTACCGCAACAATTTAGATAGCTCCGCTTTGTCAATTACATCGGCAGATACCAATTAACCTACGGTCTTTTTTCTAATGAATGTAAAAACGGACCTCAACTTTATTGAAAATATCAGGTGTTATTATATCTAATAAAGTATAATTATGTCAAACTATTTATTAATATTTTATTGAAAAATTAAAAAGTTATGTCCTTTGCGGCATTGAAAATTGAACCTGTAATACCCTATTGGGAGCTTGACTAACAAGGCCATCGGAATTTTAAAAAAGGCGGAAAAAGGACACTTCACATTCAAAAAGTTCCAGTGTAATTGAATCAAACCGGACTGGATTTATAATCAGCGGGAAAATATTCTTTTCACGGCTGCGACAGTATCGAAGGCAAGACTCAGCAGGGCCGGAATCAAAAAGATGGTAAACACCGTGGAGATCATCAGACCGCCGACAATAACGCCGCCAAGACCGCGGTAGAACTCGGAGCCGGCGCCGGGAGATACGACCAGCGGCATCATTCCGCAAACGGTTGTAATGGCACTCATGTAGATCGGCCGGACGCGGGTGCGGACCGACTCGGCAATGGCCGTGCGCGGCGCCATCCGGCCTTCCCGGATATTATTCAAGGATTGATGAACGATCAGGATGGCGTTGTTGACCACAGTCCCCACCAGGATGACAAAGCCCAGCATGGTCAGAATGTCCAGGGGCTGATAGGCAATAAAGCGGTTGACCAGAAAGATTCCGATAAAGCCGCCGGCCGCTGCTAAAGGCACGCTGAACATGATAATGAACGGATAGAAAAAATTTTCAAACAGCGACGCCATCAGGAGATAACAGATAACCACCGCCAGGATAAAATTCCACTGCAGCGCCAGCCGGGTGCGGATCAGATTGTCAGCAGTTCCGCCCATATGAATGCTGTAAAGGCTGGATAGTATGCCGCTCTCTTTTATCGGAGCAATAATCCGTTCACTGACCATATCCATGGCAACTTCCAGAGAGATCTCCCGGGGAGGGATCACCTGGATTGTAATGGCCCGCTCCGAATCGATGTGGTTAATCTGGGTCGGCCCCTCTTCCAGGCGAATATCTGCCAGAGATCCCAGGGTCACTTTTTCTCCCCCCGGAGCGATGACGGATAACCCCGCGAGATCCTGGGTTCGTTCCATGCCCTCGTTCGCTCGCTTGACAATCAGGTCGATCTCATCGCCATAGAGTCGATAGGTACTGGCCTTGGCCCCGTCCACCAGTGCATCGACAGTTACGCCCAACTCACTCGTCGTCATCCCCAGGCGGGTTAAACGGTCCCGGTTGGGAAAAATCCGCAGTTCGGGATTCCCCAGGTCCAAACCCGGAATGGGCCGGACCTGCGCCTGGGGCAGCACCTGCATCGCCCCCCCGAAGATCTGCCTGCCGAGTTCGATCAGGCGGTTCAGATCCGGCCCTTTGATCTCGATTTCGATGGAGCGCCCCTCGCCGATTCCCTGTTCGAACAAGCCGGGCTGCACTACCACCGCAATCATTCCGGGAATTTTCCGCAGCGTGTTGTAAACATAGGGAAGCAGCTCGCGGGTGCGTTCCTGAACTTTTGAAATGATGCCCATAAACACCTGCTGCCCCCAGGCAACATAAAAAAACGATTGCACCGGCGGCAAGTTCAACTCCCGGGCGGTTTCGCTTGGTTCATCGCGTTCGATCAAGGGAAGTATGTCTGCTTCCACAATTTCGGCGATCTTTTCCAGTTCTCCCAGGTTATATCCCGGCGGCGGCAGCAGTATGCCGAAAAGCATCTCACGGTTGCCTTCCGGCAGATATTCTGTTTTCGGCATCAGATACAGGGCCATGCCGGTTGCCAGGGATATCAGCAGAACAATTATACCCAGACGAACGGATATGTAGCCGCACATCCAAAAAACAAATTTCGACACGATATTGACAAATCCACGCGCAATCCCGGCCGGCGTCCAGAATCTTTTTTTTACGGCGGTTTCAGGTTTAACCTTTCCTAAAATCTTGGCCGACAGAGACGGTATTGCAGTGATGGAAATCAGCAGGCTGAGAAGTACGGCACTGCTGATGGCGATGGAGATGTCCCTGAACAGCTGCCCGGCTTCTTCCTGGACAAAGATAACGGGCAAAAAGACGGCAACCGTGGTCAGCGTGCTGGCCAGCACCGCGCCCCAGACTTCGACCGTACCTTCATAGGCTGCCTGAAGACGGGTTTTACCCATCTCCCGGTGGCGGAAAATATTTTCAAACACCACAATCGAATTGTCCACTACCATTCCGACGGCAAAACTCAACCCGGCCAGGCTTACCACATTGATGTTGCGCCCCAGCAGCGTCATCACCAGAAATGTTCCGACAACGCTGATGGGAATCGCAACCGCCACGATTACCGTACTGGCAAAATTCCACAGGAATACCAGCAAGACAAGCACCGCCAGGCTGCCACCGACCAGAATGTTTTTCCGTACCAGGTCGATGGCGCTGTATATGTAACCGGTTTCATCATAAACCTGTTCCAGACTTAAGCGCCTGTCTTTCAGGAGCCCCGCATTCAATTCGTTGATGGTATCCTGCAGCTTCTGCATGACCACCAATACATTGGACCCGGGTTCGCGCACGGCATTCATGACGATGGTCGGTATGCCGACGTTTCTAACCACCACGTCGGTTTTCTGAAACCCGAGGGAAACGGCGGCAACATCTTTTACCGTAACCGGGATGCCGTTGACCCGCTTGACGATGACCTGTTCAATATCTGATTCACGCGTGTATTCCCCCACCGTACGGACAATATAGCGCCGTTTGCCCTCATCAAAATCCCCGGCACTGATGGTCCTGTTTTCGATATCAAGCGCCTGCATCAGTTCCGGAATCGTGATCTTGCGGGCTGCCAGCGACTTCAGGTCAACAATTACCTGCATTTCGCGCTCTTTACCGCCGTAAATATTGGACGAAGCAACCCCCGAAATTCTTTCAAACCTGGGTTTGACATATTCATCCAGGAAATCGTATTCCTGGTTTAAGACGCCCTCATAACCGTCCAGTGCCTTCAGTATAATCCAGGCAATCGCCTGCTCATTCCTCCCGCCGGACTTGATAATCGGTTTTTCCATATTATCCGGATAGCTTTTAACCTGATCCAGCTTGTTGGAGACCCGCAGCAGGGCTTCATCCGTACGGGTGCCGATTTCAAATAGAAGGTTGATATACGCCAGGCTGTCCCGGCTTTCACTTTTAATTTCCGTAAGGCCTTCCAGGTTTTTGAGCTCTTTTTCCTGGACATCGATGATTTCGCGTTCCACTTCAAGCGGGCTGGCCCCGCGCCAGACGGTTTCAACGGATATTTCCGGCAGGTCCACATTGGGCGTCAACTGGATCGGAATTCTGAAAAGCGAAATCAGGCCGAAAAGCACGACCAGAATGATGCCAACCGTCACCGTCACCGGTTTTTTTATGGCGGTGTCGACAAGTCTCATGGTACGATCTCAACCGTCTGGCCGGGACGGAGCCGTTCATTGCCGTGGGTGACCACCCATTCCTCCGGCTTTAAATCGCCGGCAACGGCAACCGCACCGTTATAGTATCCCAGGATGGAAACCATGACAGGAACCGCCTGGCCGTCCAGAACCTTAAAAACCAACCGGTCGCTGCCGGACATTATCACGGCATCCTTTGGAACCAGCAGTGCATTTTTTTGGTTAGCCAGGGTGAATGTCACCAGCGCTTCCATGCCGCTTTTGATTTTCAAGCCCGGATTGTTCAGGTTGATTCTGACCGGAATGGTGCGGGCGGCGGCGTCTCCCCGTGGCAAAATCGCAAAAATCCGCCCGGATATCGGGTCTGCTGAAATGCTCCTGACCATGACGCTTACCCGGCTGTCAGAGAGCAGATTGACAACATACCGCTCCGGGACGTCCACCGTAATGCGGACTTCCCCCAGGTCCAGCAGCGTGACGATCACACTTCCCGGATTGATCCATTCCCCGACCTGGGTATGCTCTTTGGCGATGAATCCGGAAAATGGCGCCACGACCTTTTTCCGGCTGATTTCATACTCAATCTGCTCGATTTCAGCGTCGCTTTGCAGCAGTCGCTTCTCCAGAACCATATGGGCATAAAATGCGGTATCATATTGGATATCTGAAATACTTTTCGTTTCCCGCAGTTTGCTGATTCTCTGGAGTTCCTTTAACGCATTTTCAAGGTTTGCCTCGATAACCGCTTTTGCGGCCTGGGCAGCCTTGAGGCGCAGCCGCAGATCGGTATCCTTCAACCGGACCAGCAGGTCGCCGCGCTTGACAGCGATACCTTCCTTGACCGGAAAGTACTCTACAATACCGGAAACTTCCGCCGCAACCATGCTGGTTGCGATCGCTTCAGCGGTTCCCACCAGCGAGACCTGCTCTGATACCAATCCCCGGGTCACCTGAGCAGCTTTCACCGGCGTTTTGGAAGATCCCTGCTGACCGGCTGCCGGCTCCGCCATAATAGTACCTAAACTGAAAAATACGAACGAAAGTAAAGCGGCCTGCCGTTTTATCCGTGATCCCTTCGGTTGTCTTTGTCCCATCTGATACCTCGGTTAATACTCTTGTGGTCTGAAAGCGCCGGCAGCGTTGCTCAATTGTTTAAAATAGTTGTGATTTGCCTGGTTGCAAGACCTTCATTGAGGGTTTTTTTATCGCTTAATCAGGTAATCGTCAAGGATTTAAGACCGGCCGACGGACAACCTGTTTGTCCGGAATTCTTAAAATTCGGAGGATTATTGCCTTGCCCCGAATGCCGTTGTGTTATATTTTATCAACACATGATATTCCGAATGCCAACTTTATACCTTGAAAGGATGAAAAATGAAATTAGCTGTCAGCGGCAAAGGCGGCGTCGGCAAGACGACGTTTTCCGCCCTGTTGATTCGAACCCTGAATGCCCAGGGAAAGCATGTCCTGGCAATTGATGCCGACCCGGACGCCAACCTTGCCGCCGCCCTTGGCATAGCCGACGCGGATAAAATTGTTCCCATTGCGGAGATGAAAGACCTGATTTTTGAACGAACCGAAGCCAAACCCGGCAGTATCGGCGGTTTTTTCAAATTAAACCCCAAGGTGGACGACCTCCCGGAAAAGCTGTCGGCCAAACTCGATCATATCAAGCTGATGCGCCTGGGGGGCGTTAAAAAAGGCGGCGCCGGCTGCATCTGTCCGGAGAGCACACTCCTAAAGGCCCTGATCACTCATATTGTCCTGGCCCGCGATGAGGTAGTGGTGATGGACATGGAAGCCGGCATCGAACACCTCGGACGGGCGACCGCCAGCGCGGTGGACCGTCTGCTGGTGGTGGTTGAGCCCGGCCGCCGCAGCATTGATACGGCCGGGCATATCCGTCAGCTGGCAGCAGAAATCGGGCTCAAACGGATCGGGGTGATCGGAAACAAGATCCGCACGCAAAAGGACCGGGAATTTCTGCAAAAGCACCTGTCCGACTTTGAAATTCTGGGTTTTATACCCCATGATGACGCTTTTATCGAAGCCGATTTAAACGGAATTTCACCCTATGACGTCGGTTCCGGCGCCCTTTCCGTGGTTCAGTCCATTATTGCTGAATTATAACCTGAATTTTGCAGATCTAATATCCCATGCAATCAAGGAGACCAGCCCCATACAAACAAAAACGCCGGTTTGACCGGGAGACGCATGCGGACATTACACCCGGCGCAGACAAAAGACTGGAGAAGGTTTTTGCCGCCATCGGGGTTCCGGCTCCCGAACCCTTCAAACCCGACCCGTTTCAACTGCAGTCCATAGCAGCCATCCGCCGCAGCGACTGTCTGGTGACCGCTCCCACTGGCGCCGGGAAAACCTGGATAGCGGAACAGGCCATCGCGCGGATTCATAATCAGGGCGGAAAATCCTGGTATGCATCCCCCCTCAAAGCCCTGTCAAATTCAAAATACGCCGAATTCTCTTCTATTTTTGGGGCCGAATGCGTCGGCATTCTCACCGGCGACCGGAAAGAAAATCCGGATGCCCCCATCATCGTCGGAACCACTGAGATTTTAAGGAATCAGCTTTACGACACCATGCACCAGGGCGAAACGCTGGCAGCTGATTTAGTCGTTCTGGACGAGGCCCATTTCCTGGGGGATCAGGACCGCGGGGTGGTTTGGGAGGAAATCATGATATACCTTCCTTCCCGCATTCCGCTCTTGATGCTGTCGGCAACCATCGGAAACGCCCCGCAAATCGCACAATGGCTTTCGTCCATTCGTGCCAAGAAATGCGTGGTGATTCAGGAGCATAAACGCCCGGTTCCACTCTTTCCGCTTTTCTTCCATCCATCCGGAACCCTTTACCCGCTGTTAAGCGCCGGCGGGCCTTCCGGGGGAAAAAGGCTCTACAAAAAAGTCGATCAATACCTTAAGAAGGGTAAGACCCGCAATCATTTCACATCGTCTCGTCAACTGCCCCCTTTTGGCGCCATTTTAGAAGTGCTTAAAAAATACAATCTGCTGCCGGCCATATTCTTTTTAAAATCACGGTCAGATTGCGACCGGGCGGTTGAACGCTGCACGCAAAACCGGATCCGAACCCCCCGCCAGGAAAAGGATCTTCTGGATCGAGTGGATGCACTTCTCTGTCATAATCCGCATTTGTCGCAACACCGCCAGCGGCACTATCTGGAAAGATTCGCCGTCGGCGCACACCACAGTGGACAATTGCCCGCCTGGAAGCTGGTTTTGGAGAGTCTGATGACCGAAGGCCTGCTGGATGCCGTATTTGCGACCTCCACGGTAGCGGCCGGCGTAAATTTTCCGGCCAGGACCATGGTGTTTTTCAACTCAGATCGATTTAATGGGATCGAATTTCAACCCCTCAGTCCTACGGAATTTCACCAGATGACCGGAAGGGCCGGGCGCCGCGGCAAAGACCATATCGGCTTTGCCATGGCCGTTCCGGGAAAGTTTATGGATCCCCGGCTGGTGGCCCGGCTGATAGACGCTCCGCCGTCAAACGTGGAAAGTCAGGTCAAGATTAATTTTTCGATGGTCTTGAACCTGCTGCTGTCGCACACCCCCGACCAGGTTGAAGACCTATTAAAAAAGTCTTTTGCGACATATCTACTCCGGCACAACGGCAAAAGGAAAGAGCCGGCAAAAGTCTCTCACGGTCACAGACTGCTGTGGCAGGAATTTTTGCGGCATCTTAATTTTCTGATTGAAAACAAATATGTTGCACCGGACGGCCAGTTGGAAAAGGATGGGATCTGGGCCTCACGCCTCAGAATCGATCAACCCCTGATGGTAGCGGAAGGGTTTCGGCGGGAACTTCTGCCCGGCGCCGACCCGGCTCTCCTGGCCGCCGTCATGGCCGCTTTTGTCAATGAACGCGAGCCCGACGACCGGATCGATAAAAAATTTCTACCCAAAAAACTGATGAAAACTTTTCATAAAATCAGACAGGGGCTGCGCCCCTTCAGCAGATACATGCAGACACGCGGATTCAGCATCGTACCGCTCTTTTTAAGACCGGCAGCTACGTTATATCATTGGGCGACAAAGCAGTCCTGGGAGGATGTCCTGGCGCTTTCCGAAATTGAAGAAGGGGATCTGGCCATGCTGATTCTGCGAACGGCTGACAATCTGCGACACATCAAGGCCTTGGCGCCGGTTTTTCCGGAAGCGGCCGAGACGGCCGGCAACGCCATCGGACTCATATTGCGTGACCCGGTCGTCATGGATTACGATGAATAATCCGAACGCTTACAAGTGGGGTAAAAAGTTGTTTGGGTCGCCTTCATTATCGATCAGGCGGCCGAGATCTTCGGGCTTGAAAGAAACATGGCTGAAAAGTTTCGACTCCAGTTCCTCAGTTTTCTTCCAGAGCCAAAGCAATCGCTCGCGGTATTCCGCTCCGGAGGCATACTTTTCCAGGATATACTCCATCCGTACATTCAATGAAACGATCCGGTCATGCAGTACACGCTTATCGGCATAGTTAACCAGTTCGGCTTCCGTCGGGAAATCGGATTCCGCATAGTTGTCCAGACGAACATGCTGACCGATGATGCGCCCCACTTCAGGATACCCCATTTCATTGAGAAATTGAGCTCCGGTCAGCACATGGTTTTCGTGGGTGGCAAAGCTGCGCGTCTTGGTAATATCATGCAGCAGTGCAGCTGCCTGAACCAGATTACGACTCAAACCGATCGGGACGGGACGGATATGATCCGCCAGAAAGATTGCCACGCGGCATACCTGAAAAGAATGCACCACGATATGATCCAGCATGTTCATCTGACGAATCAGGCCAAGGCACGTCTGTCGCGACGGGATCCGCATCGGTTCCATCTCCTTGCAAGGACTTTATCAGATCCAACTGCAAAAGGCCACTAGGGAATGGGCAACATCCCGAACATTTTCATCCGGCCGGCGGATGGTTTAACATTGACAAATGACGGCCGGAGAGATAAGAATTCAACCGGCCTCAAACCGTTATTCCCGTAGTCTCGTCGATGCCAACTACGTTGATTGTTTTTTACACCGGATGCACCTGATACAGGAGAAACCAAGATGAACATCGTTAAGCGGCACCCGGCGCTTTTCTGGGGTCTGGGCATTATGATCCTTTTTTTAGGGCTTGGCGTTTTCCGGGTCGAGTTTTTCGATACCCTGGAATTCAAATTTTACGATGTCATGATCAATTTACGTTCCGACCCCGAATCCCCAAGCGATATTGTTCTGGTGGACATCGATGATGATTCCATTGAAAAAATCGGACGCTGGCCGTGGCCCCGGTCGCTGATGGCCGAAGGGATCGGTAAAATTTCTGCCGGCAACCCGAAGGTTATCGGTTTTAGTCTGATCCTCAGTGAACCTCAGGAAAGCATCGGCTTAAAAGAAATTATCGGACTTGAAAATTTATTTGCCGCAACGCTCTTGAAACAGTCCGGAGAATCGGGCCAGGCATTTCTCAAAGCCATCGGCGATGCCCAATTGCGGCTGGACAATGACAGCAAACTGGCTCAAGCGATTCATGCCGCCGGAAACGTAATTTTACCGGTATTTTTCAAGGAATCGGCGGTGGCAATCGAAACCCGGCAAAAAGGGGATGATCGGCTGGCAGCCCAGGCGGTTTTGGATGTCCGCAACCCGGAAGGTTTCAGTACGCCCTGGGCCAATGAAATCGTCCTGCCGCTCCCGATTTTCCTGGATGCCGCCAAGGGAATCGGCCATATCAACCTTGCCTATGATATGGATGGAAAGGCCCGGCGCGAACGCCTGCTTTACAAATACAATGGAATTTATATTCCCTCTTATACCGTCAGGCTGGCAGCTCATTATCTGAACATCCCCGATAGCAGCATACGGGCTGAGCTGGGATCGGAAGTTTACCTCGGCGCGCTTAACATTCCGACAACCACCCATACGGAATTTCTGGTGGGTTTTAAAGGCCCGCGCGGGTCATTCAAGCATTATTCCTTCTTTGACGTTATCAACAACAAAGTCCCCGCCAGCGTCTTCCGAAACAAGCTGGTTTTGGTAAGCCCCACGGCAGCCGGGATCATGAATCCCCTCAGCACTCCCACCGATGCAACCATGCCGGTAGGTGAATTTTCCGCCCATGTCCTCTGGGCCATTCTGAACAAAAATTTTATCCGGGAGCCTTCCTGGGTGCCGGCCCTGGAATTGCTGCTGATCGTTATTTTCGGAATCGTCGTCACCATTCTTCTGCCGAGATTGAAAGCTCTGACCGCCGGACTGGCATTTGTGCTGCTGGCCATCCTGCTGATCGGCGGCGCCGCTACTTTTTTTATTACACAAGGGGTATGGCTCCGGATGATGTATCCGCTGATGCTGCTGTTTTTCGGTTATATCGGAGTAGTCAGCCTGAAATACTTCGTAACCGAAACCCGCCAGGAAAAAGCCGAGGGCGAGTCGGCTGAAACAAACCGGATGCTGGGGGTTTCCTTTCAAAGCCAGGGCATGCTGGACATGGCATTCGACAAGTTCCGCCGGGTTCCGGTCGACAATGAAATGAAGGACATTCTCTACAACCTGGCACTGGATTACGAGAGAAAAAGACAGTTCAACAAGGCCGCGTCCGTTTACGAATATATTGAATCACACGACAGTAAATTCAAAGATGTTCAGGCAAAGAAGACCAGACTGATTCAGGCCAGCGAAACGATGGTTTACGGAAGCGGCTTTCTGGGCGGAGGCACCGGCGACGGCCTGCTGGCCACCGGCACCGATACCAAACCGACCCTGGGTCGATATGAGGTTGTTAAGCAGTTGGGTAAAGGCGCCATGGGTATTGTTTATCTCGGTAAAGATCCTCGCATCAATCGAACCACTGCGATCAAAACATTTCGCTTCTCTGATGATTTCAAGCCGGAAGAGATCGAAAAACTAAAAGAAACGTTCTTTCGAGAGGCGGAAAGCGCCGGGACGCTGTCGCACCCCCATATTGTGACGATCTATGACGCCGGTGAAGAACAGGATCTGGCTTACATCGCCATGGAATTTCTAGAAGGCGAAGACTTTGAAAAATACACCAAAAAGGAAAACCTGCTGCCCATGCGCAAAGTGATCGACTATGTCGCCGATATCGCCGACGGCTTGGATTACGCCCACCAGCAGGGGATCGTTCACCGGGATATTAAACCGGCCAATATCATGCTCTTAAAATCCGGCGTTGTCAAAATCACCGATTTCGGCATCGCCCGCATCACCGCCTCATCCCAGACGCAGACCGGTGTCGTCAAAGGCACGCCCTTTTATATGTCGCCGGAACAATTTTCAGGTGAAAAGGTGGATGGCCGTTCCGATATCTTCTCTCTGGGAACGATGACATATCAGCTCCTGACCGGCGCGCTCCCCTTTAAAGGGGACAGTCCCTCGGCCCTGATGCATCAGATTTTGAACATTGCACCACCGGACCCCAGAGAGTTTAATCCCAAAATTGTCAAACCGCTGGTTCTGGTAATCAATAAGGCCCTGATGAAGGATCGTGAAAAACGCTACCAGAAAGCTGCGTTGATGGCCGCCCATCTCCGTGAAATCGGAAAAAAAATAGATGCCGTCATGCTGACACGCAAAACACCGTAACCGATACCCGGAAGATATTGAGACGTCCGGGTTCTTTAACGAAACTCTTGACCTGAAATGTTTTTTGTCATAATAAAAATAAGGGATTAATCTGAATTTTTCAAGCAGCCGCGACCCGGTATATAAGGGCGCCTTCGTTTTTATTTCGTACTGCACGGCTCTTGTTCGAACAGGCATTCCGGATTAGAATTATGGTGACCATCGAATCAGCGGGACTTACCGATGTGGGTCGAAAACGGACAGGCAATGAAGATGCCTTCTTCCTGGATGCCGAGACCAACCTTTATATTGTTGCTGATGGCATGGGTGGGCACCAGGCCGGTGAAGTCGCCAGCAGTCTCGTAGTCGATACCATGCGCGACTATATGAAACGGTTCAGGCAAGACCCCGCTGCCGAAGAAATGAAAGACCTCGATGCAACTCTTTCAAGAGAAGCCAATCGGCTGCTTTCCAGTATTCATCTGGCCAATCTGGGCGTCAATAAGGTTTCACAAACAAAGGAAGCGTACCGGGGCATGGGCTCCACCGTCTCCGCGGTATTCTTTACGGATGAAACCCTTATCGCCGCCAACGTGGGTGACAGCCCGATCTACCTGGTCCATAACGGCACGATTGAACGCCTTTCAGTCCTGCATACGGTTATGGCGGAGCATGCCGCCATCGATCCCGAAGGTGCCGCCAATTTGGGAAGAGAATACCGCCACATGCTGACCCGTGCCATGGGCATTGAAGAAATGGTGGAACCTGACATCTGCGAAATTCCTTACTTTAAGAACGATATTGTGGTCATCAGTTCCGACGGTTTAAGCGACAAGGTTTCGGCGGATGAAATCCTGGAAATAGTCAACAATGAAAATCCTGAAAAAACCTGCCGCAAACTGGTCGATCTGGCCAATGAACGCGGCGGCGATGATAATATTACGGTGATTGTTGCCAAGGTTAAAAAAACACTTCATGGAACGGGCGGTTTTCCGGAGCTGCTCTCGCGTATCTGGGAAGGTTTATTCAATCCTTTCAAAAAAATTTTTAAATGAAAAGGTGATGCGATGCCGACTTTTACACTTAAATTTAAAGAAAATGTCATATCAGAGTACCGCTTGGGAAAAGGGCAGTCCATGACTATCGGCCGGCGCGAGGACAACACGATTTGTATCGAAAACCTTGCCGTGTCCGGTCATCATGCCAAGATCGACTCCGTTGGAGATGGCTTTTTATTGACGGACCTGCAGAGTAAAAACGGTTCATTTGTAAACGAGCAGCAAGTCACGTCGCATTGGATCAAAAGCGGGGATCTCATCACTATCGGCAAACATACTCTGGCCGTCAGTTTCGGCAAAGACGAAATCCAGCCGGCAGGCGCGGACGCCATGGACCAGACCATGGTTATGGATACCGAAAAATACCGGAGTCTGCTGGCCAAAAGTGCCTTAAAAGACGAAACCAAAGTGATGGACAAGGAGCAGCCTGCGATCTTGTCCTATCTGGCGGGGGGCGCAGGTGAAATTGAACTTTCAAAAAAACTCATCAAGATCGGTAAGGACGCCTCCTGTGATATTGTCGTCAGCGGCCTGATGGTGGGGCATACGGCCGCCACCATCAGCCGGCGGCCTAACGGATATTTTTTGAGTTTTGTAAGCGGCATGTCCAAACCGAAAGTCAACGGTGAAAGCGTTAAAGAATCCGTTAAACTGGAGGAATTCGATACGATTGAAATTGCGGGTATAAAGCTGCAGTTTGTTCATTCGAAATAGTGGGCCGGACCGTCCCGGAGCGGATTCATTGAGTTCATTGAGTCACTTGGGTTCGTTGAGTTTGTTAATCCTCAATTTTTATTGTCATTCCGGTCCCGCCAGGGCGGGAGACGGAATCCAAGAACCCAACAAACCCAATAATATGCTGCCGTTGCAGAATCCTGAGTAATATTGTTGCGGGCGCTGCAGCCCAAACCCCATCAGGCTTATTTACGCTTTTAAGTGTATGTTTCTGATAAAGGGTCTAAAAATCCGGCCGTCTTTTGAACAAAAGACGGCCGGTCTTTTTATTGAAGAAAAGCTCCAGAGGCTATCATCCCTTCACTTCTTTTATCTTGTCCGTAAGTGCGGGTATAAATTCCAGGATATTTTCGACCACACCGACATCGGCCACTTGAAAAATCGGTGCTTTGGGATTTTTATTAACGGCAACAACATATGGAGACCCTTTGATGCCGCCCATATGTTGGAAAGATCCGCTGATACCTAATGCCAGATAAACTTTGGGTTTTACGGTCTTTCCGGAAGTGCCGACCTGACGTGATTTTTCCAGCCATTTGGCATCAACTATCGGACGGGAGCAGGCCACATCCGCCCCCATGACAGCGGCCAGTTCGTTGACCATCTCAATATTTTCCTGATCCTCGATCCCGCGACCCACGGAGACCAGGACATCGGATTTGGTGATATCAACATCGCCGACTTCGGCGGCAACCACTTCCATAAAGCGGCGGGACTTTCCGGGGATGCCCTCTGCCGTGGCTTCAGCGCTCTTGTCCACGGTTTCTCCACTCAACGCCCGGCTCTCATCTGCGGCAAATGAACCGGGACGAATGGTAATGACGGCGCCGCCGGACAAGTCACAACTGACATGCGTGCTGACCTGACCGGAGTATTCTTCGCGAACCGCTTTGAGTTTCCCTTCCGTGATTTCTTCAAAACCGATCGCATCGGAGAGGTAAGCCGCATCCAATTTAACGGCAAGGCCCGGCGCAAGATCCATTCCGAAATGCTCATGCGGAATAAGGACAATACTTCCCTTCGGCAGGATACGACCCAGCATTCCCCGCAAGACTTCAGCATTCACATGGGCCAGCGCCTCGTTTTCAATTTTCCAGACGGTTTCATAGGAAGCGGCCGCCAGGCTGCAGGCCGCTGCCAGCGCATCGCCCGCCCCGGCTACCAGTGCGGTAACGGAGGACCCCGGATCAATTTTTTTTGCAGCGGTTACCAGCTCAAGCGCAGTGTCATCTATTTTACCGTCTTTTTGGATGATATAAGCAAAAATCTGTTGAGCCATTATTTGAGTCCTCCTTTGGTCTTTAAAAGTTCAACCAGTTTATCCAATTTCTCTTCCGCACTCCCTTCCAGGATTTCAGCGCCTTCGCCCAGTTCCGGTCTGAAGTAGTCCAGCCGCTTCACTTTGGCAGCGGCGGCACCGACCGATTCCGGTGCAAGCCCCAGATCGGAAGCCTTGTGGACGGGAATCTCAACGGAAGCCACCTTGCGAATTCCCCGGATACCGACGTAGCGGGGCTCATTAATTCCGGTCTGGATTGAAAGAACGCAGGGTAGATCCATCTCGTTCATCTCCTGATTTCCCCCGGCAATCTCACGTCCGACCTTTATGCGTTTATCATCCAAAACCTCTAAATGATTGACCAGTGAGGCATAGGGCCAATCCAGCATCGCCGCCAGCATCCCGCCGATCTGGCCGGCGCCGTCGTCGGCCTGGGCGCCGGTCAGGATGAGATCATATCGGCCTTTTTCAACTTCGGCTTTGATGATACGGGCAATGCCTTTGCCATCAGAGCCGGCAAAGGATTCATCCGACAGGAGAATCCCCTTGTCGGCGCCCATCGCCATTTCCCTGCGCAACACCTCCTCAGCATCTCCGTCCCCCACCGATAGCACCGTAATACTGCCGCCGATTTTGTCTCGAATCTGAATAGCCTCTTCAACAGCATAATTGTCCCATTCATTGACTGAGTAAACCAGATCCCCGCGTTCAATATCGGTACCATCGCGGCCGACTTCGATCTCGTTTTCCGCAGTATCCGGGACCCTTTTCACGCATACTAAAATTTCCATATTTTCCCTCCCAGAAATTGATTTTGAGTCTATTGATTAAGCTCCCCCTAATTATCTTGACGTGCATCCCCTCACTCAAACACTCTCTTGCCGGGCCATTGAGGTTGAGGTTAAGGCTGAGGTTGAAAATACCCATCTTAACCTTAACCTCAGCCTCAGCTGAGAGAGGTAGCAATTCATCAATACTATTTCGAGACCAGATGGCGATCAATCAATTCAACAATATCGATCACCTGCATTTGACCTTCCAGACCGCTTGTTTTAATGGCGTCTTCAATATTCACCATACAGAACGGACAGGCGGTAACAATCACGGTAGCACCGGCATTTTTGGCCATCTCAACCCTTAATTTTCCCATGCGGGTCTCTTCGATCGGTTCATAATAAAGCATCAGCCCGCCGCCGCCGCAACAGAATGAACGGTCCCTGCATTTTTGCATGTCAACCCGCCGGATGCCCGGAATCGCGTCGATGACTTCCCTGGGAATGTCATAGATGCCGTTGTGGCGTCCCAGATAGCAGGGGTCATGGTAGGTATAAACGGCCGCAGAATCTTCAACGGCTTTCAGCTTAATTTTTCCGGTCTTGATCTCCCTTGCGATGGTCTGACAGATATGTTCCACCGGGGGTATTTCAGTATAATCATTTTTAAGGGCATTCATGGCATGCGGATCCGACGTAACGATTTTGCCGATACCGGCGTTTAAAATAGCTTCCGTATTACGATCTCTCAGATCCAGAAAAAGCATTTCTTCCCCGAAACGCCTGACTTCGTGTCCGCTGTCTCTTTCCTCCGGTCCCAATATTCCGAAATCAATCCCGGCCGCGGTCAACACCCGCGCCGTTGCCTGGGCAATCTGCTGAATGCGGTCATCATAAGAGGTAATACTGTCGACAAAATAGAGTGTTTCAGCCGTCGTTTTTTTCTGGAGAATCTTCACCGGGGCGTCCGGCGCCATCGCGGCCGTCCATTCCGCCCGTTTCTTTTCCATTTTCCCATAGGGGTTTCCCCGCTTTTCAATGGCTCCCAAGGGCTTTTGCAGGGATTGCGGCACCATCCCCTGATCCACCATGTAACGTCTTAAATCAACAACCTTGTCGATATATTCGATCAGGAGCGGGCATTCCTCTTCACAGGCGCCGCAGGTCGTGCAGGACCAGATTTCATCCTCTTCCAGAATATGGCCGATCAGGGTCTTGCTCTCGGCCTTTTCACCCCGGATCGGATAAAGCTGATAGGCATAGTCGCGGCACTTGATGGAAATAAACCGGGGCGAAAGCGGCCGGCCGACTGCATTGGCCGGGCACTGGTCCGAGCACCGGCCGCAATCCGCACAGGCATAAAAATCAAGCATGTGCTTCCAGGTGAAATCTTCAAACTTGTTCACGCCAAAGGCTTCAAGCTCTTCAATTTTATCCTCGCTCACACCCCAGCGCACCGGTTTGACGGTACCTTTGTTCAGTTTCATGGAAAAAAGAGTGGGAATCGCCGTAATCAGGTGAAAAAACCTGCCGAAAGGGAGAAAGCAGAGAAAAATGAAAAACGCCAGTTCATGGAAATAATATGCCCCCAGATGGATCCCCTGGAGAGCTGCACCGGATGTCGAGGCCAGCAGGTGTGTAACAAACCAGATACCGGTAGCGGGAATCATGAGGGGAGGGGCTATTCCCTTGTGAACGCCGGCGGCAACCTGGCTACCCTGGAAAAACATGTCCGCAACCATCAGGCTTGCAATCAGAAGAAGTGCAACAATCGTTTCCCAGGTGCGGTCCTTGCCGTACCTGGCGGGCACGCTGTACCTGTTCGGCCGAAAAATCCCCCGGCGAATGACGGCGGCGATGCAGGCGATCAGGACAAAAGTGGCCACAAAATCCTTTACGTTGGTATAAATGTTTCCCGGCAGTCTGGCAAACTCCGGCAGCACCAAACCGTCGAAGATGCCGATCAGCGGCAAAGTGATCCAGCGCAGCGAAATAACGATAAAACCGGCCAGTATCGTGATATGAATGGCGCCGGCCAGCATGTAACGGGGCATGCGGTGATGGGGGAGCATAACTGTATTGACCGACCGTTCGGCTATCCGGTCCCGGCGCGGATCCGGCGCGCCCAGAAACAAAGGCCCCAGCCGTTTGTATATCAAAAACAATAAAACACCTAAACCGACCAGAGGAATCAAAACCGAAAAAATAACCGAAGGAATACCCAGAATCGCTGCTTTTGCAGGTGAAATCAATAAAGGTTCCATTTTAGTCTTTACTCCCGTCGCAAATTGGGGTAGATAAACCTTAAAAACTGAATGAGCATTCATTCATTACTATAAATAGTTCCCGACCCTGTCAAGTAGAATTTTAATTAGCATTTTTTGCGGAATAATAAAACAGATAAATCAAAGGAGGCTTTCATGACAACACCATCACCATACCTTGAAAAACCGTGGCTGGCACATTATGAAGCAGGAGTTCCGGAAAGCTTGCAATATGAAGAAATCTGCCTGCCGGATATTCTGGAAAGGTCGACCCGGGAGTTTCCGGATAACATGGCCCTCCTGTTTCAGGGGTATACGGTATCCTTTCGCGAATTAAATGAAATGGTCAATCGCTTTGCTACCTGCCTCACGGATCAGGGGATTCGCAAAGGCGACAGCGTTGCCATTCTCCTGCCCAATACGATTCCCTGTGTCGTCGCTTACTATGCCACCCTAAAAATAGGCGCCGTCGTTGTCATGAACAACCCGCTGTATGCCGACCGGGAATTGGAGCATCAGTTTAACGATTCAGAATCCCGGATATTGATTACCCTTGATCTTCTGGCAAATCGCATGATCGACCTGAGACCCCGGACAAAGATCCGGCAAATCATCTACACCTCCATCGGCGATTATCTGCCTTTCCCGAAAAACCTGCTCTTTCCCCTGGTTGCCAAAAAGAAAAAACTGGCCGCGGACGTTAAACCGGCCGACAGCGTTTACAAATGGAAAACGCTTTTGAATCAATATGATCCCACTCCGCCCGAAATAAAGGCCTCCTTTGAAGACACGGCAATGTATCAATATACCGGCGGCACAACCGGGGTTTCCAAAGGCGTTATTCTGACCCATGCCAACCTGAGCAAACAGGTCCAGCATATTGCCGCCTGGTTCCCGAAGTTTACCAAAGGAACCGAAATCATGCTGGGCGCGCTCCCCTTTTTTCACGTCTTCGGACTTTCCACCGCCATGAACTTTGCCGTTTACATGGGTTGGGGCGATGTATTGGTTCCAAAACCCCAGCCGGAACAGCTCCTGGAAAGCATTCGGAAATTTAAACCGACGTTTGCCCCCCTGGTTCCGACCATGTATATCGGCATACTGAACCATCCCGACATCAATAAAACCGACATGACCTCCATCAAGGGATGCTTTTCCGGCAGTGCGCCTCTTCCGGTGGAAGTGATCAGGGCGTTTGAAGAAAAAACCGGCGCGGTCATCGTCGAAGGTTACGGTTTGACCGAAACCTCTCCGGTTACGCATATAAACCCGTTCAGCGGCGGCAAACGCAAGGTCGGCAGCATCGGTCTGCCGATTTCCGACACGCTCTGCCGCATTGTCGACCTGGAAACCGGAAACACGGATGTCCCGTTGGGCGAGACCGGTGAAGTATTAATTAAAGGACCGCAGGTGATGAATGGATACCGCAATATGCCGGATGAAAGCGCAGCGACCCTGACGGACGGATGGCTGCATACCGGCGATATCGGTAAAATGGACGCGGAAGGCTATTTTTATATTGTCGACCGCAAAAAAGACATGATCATATCAGGCGGTTATAATGTCTATCCTCGCGACATCGAGGAGGTCTTCTATGAAAACCCGAAAATACAAGAAGCCTGCGCCATCGGCATCCCCCATCCGCACCGGGGGGAAGCCGTCAAGGTCTTTGTGGTCCTGAAAGAAGGGGAAACCGCAACCCAGGAGGAATTGCTCGAATACTGCCGGAACAAGCTTGCAAAATTTAAGCTGCCGACTGAAATCGAATTCAGAATTGAACTTCCCAAAACCAATGTAGGGAAAATATTGAGAAAAGATCTGAGGACCGAAGAGAAGGCCAAAAGAGGCTGACTTGACCCAATCTTGACATATTCGTAAAAAGTCCCAAAACCCGTCATGCCTGCGAAGGCAGGCATCCAGAACCATATGAAATCACTGGATTCCCGCCTTCGCGGGAATGACGCTAAAGGGGTATTTTCGACTTATTAAGAGACCATCAATCTTAAATGGAATAAAAACCGGCCATACCAAAGGGCGAGGTTGAACCCTCGCCCTTTGGCCTCATGCCGGTTGGCGCCCAATGGACGCAGCAACGCTTTTATGCTTTTATATCTTTTTGGTTTTGCCCACTCCTTAAATCAGACCGACCGGCCTCAACTTATCCACCAAAAGCCGATTCCGGTATTTCAATGGCGGCCCCATTGGTTTCCGCAATCGCATCCAATCGGCCGAGTGTAACCGGCAGAACATAGTGGATAAAAAATTCGGCACTCCTGATCTGGCCCTCGTAAAAAGCCGCATTTTTATCCGTCCGGGCCATTTTAAGCCTGATTTCGGGAGCACTGCCGCCCGCCAGTTTTTCAAGTTTGGGAGCCGCTATCGAAGCCCGCCACAGCAGCATCCAGGCCATCACAATATCGCCGGCCGCCTCCATGAAGGGGTGCGCGAATGCAAAAGCGTTTAGGACTTTGGGCGACATGGCGGTTGCTCCCAGATTAAGAGCCACCTCGCCCAGCCGGTTCAAGGCCTTTTCCGCTTTGGCGGACATGTCTTGCAGCCCATCAATTTTTTTGGCGGCGGCGATGGTCTTATGTACCTCTCCGAAAAAATCCATAACGGGTTTGCCGCCCTTCATGCCCAGTTTTCTGCCCAGAAGATCCATCGCCTGAATGCCGTTGGTTCCTTCATATATGGGCGTGATGCGGCAATCCCGCATAAGCTGTTCCACCGGATATTCTTTGATATACCCGTAGCCGCCATAGATCTGAACGCCATGGCTGCAGACTTCACAGGCCTTGTCGGTGACATACCCCTTGGCAATCGGAATGAGAACTTCAATGATGCCTCGGTATTTTTCTTTCTCTTCTTCCCGGTCGGAGGTTTCAATTTTGTCATAGCACAGGCCGGTATAATAAATCAGGCTGCGCATCCCCTCGGTCATCGATTTCATGATCATCAATTGCCGGCGTACATCCGGATGCCGGATTATCGGCACCGACGGCGCGTTATCATCGCGCATGTTCAACAGGAACTTTCCCTGAACCCGCTCGCGGGCATAATTGAGCGCATACATATAGGACGCGCTGGCGAACCCGAACCCCTGCAAACCCACCAGCAGGCGCGCTTCATTCATCATCAGAAACATTTCGCGCATCCCTTTGTTCTCTTCTCCCAGCAGATACCCGCGGCATTTCCCCTTGCCCCCCAGCGTCAACGAGCAGGTTGCATTGCCGTGGATCCCCATCTTTTCTTCAATGCCGGTACAAACCACGTCATTGAACTCACCCAGGCTGCCGTCGTCGTTCACCCATATTTTAGGGACTACAAACAATGAAATTCCGCGGGTACCCTGCGGCGCACCTTCAATGCGGGCCAGAACCGGATGAATGATATTTTCCGACAAATCGTGTTCGCCCCCGGAAATAAATATTTTGTTTCCGGAAATCGAATAGGTTCCGTCCGGATTTTTAACCGCTGTCGTAGTCAGGGCGCCAACATCCGAACCGGCTTCCGGTTCGGTCAGCAGCATGGTGCCGCACCATTTGCCCGTATACATTTTTTTAAGAAAAATTTTCTTCAGCGCTTCAGTGCCGAAAGTTTCAATCAGCTTGCCGGCCCCGTGGGTCAGACCCGAATACATCATAAAGGGGCAATTGGCGCCGACGAAATACTCGCTGGCCGCCATCGCAACCGTTCGCGGCATACCCTGGCCGCCCCACTCCGGGTCCTCAACCATGGCGACCCATTCGCCTTCCTTAAAAAGTTCATAAGCCTTCTTAAATGACTCCGGCACGGTCACTTTTCCGCCCTCGAACTTACAGCCTTCTTCATCGCCCGGCTTACATGCCGGCAAAAGCTCCTTGATGGCCAGGTTGCGCGCTTCCGAAACGATCAGATCAACCGTCTTGCGGTTAAATTCGGCAAACTTTTCATGTTTACTTAACTGTTCAACCTGCATTTGTTCATGCAGCACAAAGTCGACATCCCGTCGATCAGCTATTAACTGTGCCATAAAATGATTCTCCTTGTATGATGGATTCATCTGCGGCCGTTACGATCTTAACCCGTTCCGGCCGGCCTGTCCTTTTTTGTTTCCCTGAAACTGCCGATCCCCCTGATATAAAGATCAACCAGCGGATCGGCCATAGACACAAGATCATATTCACGCTCGGAATGCAGCCAGGTGTTGATCACCTCGTCAATGGCGCCCAGAATATAGCGTTTCACCAAGCCCACATAGAGATCTTTGCGAATCGTCCCTTCCTGCTGGCCTTGTTCGACAATCTCCGTAACGATGTTCAAATACATTTTAGACATCTCTTTGAGCTGCTTTTCCACCAGGCGGCTGTTCTGATGAATTTCAACCTGGTAGACTACGGCCATGTTTCGGTCGCGCTGAAATTCATCCAGATGCCTGAAAACCAGTTTTCTCAATTTTTCTAAAGCGTTCTCTGCCCCTTTAACGTCTTCGCGAAAACGATCGAAGATTTGTTTGGCTTTAAAACTGAAAAAATTGACTAAAATATCATCCTTATTTTTAAAATAAAGATAGATAGTCCCATCAGCGACACCGGCTTCTTTGGCAATCTGCGATATTGTCGATTGAAAAAAACCCTGTTCGGCAAAAATCTTGATGGCCGCCTCCAGAATACGATGGTATTTATCGTTATTTTTTACTTTTTGGCTAATCTTGGCCCTCCCGGGAAAAACAATAGAGATCGGTTTATTATGAATGAATGTTCATTCATTTTAATGGGGAAACATTCCCCTGTCAAGTAAAATTCGTTAAAATCCAGGCGGGAGCAAAATAAAATTTAAATACATTTATATTAAATAGTTATTGTTTAAATTTTCTGTTTTTCCTAACGGATACTGTCTATTCGGTCCTCTGTAATGTAAATGAGCTTTAATTCATTTTTCACAAATATTTTTTCACAACGGTCTTCTGTTTGAGCTTTTCGATCAGTTCGCCGATTTCTTTGCGGATTTTATCCTGCTTGAGATGCTGTTCAATTTTGCTTTTGACCTGATCAAACGCGGCCATGGTTTCCGGCTTTTTGTCAACAACCTTGATCAGATGAAAACCAAAACCGGTTTCCACGATTCCGCTCACTTCGCCCGGCTTTAACGCAAAGGCAGCATCTTCGAAAGGTTTTACCATCTGGCCGCGACCGAAATAGCCCAGATCGCCGTTTCTGGAACTGCTGGGCCCCTGTGAAAAGGCCTTCGCAAGGGCTCCAAAATCTTCCCCGGCATCAAGTTTTTGCTGAATCTGTTCCAGTTGTTGACGCGCTTCCGCTTTTTGGGAGCCGTCCGCCTGCGGATCGACTTTTATCAAAATATGACCGGCGTGAATCTTCTCTGGCTGCTTAAAAAAATCAGGATGTTGATCATAATAGGCGCGAACTTCCGGTTCGGACACCGAAATTGCCTGGGCATAATTTTTATCGATAAATACTTTTAATTCTTGTTCCTGCCGGATCTGTTTTTTTATCTCCGCTTCGGAAATATTCATCAGTTGCAGCGCCTGATTAAATTCGGCTTCTCCTGGAAACCGCTTTTTCAGCTCTTCATACGCTGCAGCAACCTCGGATTCCTTTGCTGTAATATTCTGACGGCGACTCTCCTGATAAATCAACTCGCGGTTAATCAGGCTCTCCAGCAAATCCTTTTTTATCGCAGCAAGTTCGGTATCGGTCAGCTGCCGGCCCTGGCCGGCAAGTCTCTGCTGAATCTGGCCCATTTCACGCTCCAGCAGTTTCTTTGTAATAATTGTACCATTGACGCTGGCGGCCGTATCTTCCGTTACTCTTTTCTCTTGCGCAAAAGCAGTCGACCATAATCCTGACACCCAGAATAAAAACCAGACAATGCACCAACTTTTAAAATATTTCCTGCCCATTCAACACAGCCTCCTATTTGTAATAATCTGAACCGAAAAACTGATCATACATAATTTTCTTTTGAATATTTGTAAATACAATGATGCGGGAAATAAACGATTACAGCGAATAAATCTCGACTGTCTTATTCTCTGTTTTAAATAATAAAGCTTGACATCGGAAAGTTATATTTGGAATTTATACAGGCAGTCTTTCAATCTAAACAATATCTTTAAGTGGAGGTGTCCTAAAATGAAAATGATAGAGCTTGTTAAATACGCCAAAATTCCAATCGAACTAAACAAAAAGGGGGTTCGGGAAGTCGCCATCCTTACCGACACCGGGCGGGAATTTGAAGTAGCCGAAGCCCTTGCCGCAGCAGCATTCGGGATGGGTATTGAACCTTCAATTATAATCATGCCGGCCAGACCGGTTCATGGCATGGAACCTACCCGGGTTATGTCTGAAGGAGTATTGGGAGCCCAAATGATGATGTTTGCCACTTCGACCGGAATGGCTCATACCGAATGCGTCCGCACAGCTTTAAAAAAAGGGATTAAATATATCGGAATGCCGGATATAACCATTGAAACAATGACTCATGGTGCAGCCACCGCCGACTACAATGAGGTCGGGCGAATTACCGCGGCAGTGGCCAAAATCCTGACCAAGGGCGCCGCGGTACATATCACCAGCAGTGCTGGAACAGACCTAAAATTCAGTATCAAAGGTCGCAAGGCTCACGAACTGGCCGGATTTTTCAAGCCGATGTCCATTGCCTGCTTCCCGGACGGTGAAGCCCCGATTGCACCGGTTGAAAAAACCGCTAACGGCACCCTGGTTATAGACTCATCTGTTCACCAGATCGGAAGGGTCAAAAAGCCGGTCGTAATGAAAGTTAAAAATGGCTTCGTTACTGCCATTGAAGGCGGCGCAGAAGCACAAATCTTGTTGAATCTTTTAAAAACTCGCGGTGATAAAAATTCATTTAACCTGGGTGAATTTGCCGTCGGCACAAACCCCTGCGCCAGAATTTCTGAAAACGTTTCCGAAGACAAAAAACGGCTGGGATCCATCCATATGGCTTTAGGCGACAACGTTTCCCTGGGTGGCAGCTCGCCCAGTAAAACACACATTGACGGCATCATGGGATACCCCAGTTTATGGATTGACGATAAACAGATTATCGACTGCGGCAAGTTGTTGATAACTTATTGATCGGGATTATCGACCGGAAGCCTTCAGAATTGGTGGAAAACCACTGTTCCGTCTTTTTGTATCTGCTCTACCAGCCCGACCTCCCAGTCAAGGTACTGCCGCATGGCTTTTTCAGGAGCGCCATCCAGCTCGTAGGGCTTGTACAAGACGTCGTCAACCGTTGAAAGGGCATTCGCTATTCCGCGTTCGACCGGAAGACCGGCCGCCTTCCAGGCCGATATCCCCCCGGGGAAAACCCGCACCGATGCATCCGGCCGCAACGCCTTAAGGTCATCGGCCGCAAAGTGCGCCAGGCGGTCGTCCGAAGCCGTCAGGATGAATTGTTTAACCTTCTGCAAAACGGCGAAGTCCAGCCCCATCCGCGCGCGGACCGCCCAATAGGCGCCGGGGACATGCCCATCGCGGTACGTGCGGCTCGCGCTCACATCGATCACGGCAATGGATTCAGCCGAAAGCTTCGCCTTGAGTTCAGCGGCGGTCATGGCCGGCGTTTCTTCGCAGCCGGTTATGCTCCGGTTATGGTGAGGGCCTTCCTCAAGTCCGGATAGGCCGATACCGCCGGTCAGGACAAATACCTCTTTCCAGCCCATTTGAACCAGCCACGATGCCGTCATGGTTGCCCGTACCTCGGTATCATCAACCAAAACAATCCGCGCATTCCTGACAACGACATACTCGTCGGTAGCCTGCACCAGCTGTCCGCCCGGTGCATTTCTTGAACCGGCCAAATGCCCGCCGGTATATTCTTCCGGGGAACGCACATCCAAAATGTAAAGTGTCCGATCTCTGCTGTCTGTTTGCCATTTCTCCAAAGTTGAACGGTCCACATATTTTACGCTGAAACGATCCGCCACCCGGCGAACGCAGGATTTTGCCTTTTCAATTCCGGCAGGTGTCGGAAAGGGAGCCGATCGACTCTGTTCCTGCTCAAGTTCAAGCCCGGTCAAGTGCCACCCCATGGTTCCATTTTTTAACGCCGTCACCGGATTGGGAACCCCCGCATTGATCAACGACTGGGCGCCGATAATACTGCGGGTCCGGCCGGCGCAATTGACCACAACCAGGGTCGCAGGATCTTTTACAAAATCAAAAAACCGATAAACAAGCTCTGCCCCTGGAACGTTGAAAGCGCCTGGAATATTCATCCGTCGGTACTCCTCCGCCGGGCGTGCGTCCAGAATGATTACATCCTCCCCGTCCTTCATCTTTTTCCGGAGCGCTTCCGCCGAAATCCGGGGGGTGTTGTATGTCGTCTCGACATATTCTCCAAAAGCCTTGCTAAGGGTGTTCACTCCCGAATAAAGAGAAAGCCCGGCCTTTCGCCACCCGTCAGTACCGTCCGCCAAAACCGAAAGATCGGTATACCCCCACTGAGAGAGCCGCTCCAACGCCTTATGGGTGCGCTGATAGGGGTCGGAAGGTTCATTGCCGATCAATACCATTGGCGTATCATAACGCGGAACCAGATCGGCCATCCGAAGTTCCATCTGGCTCAAGGGGATGCAGCAGGAAAGCAGCAGGTGAGCTTTGGCAAACTCACCCTGTTCACGAATATCGATAATGGCAACCTCCCGGTCGTCCCGGCTAAACGCAAGAAGCTGCTGGGGTGTAATCGTTTTCATTTCCATTGCAACTCATTCCAATCTTAATGTTAATCCACGGGATTCATTGGGTTAAAGCCTGGCAAGATCTAAGGTTCAATTTAAAAACAAGTTAACATGTATTCAGCCCAAACGCCAGCAAAATTTATATTACGATAATTATTTGTAATTTCTTAATTTAATTTTATCAAGATTTGCTTGACAGTCACACGTTTTATTGGTAGAACCAATAAACCAATAAATACATAGCGGACGCGTTTTTAGCTTTTAAAACAAAATGCGCTTGACACGCTTGGCCTTCTATTTCAGAATACTTCCGAGATCAAATACATAATTGCGGGGCATTACATTACCCCAAATCTTAACAACATCTTAAAACCGAGGAGGTTGGGATATGAATCAAATGAAGAATTTTTTGAAATCGATGCTGTTGGGACTGGTTGTGCTGTCAATGATTAGTGGGGTTAATACTTCCGCGCTGGGTCAGGAAAAATATCCCAGCAAACAGGTAGTTATCATAGTTCCGTTTACGGTGGGCGGCGGTACGGATGCATGGGCGCGAACCTTTGCCGCGGCCATGTCCGCTAAGAAATATCTGGGTGTCGATATTGCCGTAAGCAACCTCCCCGGCGGCCAGGATTTAAGAGGCATCGGAGAACTATATAAAGCCGATCCGGATGGCTATACCCTTTGCGCCTTCAATCCGCCCTCTTCTCCCTTTGCCTGGTATATGCACAAACCCAACTGGGACATACGCAATCTGACCGGCATCACCGTATATGGTCTGGATCCCCAGATTCTGGTTGCCCGCGCCGGCTATGAATTCAAAGATCTTAAAAGTTTAATGGCTGGACTCAAAGCAGGCAAGGATCCCAAGGTCGGCTTGAGCGGACTGGGAGGAATGGAGCATGTCTCAGCGCTGCTCTTCAGCAAGCGCTTCAATGTCCCTCTGAAAAGATTTATTCCCTACAACTCAACCTCCGATGTGATGAGCGCCCTTGTCCGTAATGAAGTCGATATCGCTTTTTCCTCTTTTACGGCTGCAGAGGCATTTATAACTGAAGGCAAACTGGTAGGCATCGCCCTTGCCGGACAAACGCAGCGATCAACCGTTATTCCGGACGTCCCCACTTTTTCCGAGTTCGGTGATCCGCTTCTGGAGCTCACCTTCAGCCGATCGATCTATGCACCCCCGAAGCTTTCCAAGGATCGGCAGCAATTCCTGGAAAAGAAATTTATCGATGCCCAAAAAAACGATATTCTGCTGCAGGCACGCTTTAAGTCCTATAACATGACACCCACTCTGGGCACCGGCAAGGACGCCGAAGATCAACTCCACAACGCCATCAAGGTGGCGCAGGACCTTGAAATCGAGAAGCTGATAAAGAAAAAATAAAATCGCCGCCGGACGGATAAATATCTTTTATCCACTGCTCCGCAATCCGGTTAAAATGAAGGAGTCTTCCGGCCGTCTTAGGCGGAAGGCATCCTTCATTCAGCCGTGTGCTTTTGCCAGACCGGCAGAAGCGAAGGCGGTATTGTATTGCCCCACGCACGCCGGACCCCTGAGAGGAAAATCATGAATATCAGAATCGGCAAAGTCGAATTTTCAAAGCATGAGTTGGGCCTGTTACTGATCTGCCTGCTTTTTTTCTCGTTGATATTCTTTGGTTCGTTCAAGTTCGAGTTTACCGGAAAAATTTTTCCGATGCTCATTGGCGGACCGGGTCTGATCATGGTCGCTTTGTATCTTTTCAGCGGATTTTTACCCCCGTCCTTTCACGAGTCCATGAAAAAAGACACTGAATTCAGACTCTTCGGCTTAATGCCGGAAATTGAAGGGGCAGAACCGGATAAAAAAACCGCTGATGGAAAAGGAAGATTTATTGTTGAACATTCTTATATCGTTATGGCGCTGACCTTGGGTTATTTTATTTTTTCCTATCTGTTCGGGTTTTATATTTCAACCTTTTTATTCACCATAATCTATCTATTCATATTCAGGAAAGGCCGAAAAGGTCTGGCCGCCTTGATTTCGAATCTGTTTCTATTGGCTTTATTAATGGCTGTTGTTTATATATTTGACTATTCCTTCGGCTATGATTTTGGCAAAGCTGCGATATCCAATTTTTTTTGACCAATTGACTTTTCATTTTCATGCTTAACCGGAAGACCATCCGCCTTTTGGGAGCAAAAACCAATGATTGATTTTTTGGATGCCCTGCTTCAAGCAGCTCAAAATATATTTTTATCACCGGTAAACATTGCCTGGGTCACCGGAGGCACCCTTTTAGGGATCATCATCGGGGCCATACCGGGACTGGGCCCCGCCTTGGGAGTTGCCATCATCATCCCTTTTACCCTCAAGATAGAAACGGTGCCGGCTTTATTATTCGCCATATCTATATATGACGGCGCCATGTACGGCGGCAGCATCTCCTCGATTCTGCTCAACACGCCGGGGGACGCTTCTGCAGCCGCCACCACCATTGAAGGCTACCCCATGGCCAAACAGGGCAAAGCCATTGACGCCCTGATGACCTGCGGTGTAGCTTCGGCGCTGGGCGGGCTGGTGGGCGATATTATCGCAGTGACCTGCCTGACCATTATCGGCAGTTTTATCCTCCTTTTCGGCACGCCGGAGTTTTTTCTGCTGGGCGTATTCGGCATCATCATCGTATCCAGGATTTCCAAAGGGGCCTTTTACAAAGGAATAATATCCGGCCTGCTGGGACTAAGCGTCACCACCATCGGGATCGGCGTCATGAGCGCAGACGAACGCTTCACCTTCGGCATCTGGGAGCTTTTCGACGGCATCCCTTTTATCGCCGTCTTGATGGGCATGTTCGGCATCGCTACCATGAGCCAACTGGCCGGAGAACCCCAGTCCTCCATCTCCCAGGAGGCTATGCAGGGGAGCCGGATCAACGGCATGAAGATGGCTTTGCGTGAATGGCCGACCATCATAAAAAGCTCAGTCATCGGCTTTATTGTCGGCGCCTTCCCCGGTACGGGAGGGTCGGTTGCCACTTTCATTGCCTACGGCGAGGCGGTCCGGTCCAGCCCGGATCAAAAATTTGGAGAGGGCAACCCAAAGGGACTGGTCGCTACGGAATCCTCCAATAATGCCATGATCGACGGGGCCTTGCTGCCGACCCTGCTTTTCGGCATACCCGGCAGTGGTACCACCGCCGCTTTCCTGGCGATCATGATTCTGCACGGCTTTCGCTGGGGCCATACCCTGTTTGAAGGCCAGGGACTCGTCATTACCTTGACGATCTTTATGGGTCTGCTTTTTTCAGAAATCGTTATCATCATCTGGGCATTCGCTACAGCCAGGCATATCGGCTATATTACCACAATCAATAAAAATTTTATTATACCTTTTGTCATCATCATGGCCTCTCTGGGCATATTTACCATGCGTTTCAGCTTTGTTGACCTCTTTGCCATGGGAATATTCGGTTTTATCGGCTTTGTCATGAACCGCCATGGCTATCCCATTATTCCGGCCGTCATGGGCGCCATCCTGGGACAGATTATTGAAGAAAATTTTATCCGCTCTCTGATGCTCGGGGAGGGCGTTCTCATCTTTTTTAATCCCATCGGTCATCCTTTGTCTTTTATCCTGGTTGTTTTGATTGTATTCGTATTGTTTAAACCGTTGCTATCTTCCCTGATCAGCAAAAGCCGCTAAAAACATTTTGGAGATTTTTTATGCACACTGATGAAAAGCCGACTATGGCGTTAAGTAATTTTGTCAGCGCCTTATCATTTGTGCAGATACCTTCTGCGGTAATTGAAAAAGCCCGGATTTGCCTCCTGGACTATCTGGGGTCCGCATTTGTCGGCAGCCGCAGCAAGGAAGCCATCCTTGCCGGAAAGTATATCCGCAAAATCGGCGGCCTTCCCCAAGCCACGGTGATTGGCGGGGGCGCAGGCAAGTCTTCCATGCCGCTGGCCGCCCTGGTAAACGGTGTCGCCGGCCATGCTTATGAATTGGATGACGCTCATCGCTTTGCCACCGGACTGCATCCGGGAGCCACGACCATTCCGGCCGTGATGGCTGTGGGGGAATATATGGCAGCCTCCAAAGAAGATCTGCTGACGGCCATTGTCGCCGGTTACGAAGTTTCGGGCCGGGTGGGAAGAGCCATTAATCCATCGCACCGCTACCGCGGCTTTCATTCCACCGGAACCGTGGCATCTCTGGGGGCTGCGGCCGGCGCCGCCCGGGTTCTGGGGCTGGATGCCCAACATACGGCCTGGGCCCTGGGCATCGCCGGGTCCATGGCCGGAGGAATTTTCGAATTCCTGGCCGAAGGGAGTATGAATAAACTCCTGCATGCGGGTCAAGCCGCCGCAAATGGTGTCACGGCCGCCTTGCTGGCCCAGGAAGGGTTTACCGGCCCCACCTCGGTTTTAGAGGGAAAGGAAGGATTTTGCCGTGCCTTTGCCGATAAATACGATCTGCAGCTGCTTACCGAAAATCTGGGCACCCATCACGAAATGGATTATACCTACTTCAAACGGCACGCCTCCTGCGGCCAGGCTTTTGCCGCCATCGATGCGGTCATGGAGCTGCGGCCTGCCCTGTCCGGAAACATCAGCGCCATCCGGCGGATTACGGTTCGCTCCTACCGGGCCGCCGCCGTATTGAATGAAAAAGAGCCGGACACCATTCGCAAGGCCAAGTTCAGCATCCCCTATGTCATTGCCCTGGTATTGACTAAGGGGAACGCCGGCTATTTTGACTTTACCCCGGAAAACCTGAACGACCCCGAGATTATCAAACTGTCCCGTTTGATTGAGGTTTACGAAGACCAGGCAATCAATGATGCATTTCCCGCCAAACGCACGGCCGTTGTCGAGATCGAACTGGACCGCGGCAAACAGCTCTGTCAGCAGGTGGACATTCCCCGGGGCATGCCCGAAAATCCCCTGAGTTCAGAGGAGCTCTTGGGTAAGTTTAACTCCTTAACGCTGGATATTCTTGGAAAAGACAGGCAGCAACGGATATCCGAATGGGTGCTGCTGCCTGAAAGCCGGGAAAATATTTATCCTTTATTGACATTCAGAAAGGAGACGACGACTTGAAGAAAGTACCGGAATGGAGATCGGTCAGAAGGGACTGGCTGTTTTACGCCATGGGCTATACCGAAGAGATCGTGAAACGCCCATATGTGGCCATTGTAAACAGCTGGAGCGAATTGAACCCCGGCCATTATCATTTGAAAGAACTGGCAAACGCGGTCAAACGGGGCGTCCTGATGGCGGGCGGCTTTCCGTTGGAATTCAATACCGTCAACATCTGTGACAGTTTTGCGGTTGAAAAGCGGTTCGTTCTGCCGTTTCGCGATCTGATCGCGTTTTCCATCGAAATGATGCTGCGGGCCAATGATATTCGCGGCGCCGTCTTTCTGACAACCTGCGACAAAAATGTTCCGGCGCACGTCATGGCGGCTGCGCGGGTGAACATCCCATCCATTTTTGTCACCGGCGGACCGATGCTCCCCGGCCGTTTTGAAGGCAAGGATGTCGTCTGCTGTACGGATGGACGGCCGATGATCGGCAGATACATGGCAGGAGAAATGACCGATGCCGAATTCCGTACGTTCGGGCTGACCAGCCACGGCAGCATTGGCGCCTGCGGCATGATGGGAACCGCCAACACCATGCAGTGCCTGGTGGAAGGATTGGGGATGAGCCTGACCGGCTGTGCGTCAATCCATGCGGTGTCGCCGGCTAAATACCGCATGGCCGAAGAAAGCGGGCGAAATATTATGGATCTGATTGCCAGAAACATCAAGCCCTCGGACATCATGACCCCGGATGCAATCCAGAATGCAGTGCGCCTGCTGTTAGCCCTGGGCGGCTCAACCAATGGAGTCTTACATCTTCTGGCCATCAGCCACGAAGCCGGCCACCCTCTTGAAATGGAAATTTTCGAAGAGCTCAGTCACCAGACGCCCTTTCTCTGCAACGTCAAGCCATCGGGAAACTATACCCTGCATGATTTTGATGAGGCCGGCGGCGTTCCCGTCGTCATGAAACACCTGGAGCCTCTGCTCAATACCGCGGTAATGACCGTTTCGGGCCAGACGCTGGCAACCAACCTGGCAGATATCAAACCGATTGAAAGCGATGTCATTTACAGCCTCGATAAGCCGCTGCAGAAGGATGGGGGCATCATCATTTTAAGAGGGAATCTTGCCCCGGATGGCGCCGTCGTCAAACAATCGGCCTTTCCGAAAAGAAGATTTGAACACACCGGTAAAGCCAGGGTGTTTGACTCCATCAAGGTCGTCGAAAAAGGTCTTAATGAGGGAACCTTGTCACTGCACGAAGACGAAGTCCTGGTGTTGCGGTATCAGGGGCCCAAAGGCGCTCCCGGCATGCCGGAAACACACATCCCACCGGGGTTTTACGCGCAGGGGCTGGCCGACATGCCCATCATCACGGACGGCCGTACATCGGGCAGCACTCGCGGACCGATGGTACTGCATATGGCGCCCGAAGCTGCCGACGGCGGCTTGCTGGCAATTGTAAAAGACGGCGATTTAATTAAACTGGATGTGGAAAACCGCCGGATTGATTTGTTGTTGTCGGAAGAAGAAATAAAAATTCGGTTTGAATCGTGGGTCAAGCCCGATTTACAAAAAGATCCTCTTGTCACCGGCTGGATGAAGCAATACGCCCTCTCGGTCGGCAGCTCCAGCAAGGGAGCCTTGGTGGATTTGTCCTTTAAATCGTTAAGAGGAGAATAAAAATGAACAAAGAAAACCACTGCACTTTTTTGGAATTGCCGTCCCGACCCAAACCCCGTACCGAGGGTATGACCTCATTTTTTGATTATTTTTTACCGATCAAGGACTTGGAAACGATTCTGGAAGTTGCTGCGGAAGCCATGGATTGGTCCAAGCTCATTCACATCGGGCTGACTGCAAACCTCCCGAAGGGATGGCTGCAGAAAAAACTTCAGATCTATCGGGAAAAGGGAATCCGGACCTATCCGGGTGGAATTCCCTACCAGGTCGCTCTGGTTCAGAATAAGGTCAAAGAGTATTTCGACTGGCTGGTGGATCTCGGGTTTGATGCGGTTGAAATCGCAGAAGACGCCATGAAATCCGCAATGCCACAAGAGAAAAGAGGCGACTTTATCAAAATGGCCATCGACCGTGGGCTGGAGGTGCATACCGAACTCGGCAAAAAGCACCCGGAAGAACCCTTGCAGCTTGACGAGGCGTATGAAAGCATCATGTTCGATTTAAACTTGGGGGTTTCCCACTGCGTGATTGAACGATCCGAGCTGGATCCCTACATGAAATCCGGCGACGCCGCGCCGCTGCTGAAACTGGTGGAACAGGTGGGTTTAAAAAACCTGCTGTTCGAACCGGGCCCGTTCGGCTATCCGCATGTCCACAAATGGTGCTTTCAAACCTTCGGGTACAATGTCAATCTGGGCAACATAACCAAGGACGAAATCCTCTACGTCGAATGGAGCCGCATCGGGCTCTCCCGGTTCGTTGATTTCGATTACTTCGGTTAAACATCGGTCTCGGGAGGATGCAGCATCATCCTGAAATCCTCCCGATCCAATGCCAGACTTGCATTTCTGACTAACGCAAGGTTATATCTGCGACGGATCGATCCCTGCGATCTCCAGATCCGCATCCGTAATCTCCGGCATGATCGGATTGACCCCGTCGTATTCCTTGGTTCCCACAAATGTCCGGCCGCAGCCGGG
>Ga0209164_1000595_pt1 | contig 75178 bp, 47 predicted proteins | sample MTBNYHSulfiMetaG_FD_187458 | JGI IMG/M metagenome (GOLD analysis project Ga0209164, IMG submission 187458) | Enrichment culture microbial communities from rom New York Harbor, USA that are MTBE-degrading - MTBE-NYH (New York Harbor Sulfidogenic)... | ecosystem: Environmental > Aquatic > Marine >... | reverse complement strand
AACTCACGGCTGCGGCGATTGCCAGAGAAGTCGGCATCTTGCTTGATGGAGACGAGATTGTATCAGGAATTGAGCTGTCTAAGATGCCTGATGATGAACTGGACAGTAGGGTAGGAAATATCTCGGTCTATGCAAGAGTGTCTCCGTCAGACAAGATAAGGATCGTTCATGCATTGCAGAAGCAGGGTGAAGTAGTTGCAATGACGGGGGACGGGGTGAACGACGCTCCGGCTCTGAAAGCCGCCGATATCGGATGCGCGATGGGAATAACCGGAACAGATGTTGCGAAGAGCGCGGCCGACATGACCCTTACCGACGACAATTTCGCGACGATTGTGTACGCCGTTAAAGAAGGCCGCGGCATATACGACAATATCAGAAAAGTGGTCGGTTTCCTTCTGGGAACGAACATTGGAGAGATACTTACAGTCTTCACCGCCATGATGATCTGGAGAGAAGCCCCGCTCATATCAGCACAACTACTCTGGATAAACCTAGTGACAGACAGCCTGCCAGCGATCGCGCTCGGTATGGAGCCAGTAGAAAAAGATGTCATGAACAGAAAGCCGAAACCTAAGAATGAAGGCATTTTTGCCAGGGGACTCGGTATTCAGGTTCTTCTTCAAGGAGCTATGTTTGCCATTCTCACTTTGATTGGCTTTGTGATTGGCTGGAAGAGCACCGGAGATGTTGTTGCAGGAAGAACCATGGCCTTTGTGATTCTCTCTTTGACTCAGATCTTTCACTCGTTCAATATGCGTTCAAGTCACTCGCTGTTCAGAATCGGGATCATTTCAAACAAAGTGCTATCTCTTGCAGTGTTGACATCCCTGGCGATGGTGGCTGCCGTTGTTTTCATCGCTCCTCTCGCCACAATTTTCGGATTGGTTCAACTGGAGAGTCCGATGTACGTTCTGGCTCTCCTTCTCTCGCTGATGCCTATTCCCGTAATTGAGGTTGCGAAGTTGATTGGAGTGATTCGCCACAAGCATTGACAGAATGAAAGTGGGGTAGCTGCCTGTATCTGGGTCGGCTTTGCTCTCAAGTTTCTTCGCGCGACTCTGATCTACTGTGACAGTGAGTCGGTCGATTCTCCTGTCCATAAGTTCACAATCGCGGGCGGGGACGATTTCATATTGATTGCAGGTCCGCCCGTGCCGGGAGCGTGGCTTATAAAAGACAGCTTGAGTGAAGATCTTCATGACGGAGGGTATTTCTGGATTTCATACTATGACACGATCTTACCAAGGGAAATAGCTAAGCGGTAAGTTTTGTAGCGGCCATCGGCGAAGGATACGATAGAATGCGCTATCAATTCAATGAAGGAGCCCTTTCAGAAACGATGACAACATCGTCAATGTAAAAGAGTTGTGGCTGCAGTCCTTTGGGTTTTGATTCTTGGGGAAGTGCCCCTTTGATTGCCAGAGAAGGCGGTTCTATCAAAGCCGTTGGACCAGTAGCTGCTAATAGAGAAGAATTTATCAAAATCGAGATCTACAAAGCCTGGAATGATTGTGAAAACAGATTCTCTGGACTGGTGCTTTCAGACGAGGTTCTGGTTGAAGAGAGGATACCATGTGATTGATCTCAGTCTAGAGTTGCCGCTTGTGCGAGAAGAGGACTTCGTTGTAGTCCCAGGTCTCTCCTAAGCCCCCGAATTCAAGAGGGAGCAATAGTCTTCGCGGTTGGTGATGAAAGACCTGCAGAGCTTGTGAAGACTTATCGAGCTTCCTCCAGTGATGCCGAAGGATTTGAAGAATGGGTCGATTGTGGAGAGATATATGAAAACTCGTCCCTGTTTGTTCAGGCAATTATGAGAGCCTGGACCGAGCTTCCTGATTTCCTTCACAACTTGGGTCACTCAACAGAATTCAGTAGTATAAGGGAATGCAGGAGACTCGTTTCTATTCTTCGTAAGGTCTGTCATTCCTTCTTTTGTAAACTCCGTTCGCCTTAAGTTGTCTGTTCCAGTATTTATCGAAAATGCCGACCGGGGAAAGGGCAAGAGCGATCGCTTTGGCAGCCAATGGTATTCTCTCTGGATGAGCGATTTTTCCGAGAAGATCTTTGTCCAGCTTACCGGTCTTCCCATAGATCTCTCCGAGCTCCCGGTATCTCTGAAGTATCTGTGAATCTTCAGGCAGAAATCTTGCTCCTTCCATCCCTCCCCTGCTGATGCATCCCCCATAGTCTGCTCCAAGTCTTCCAGCAAGCTTCTGCAGGTATCTTTCGACAAATCTCAGATTCAGAGTCTCAGGAAAACCGCACTGAATAGAAAACAAGAACTCTTTTCCCGATAACTTCCCCTTCAAATTGCATAAGGACTCGAACAGCTCCATCACCAAGCCCGGCATGCTGTCGACGTACAAGGGGAAGGCGAAGAGGACCTAATCGGCAACGGCAATTTTTTCTGTCACATCAGAGAGGGCCGAATGCTCTTCGATCAGGTTCAGAACTTCCAGCTGGAGATTGTTCTGGAGAGAGGCTTTTACTCCATTCAAGAAGTGATTCGCAATTACGAGCGAATTGCTCCCGTTTCCTCTAGGCGATCCATTAATGATTAGCAATCTCATATGCGACCTCCTCAGGCGGCCTCTCATCGGAATCGAAGAACACAAGACTGGATGCCATCTCAATTGCCACCCGTTCATAGATTGCCCGAACTATTTCCAGATCCTCTTCGTCTGTATCGATTTCTTTCTCGATCAGGACACCCAGGAGCGGGTAATTCTTGTAGCGCTTCTTGTGGTGGATTTCGCCTGCTCTTATTGTGAAATAGGGATGGACGATCGGGAGCATTTTGTCAATCGCTTTCTTAAGAATAGATGTGGTGAAGCCAAGAACGAGCGGCGAGGCAAAAAGAAGCAGATCGGAATTCACTGCGGCCCGTCTGATCTTGACTGTGTCATCCGGAACGATGCATTCTCCAGGAGTTTCGACCCAGCATCCAAAACATCCCATGCACTGCTTGATCCGCAAATCTCTAAGTTTGAAGTAATGAATCTCATTCTTCATCTTTGAAAGAGATTCGATGAGCCTTTCCAGGTACTCTTCAAAAGTGCCGCTATCCTCATAAGCTCCGTTCAGAATTGTGATCTTCATTACACTGAGCCCCTTTCAAATATCACAGCCGAACCACTTTCAGCCGATTCATAAAAAGCGTCGAGGAGGCTCTGAAGGAGATATGCCTGTTCAGGAGTGGGTAATTCAGAACTCCCTTCCCTGCAGCGATCGAAAAATGCTCCTAACGATCTCATATAGCAGTTGTCATCTTCTACAAAGGGAAGAGAAATATCTGCCAGCTCGCCGTGAATCTCGGTGAAAACTTCGGGTGGAAAGACTGTGGCGCCCGCCCTGTCGCCGAAGATCTGAAGATTCATGGTGGAGCGCTCCTTCATGTTCAACGCGAAAGCTGTTCTCAGAATCAATGATGCTCCGTTCGTGAATTTCACGAACCCAAAAGCCGAATCCTCGACTTTGAATTTACCGGGGTCCCAGCTGCCCATCAATCCGACACCCTTTTTGTTGCCTATCTTGCAGTAGGTGCTGGCCGTCACGCTGTCGGGCTGGGGGAAGCCCATCATGAAGAGAGCGAGATCGAGCATGTGCACTCCGATATCCATCAGGGGTCCTCCGCCCTGCAATTCCTTGCTCGAGAAGGAGCCCCAGCCGGGTACTCCGCGCCGTCTCAAGAAGTTCCCCTCGCAATGATAGACTTCTCCAAGATCGCCGTTTTCAACGAACTTCTTGATTGCGATTGCCTCTCTTCTGTACCGGTAGTTGAAGTTGAAAGAGAGAATCCTTCCGGACTTTCTCGAAGCGACCATCATCCGGCGGACCTCTTCCTTGTTCACAGCAGGGGGTTTTTCACAGAAAACATGGCAACCTGTCCTGAGTGCTGTCACTGTGGCCACCGCATGAAATCTATTCGGCGTACAGACGAGTGCTGCATCGGGCTTGAGAGTCGAAAGCATCTCCTCGTAATCGTTGAAAGCCCGTTCTACGCCGAATTTCATCGCCAGTCTTTCGGCTCTCTCCGGCACAATGTCTGCAATCCCTACTAGATCCAATTCTTCCCTCATTGATGAAAGAATGGGCAAGTGTGTAACCTCAACTATCTGCCCTGCACCGACTATCGCAACCCGGAGTCTATCGTTACTCATGTATCAGAGTTCCCCACAATGCTTCTTATAAAGCAACAGGATTCTCTGTATCTCTCGATCGGATCGTCTCCAGTGACCCTGCATTCAAAGACCACGTTACCGCCATAATCGATTTCCGAAAGTGCTGAAAAGATTCCAGGAACCGAACTCAACTCCCTTTCCCTGATCCGGAGATCGAGGAACTAAGAGCTTCCAGTCGTCATCATAACGTTCGTTTATAAGCGGACTCTCGCCTCTGAAATCAGCTATCTCCGAACCGTGCTTTGGAGAAGCGAACTCGACTTCGACCATAACCTCGTTCGCCGCTATCTTCCTGTCCCTGTATTCAACAATCGACGCCTTTCCTGGCGCAGTTGCAACAAGCATTCTTGGCATTTCTCCCCTTCCCCCTGTTCAAAAACTGTCTTCCCGTTTCGATTATTATCCCATACGACAAACTACATGCTTTGGTTCTTGAAGACAATTCCATGAATTGAAGAATCGTAAGTGTTTTCGGGGTGATAGCGGAAGCATTGAATTTGTTGAAGGAAGCGATCAACCATGGTTTTTTCCTGCTGCTTCTTTTGGACCGTAACCTGCCAATCTTGAATCCAGGGTTTACTTGGAGCTTCCCATTGTAAGGCCTCGAACGAGGTCGTTTTGCACAAGCAGACCGAAAACGATCATAGGGAGTACGGTGATTATTGCCGCTGCGCTCATTACTCCCCATTCTATGTTTCTTTCGCTTACGAACATGTTGACCAGAACGGGCAGAGGTCTGGTGTCTCTGCCTGTAAGAACCAGGGCAAACAGGAACTCGTTCCAGGCGATGAGGGCGCACAGTATGGACGTGGCCGAGAGTCCGGGCATGACGAGGGGGAGCACAACCCTCCTCAAAGACTGAAATCGCGTGCACCCATCTATCATGGCAGCTTCTTCAAGAGAGGTGGGGATTTCCTGAAAGAAACCGCGCATCATCCAGATCGCGAATGGGACGCTGAAAAATGAAAGCGCCAGTACGATGGGGAGGTAGGTGTTTGATATTCCTAGATATCTTGCGATCATGAAGAAGGGCAGAACCATTACAACCGGCGGCGTCATTCTCGCCAGCAGGACGACGAAAGCGATAGTGTTTGCATGTTTCCAGTCAAACCTTGCCAGTGCATAAGCCGCAGGCACCCCAAGCAAAAGCGCTATGACTGTCGAGAAAAACGTTATCATAACACTGTTGATCAGAGAACGGACAAACTCGGAATTCCCGAAGAATTTCGCGTAATTCTGGAAGGTGATACGTGCTGGAACCCACTTGGGTGGCATCGAGAACTGGTCGGCCTCAAATTTGAAAGAGGAAAGCAGTATCCACGCCAGTGGTACCAGAGTCCAGATTAGCGCCACAGCTATGACTACAAAGACCACTATTCTCGTAAAGAGTTTCCTCCTAAACATATTTCTTTCCACCACCTATTATCTTCATGTACAGAATCGTGAAAACCACCGCTATTGCAAATGTCAGCATATTGATCGCCGATGAAAAGCCAACATTGTACGATTGGAAGGCAGTTCTGTACCCGTAGAAGGCGAGAGTCTCCGAAGCAGTTCCGGGACCTCCTCCAGTCATAATAAACACAATATCGAAGACACGCAGAGATGTGAGGGTTCTTATTACCACTGCGACCAGTATTGAAGGCCTGAGAAGCGGCAGCGTTATGTAATAGAATCTCTGAAGGGAACTTGCTCCATCCACAAATGCCGCTTCATAGGGTTCGTAAGGAATTGCTTTAAGCCCTGCAAGCAAGACGAGAGTCACAAAGGGAATGTACTCCCACGCATCGGCAACAATCAGCACAGGCATCGCCGCAGAGGGATTTGATAGAAGGGGTTTTTCAACAAGTCCTCCAAGTCCAATCTGCCTGAACAAATGGATTATCGGTCCATAATCGCTGTTGAGGACGAACCGCCAGACGTACCCAACGACAACGGGAGCGATCATGAATGGGACGAGCAAGACCGACTGAACAATCTTCCAGCCTTTGAACTCCGTATCCAGGGCAAGAGCTATGCACAGCCCCGCAATCAGTTCTATTAAGACCGCCCCCAGAACAAAGTAGAAGGTCCTTCCCACAGTGTCCAGCGTGAAAGGGTCGGTGAATAGCCTGACGTAATTACTGAAGCCCGCCGCTCTTATACCCAGATCCGGCCTGAGCAGATTCCACCGCAGAAAGGACATCACGACCGTATAGGTCAGTGGAATCATGAAGATTATGACTATGAAAACCATTGAAGGAAGAATATACGAATAACCTCTAGATCTATGTCCAAACTTCATCTGATCACCTTTCATAGGAAATGCCGGGTCTTTCGACCCGGCTCCGTATCAAATCAATAGTAGCCTCCGTCTCTCATAAGTCTGTCGACTTCCTTGACTGCGTCATTCAAAGCCTGTTCGGCAGTTTTCGTTCCCGCCAAGAATTCCGAAACCGCCGGAGCTATTATGCCGCTCACAATACTTCCGCCTTCGGGAATCAAAGGTACTATTGGCGTCGGGATACAGTTTTCCATGGCGGCAGCGAAATCGCCGATCCATGGGAACGACTCGGCAAGCGCCGGACTGTTTAGAGCAGAGAACCGTGCGGGTATGTTGCCAGTGGGCGCTGCTTCAACCTCATTCTGCGTATCTGTTACATAAAGCAACCACTCCAACGCCGCTTCCTTGTCCGGAGCGGCACTGCTGACCGAGAACCCCCAGGAAATGTAGAGCATCGGAAGCTTCTCTCCCAGTTTCTCTTCCGGTCTCGGGAATCCAACAAAACCACCCCTGCCAACTACAGACGACCTCGATTCATCTTCGACGTAGAACATTCCAGTTGTCCAAACCTCAGCCATTGCGCTCCGGCCACTTATGAATTCGTTCAGGGCTTCCTGGAAGTCATAGTTCATTGCAGCGGGATTGGCGAACTGGAACATGTACTTCACTTCTTCCAGAGCCTCGATGCCGGCTTCGGAGTTGAAGATCGGACGCATGTTCAAATCGAGCAATGCTCCGCCTTTTGCCCACAACCTCTGCATGAAGTGAGTTGCAAGGAAGATGCTTCTTCTCCCCATGAGAGTTACCCCGTAAAGATCAGGCGGCCTGTTGAAAAACTCTGCGATATCTCTGTACTGCTCTAAAGTCTGTGGCGGCTGAAGTTCGTAGCCGTATTTGGCAATGAAATTTGTCTTTTCAGTTGGGTCTTCGAAAAGGTCCTTCCGGTAGATTATTCCTCCGAGTTCGTTCATGTAGGGCACGATGTACGTCTTTCCATTCAGCTTCGCGTTTCTTATTCCGGGAATATCCGACTCGTCGATCTTCTCGTATCCGGGAATATCGCTGATCGGATAGATGTAGTTCGCAATCGAAAGAGCCGGGTACCAGAGCATAGAAATGTAAGGTACGTCTATCTCTACCCTTCCGGAAGTGTACCCGAGCATTAGTTGATCAAGATAATTTGCATAAGGAAACTGCTGAATCTCCACTTCGATTCCGGTCTCATTTGTAAACCCTTCCATTCTGGTCTTCCAGGCGTCAGTGTGAATTCCAACCTCGCTTGAGAGCTGAAGCGGAACCGCGAAACATGAAACAGTCAAGAGAACAACAAGAAAAAGCAGAAATCTGTTTCTCATAGAATCCCCTCCCTTCGGTTGTTATACAAGATCTTCGCTGTACATCTTCTCTATTGCGGTCAAGGTTATTTCGATCGCATCTTTCACTGAGTCTTCGATTTGGTCCCTCCTCGGATTTTTCACGGAAAGATCAACCTTTGAGCCGGCAGATTGCCTGTATCTGTTCGCATAGCATACACCTATGAATCCAGCCTTCACTCCACGCAGATAAGAGATCACAAATAACGCCGAAGCCTCCATTTCGAGTGAAACTACCCTCCTTCTGCTCCAGCTCTGGAAGTATTCGGGATCGCGTTTGTAGAAGCAGGAATGGGTCCAGTTGATTCCCGTAACGATTTCTCTTCCAAGAGTTCTTGCCGAAGCCGTTAGGGATGAGTAGACATCTGGAGAAGGCACTGCGGGAAAATTCGCCGGAACGTAGTAGTTCGAGGCTCCATCATCACGTACGCAGCCATACGGCACAACGATGTCCCCCTCATTTACGTACTCCTGCAGTCCGGCTACGCTGCCGATCCTTATCAGCACCCTCGCCCCCACATTGATAAGCTCTTCATATGCAATACTTGCGGAAGGGCCACCCATGCCGGTAGAAGTAACGGAGACCGGTTTGCCGTTGAACTGGCCTGTATAGGTGATAAGACCTCTGTTTTCCGCAATCTTTTTGGTGTTGCTAAGTCTACTGACAATCTTCTCAACTCTTCCCTGATCTCCCGGAACGATAACTACTGGCGCTATGTCTCCCGCCTGACACTCGATGTGATACTGAAACTTTCCTTCAAGTCCGACTGGCTCTCTGTAATCCTCCATCATAATGTCACCTCAAATCTTCTTTCTGAGAACGTGTATTCTGAACACCGCCGTGTTTATGAAATCCTCCGAGTAGAGCATGGGAACGTTCTTGATATCCCTGTGAACTTCCTTCAGCAGCACTATTGATGAACCCGGTCTCATTTGGAGCAGTCCGGCCAACTCTTCGTCGACAAGTCTCGATTCTATTTCGGCAATTGCGTATCTGATTGGATCCTTGAAGTTTTCTTCCAGAAGATCAAATAGAACCAGCTCCTTTGCTTTCCTTCCCTCAAGTGTCTTTAACAGGGCTTCGGTTCTTCCGGGAATCCTCTCGGATGCTATGTAAGTTCTTGCAAATATTGCCGGGATGCCGTCGGCCGCATATACTCTCTCTGTAAGCACAAGGCTCTCGTTTTCTGGCATCTCCAGCTTTTCTGCCAGCCTTTCATCGGCCGTGACTTCGCGAAATTTGTCATAGATGAGCTCGGGATTCTTTCCCGAACTGGAGATGATTCTCGTCAGACCTCTCAAGTATTCAATCCCCGTATGAACAAGCCCGCTGTCTTTCACAACAAAGGTTCCGAGACCCTGCCTTCGTACGACAAGGCCGTCCTTTTCCAGCGCCGTTATTACTTCTCTTAGAACGGTCTTGCTTGCACCGTAATCCTCGCAGAGCCTCTCTATTGAAGGAAGCTGCGCCCCGTCGCTCATCTTCTGGACTTCTCTCTCTATTTGCGAATATATGATCTGGTAAAGTGATTTTCTTCTTGCCATGAATTAGATCTACCTCCAGTAATTCTAGTCATCATACGTATTATGTATGCTGTATTATGAGTATACTAAATGGACTCTTCACTTCCGCACCGAATCTCTGGCGATGTCGACCGATTCCAATTGCCTAGGCGTGATTATTTGGATTGTTCTTATCTTCAGGCATTATTGCAGCCACAATGAAGAGCTTCTGAGTTCGGCCTTCGATTCACAGCAGAATCATTCTCTCAAAGAGCCGTTCTTGTGTCCATTGAAATGCAAGACTCACGCACTTTCATCTGAAGGAACATGGGTTGACGAAGATTTGCAGGAAGAAGGTGGGATTGTTTTAGAGTATGGAGAAATCATCTCTAACATTTTTACCACTCGACTACGGTTCAAGAGAGAAGAGTGAAAGTGATTAGTAGTCAAATCCTGCTTGTAGGATCCGCGCCGTCGAGCCAGCTTGCCCTTTGGCATTGACGCTTCAAGGACTATAATTCAATTGAATTAGTTAGTAGTTTTTATTTACCAACTTGGATGATGTCCTTCTGGTGTTTTCTGTAAGCGATCTCCCGGTTGTCAGCAAAGAATCGGCGGAGAAGAGAATGAAGGAAGGAAGCGGGAGGAAGAAGTGGTATCGAAACTTACTGAGATCAGAACGAGCGAAATTCTGAGGATAATTAGAGAAAGGAAGAGTACTTCTCGAGTCCAGATAGCGAAACTGACCGGGCTCAGCAAACCGACCATATCTTCAATTGTCAACGACCTGGTTGAAGAGGGAGTTGTAAGAGAGAACGGGCTCGGACAGAGCAAATCTTCCGGTGGCAGGAAACCCATAAATATTTCTTTCGCAAAAGACTACAGAAACGTACTCAGTGTTGACATAGGCGGAACTAAGAGTATCTTCGCGTTGATCGATCTCGACGGAAATATCTTAAAACGCGACACTATTGCCACTGACCTTCTTCGCACCGAAAGGGGTCTGGTAGATGAGTTGAATGAGAGGCTCGAGAGTTACATAGAGGGAGTCGGAAAGGATAAGGTGCTGGGAATCTCTTTAGGCATTCCCGGTACGGTAGACAGGGCTACGCAGAAGATAAAATACATGCCCTCCTTCGACATCGGCGATCTTGATCTCAAGACTCCGGTCGAGAAGAAGTTCGGGATTTCGACGCTGATCGAAAACGATGTTACACTTGCCGCCTTCGGAGAGTCATGGATCGGTTCTGCAAAGGAGTACAATGATGTGATTCTGGTTTCGATCGGAACCGGTATCGGCTCAGGTATTGTCATAAATGATTCGGTTTACAGAGGATGCGTCGGTGGAGCCGGTGAAATCGGCGAATTTGTCACCGACTGGTCTACAGAATCAAAGATGAATACGGGATTTGGAAGGCTCGAACAGTGGTTTTCGGGATATGCGCTCGAGTCTTTCTGCAGGAAAAACGGCTGGGAACTCAGCGTAAAGGACCTATTCGAGAGGATGGACTCCGATGAGAGAATCCTCGAAAGGATTGCGGGAGGCTGCGAACATCTTGCCCTTGCATTTGCCAATGCAATTATGCTTCTCGATCCGGCAAGACTTCTGATAGGAGGTGGTATTGGCTTCAACCAGTATGACCGGATTTTCCCGATAATCGACAGCACTCTGAGGAAGGTTCTTCCTCAAGAGCTTTACAGACCTGATCTACTTGTCAGAGCGGCCCTTGAGCCTTACAGTGTTGTCATCGGCGGAGCTTATTTTGCTCAGAAAGAGTTGCTCCTTAAAGAGGTTCTAGGGGGAACTTCGGGATTTTGAACGGCAGGAAATTACAAGAGGAGGTACTTATGAGAAAGATTACTGTTCTACTGGCTTTGATCTTCGTTCTAACGGCAGGAATTCTCTTTGGGACAGACGTTGCAGTCTTGCTTCCCGGAACCGTTGAATTCTTTAGCGTCCAGAGAGTAGGGCTGGATGCGGCGGCTCAGGAGTTTGGATTGAACCTGATCTATGCGGACGCAGAATGGGATGCAGGCAAGCAACTGTCTCAGGTTGAGAACTTCATCGCAAGAGGTGTAGATCTCGTGCTGCTTTGCGCGGCTGATAACATGGCCCTTCGAACGGCGGTAACTCGCTGCGACGAAGCTGGAATTCCATTGATAACATTCACAAACAGCATCGGAACAGATCCTGAAGGCAAGTATCCGGGTGTCATCAGCCACATAGGTCGTTCTGAGATAGGATCAGGCGTTGTCCAGGCAGAGTTTGTCGAGAAGCTCTTTGGGAACGCCGACATCGACATAATTCTTATTGAAGGCAATCCCGGTACAACTGCCCAGAGAATGAGAGAAGAGGGTTTTCTCTCCGTGGCAGAAAGAAATCCTTCATGGAGCATAATTGAGAAGCGCCCTATCGATGGCTGGACAAAGGAAGGAACACTTGCGTTCATGGAGGCTTTCCTCCAGAGTGGCAGAAATGTTGACGTCATTGCCTGCCAGTGGTGGTCGGGAGCCATAGCGGCATCGATGGCGCTCAAAGAGAGAGGAATCACCGACGTAGTGGTTTTGGGCCTGGAGTATGCGAAAGAGCTCGTTCCTTACATCGAAGCCGGAGACGTTTATGCTTCCACGTATTTCTCGGTTATTGAAGAAGGCTACAAAGCTGTCGAGGCCGCCCATCTATACCTGACGGGCCAGGAAGTGCCTAAATTCATCGAGATCCAGCAGGTAATGGTCACAAAGGATAACGTGGCCGATTTCGAACCGGAAATGTAAGAGAAATACGACAGGAGGTCGCTGATGTCTGAAGCAGGTAAGATCAATATCCTCTCACAGCTGTTTTTTAATGAGGAGCTCTCCAGGGATAATTCAGGAAGCCTTACAGAGAAACTTTCGAAGGCAAAGACGGCAGGGCTTGAAAAGCTCATTATCTGGTCGGTCCGGCCCGAATATCTTTCCTCGCTTGTCTCGATTTGCAGAGAAGTCGGGGTTTCTCCGCATCTCTGGTATCCCATGCTGGCAGACACGCCAGTAGATTTCGATACGGACGCCTTCAAGATCGTAAGAACGATAGATAGCGGTCGGTCGGAGATACTGGAATCCCAGAAGGCCGGCGGTGAGGAGTTTGAATTTCTTTGCCCCAACAAGGTAAGGCAGGAGGAGGCCTTTCTAAGCCGCTTCGAAGAAATCCTTGGCCTTGCCGACTTCGACGGTGTCTTTCTCGACAGGATCCGTTTTCCTTCGCCGGCCAACGGGATGGGAGAGATGCTTACCTGCTTCTGCGACACCTGCAAAGAGAGATCGAGCGCAACGGGTTCAGCCTTTGAGGAGGCAATTCGCGGTTTTTTAAGAAAGCTCGGTTCGAAGAGGGGAATGGACGAAGTACTGGAAACTCTCAAAGAGTTTTACAGAATTACCGGGGAATTTCTCGAGTTCAGAAAGTCATCGGTGCTCCAGCTGCTGACTTCATATTCAGACAGGGCGAAAAACCTGGGCCTTGAAGTGGGCGTGGATCTTTTCTCCCCTTCTCTTAGAAATATCGTTTCGCAGGATTACGAGAGAATATCCAGGCATGTGGACTGGATGAAGCCGATGATTTACTGCAAAACAATGGGGCCGGCCGGACTTCCGATGGAACTTCTCTCTATGGCGCAAATTCTCGTGGATCACGCCTTGCGGCTTTCGGAGAGAGAAGCGCTTGAGATTATCGGAGAGCTGACCGGCCTTCTGTTGCCTGAAAGCTCTGAAGAAATAAGAATGAGGGGCATCGATCAGAAGAACTATGAACTCGAGCTGAATAAGATCGATCAGATGAATCTCAATCCGGTAACCAGAATCTTCCCCGGCTTTGAGGCGGTCAATTTTCCGCCTGTATGTTCGGTCGGTCTGGAGGAAGTCGGGAATTATGTAAAGGCAACCCTTAGAAAAGGCCATGATGGGTTTGTTCTCTCATGGGATATAAGGCACATAAGCGATAAGGTTCTCGAGTATGTGGGTGATTTAGTTGAGTAGAGATACTGCAGGCTCTAGACTCATTCTCGAAGTAAAGGAAATATCGAAGAGCTTTCCCGGTGTTCAGGCTCTTGACAGGGTAGACATGGACGTGAGAGAGGGAGAGGTCCACGCTCTTCTGGGAGAGAATGGATCTGGAAAGTCGACGCTCACAAAATGCATTGTCGGAGCTTATCAGAAAGATTCCGGGACTATTCTCTACGATGGGAAGGAAACAAGCTTCTCATCTCCAACGGAATCTTTCAGGCAGGGAATAAGTGTTATCTATCAGGAGAGGAGCCTCATTCCCAAATTTACTGTCGAGCAGAACATATTCCTCGGTGACGAGATGCAGGTCTCGGGCCTGCTTTCAGAGAAGAATATGAGAAAGAGATTTCGCGGCCTTTGTGAATCGTATGGATTTGATCTCTCTCCGGACGAGAAGATATTCAGGCTCGGAGTGGCGCAGCAGAAGGTTGTGGAAATCATGAAGGCGCTTTCCAGGAATTCGAGGGTGGTGATCATGGACGAGCCGACGGCCTCGCTTTCGAAGGAAGAGTCGGATCATCTCTTCAAGATAATCTTGCAACTTAAGAGCAAGGGAATCTCGATTCTGTATATCACACATATTCTGGAAGAGGTCTTCAGAATTACAGATAGAATTACAGTCCTCAGAGACGGCAGGAAGGTCTCCACTCTGAATACTGCTGAAACTGACAGAGAAGAAATCGTCAATTTAATGGTCGGTGAAGTCTTTCATGATATCGAAGATATTTCGAGCTCCGCAAAGTACGACCTTCCACCAGTCACATCTGTGAAGAACGTTCAAAAGTTGCCCAGAGTAAGGGATATCTCATTCGAAGTCTATCCCGGTGAAGTGCTTGGAATTACCGGTCTCACCGGCTCGGGAAAAACGGAGCTGGCCAGGGCGATTTTCGGCGCCGAGAAAGCAGACAGCGGCGAGATAATTGTCGAGGGCAAGAGAGTGAATCTGAACTCGCCGGTAGATGCCATAAATGAAGGGATAGCACTGATCCCAGAAGACAGGAAATCCGACGGCCTCATTATGCTTTTCGAGGTCTTCAAGAATATTACTCTCCCTGCGATAAGCGATTTCACTGCGACGCCTGGATTGATCCTGACAAAGAGAGAGTATGTTAAGGCGAATGAATACAGGGAAAGGCTTAATATCCGGCTCGCTTCGATACATCAGCAGACGAAGTTTCTCAGCGGAGGCAACCAGCAGAAAGTCGTAATCGCAAAGTGGCTGCTGAGCAGCCCAAAATTGCTGATCATGGACGAGGCGACACAGGGAATCGATGTGAAGGCGAAGAGTGAGATCTACTCGATTGTGAGAGAGCTTGCCGAGAACGGCTTCTCCGTTATCTTCATTTCCTCGGAAGTGCAGGAAGTCCAGAGAGTATCCGACAGAATCCTTGTTATTGCAGATGGAGAGGTCGTGGGAGAATTCAAACGCGGAGCTCGCCAGGACGAGATTCTGAAGAAGGCGTTGAGCGGAAAACAAGAGCATCTAGATAATCAGGTGGTGAGTTGAATGTCAGGACCCGCTGTTAAGTCGAGGTTGGCAAGCTTTCTGGGAAAGTACAAAATCATCATAGCATTCTTTGTGTTGGCGCTGGTCATCTCGCTTATGACACCCAACTTTCTGTCTTGGAGAAATATCATAAACATATTCAGGCAGAGCTCGATAATCGGTATAATGGCTATCGGCTCCACCTTTGTCATTATCGGCGGCGGATTTGACATCTCAGTCGGTTCACTGCTGGCTCTTTCCGCAGCTATGGCGGTTGGACTCCAATCTTCCATGCACTGGTTTCTCGCCGTGATTGTTGTTCTGCTGGTTGGTGCCGCCTTTGGAGCGGCAAATGGATTCCTTAGCTCGAAAATCCATATCCCGCCAATCATTGCCACTCTGGGAACTATGACGATCATTAGAGGGATCGTCTATATGTATACTGGCGGCTATCCTCTTTATGTCGACTCAGAAGGGTTTGCTTTCATCGGCAACGGCTACATAGGGCCGATTCCCTTTCCAATAATTCTGCTGCTGATCCTTGTAGCGCTCGGTCAGTTTATTCTTGTCAAAACGAAATTCGGCCGGTATTCCTGTGCCATCGGCGGCAACAAAGAGGCGGCAAGACTCTCCGGAATCAAAGTCGATTTCTACATGACCCTGACCTTTATCGCCGGAGGTGTAATGGCTGCAATGTCGGGAGTCGTCTACGCATCAAGGCTGCTTTCGGTTACGCCTCTTGCAGGCCAGGGCTATGAGCTGGATGCGATAGCTTCTGCGGTAATCGGCGGTACAAGTGTGTCTGGTGGGGAAGGTTCAGTCGTGAGAACTCTCATCGGGGCGTTGTTGCTGACTATGATAACCAATGCATTCAACCTGATCGGAATAGATCTCTATGTTCAATATGTGTTCAAAGGACTTGTAATTCTGGCGGCGGTTGGATTCGATTCATTCTACAAGGCCCGTGGCTAGAATGTAGACTCTAAATACTAAGATAGCTCCCAAGGATAATTTTGGCGTGCTTAAATTTGCTGCGTCAGACGTCGATGGCGCTGATGACGATCGATGAACGGGAGGTTCCCTCCTGAACTATACCGTCAATCGCACTCTTCACCCCTTGTGTGCGAAGCTCCATCTCTTTCTGCGGAAGGAATCCTTCATCGGATCTGTCGTACACAATCAGTGCTCTCTTCAACTGATCACCTCCAGTGAAATCTTTGCTGCAATTAGAGCACAGCTCCTATCTCGGAGTATCAATCGGCTGAGAATACGCTTGAACCAATTCTTTGAGGTGCGTTAGAGTGCCTGAGAGGTTGGAAACTGCAAGCAGGAGCAGTAAGAAAAACAAGAGATCTAGAAAACTCGGACAGCCTTCACTTTGCGTGTCTCAATTTAAGATTACCGAATAGGTCACGGCCGTGATAAATGTACCTGGCTGATCTGAAGACTCAACGATTTGAGATGCCTTACCGAATCCGGATCTTGAGCTCTTCGCATCACCAGCCATCAACCCTCTGCTATGGCATTCTTTTCGTTTCCTGAACCATTCTCCCTAATCGGAGGGTCTTCGTTCAATGCGGCACATGATCTGTTGCCTGCTCATTGAGCATAAGAGTTATGTTCTTTGAAAATTCGATTGCCTTTTCTTCGATCTCCTTTTTGAGTTCTTCAGGGTTATCAAAATTCGGTTGATGAGTCAGTGTTGACTCGAGGATGGAATCTACTCCCGTAGAGACTTGTGACAACTTGTATCGGCCAATATTCTTAAGTCTGAAGAACTCAATGTACTCGGCCTGAACCTTTCTATTGATCGCGCCAAGCCAGACTTCAAATTTGCTCTCTTTGTGCAGATAAACAATCGCGATCTTGAGTCTCTGATCTCTGAAGGCGACTGGAGAAAAAGCGAAATATGTCATATCCATATAGCCGAAATACAGAGAGCCGGTCAAATAGTCCGGGTACTTGCTGCTCAAATCCGTTCTCAGGTCCGACATGAACGACATGATTCCTCTATAGGCCGCCTGGATATACCCCTTATTCAACTGGTTCGTGTATTCACGGACAAGATCGCCCAGAGAGTCCATATTCTACTCCTCATTCCAGCGGTATTTCTTGCTCTTGCGAAGAGTATCGAGATTGCAGTTTAGGCACAAGCCATTATGGCAGCATATAACCCCTCCGCATTCGGGGCAGCGCCATTTCTTCTCTTCCTCCTTCAAGAACAGTTCAATAGAGTTGTCACGAATGAATTCCAGGTTCTCAATCATACTCATGTGATATTTAGTTCGGTAGCGCTTATCCAGTGCCTTAAGTCGTTTGCATGGAAAGTCTTTGCACTCGAAGCAGAAACGGACGCTTCCCCTTGCAAGTAATTCGCACTGGTCGCCCATATGAGTGCAGTTCTCACCCCTCGGGATGCAACCGGGGCAGTATTGTCTGTGAAAGCCCTTCTTCTTGAGATCGTCTTTCATTGCCTGGTAATTGATGCACAGGCTGCAATTCATACCGCATGGAGCAATTAACGCCTCTTCCATCCAACACCCCGTCACGACCCGTTGAGCAACGGGTTCATTCAACTTCCCGATAAATCTTACCATTTTGATTGCGCTTCTCATCTCACGTTAGGTCCCTCTATTACGATCACAGCTCTTCACTGCCGAAAAGGCTAAATTGGGTGCTGGGAGAATTATCGCGCAGACTCTGAGAACAAGAAGCTCATCGTTTCTTCAGAGAACGGCATCGATCGAAAGTCTCGGGTCGTGAACCAACTGCGTCCTCTCACCTCTTACTATATTGATGTAAAAAATGGAGTCCCTACGGCAAAGGCAGTTCCGTTGAGAGTCCAAAGTCATAGGACACAGCATCTGCACTGGATGTAGTGTACCCAGACTCGAAGATCCCAATATAGACATTGTCGAAGTCGACAAAGTCACACGTCTGCGAAGAAAAGACAAGAAATTCGAACTGAGTGAAATCCAGCGTGACCGAATAGGTTTCAGCTCCCTTATAAGCTCCATTTACGCTAACCGAGAATCCTCTGTAAGGGAAGTTGAAGTCGAACTCCATCAAAACGTTATACCAGGTGTTTGGAGATATAAGCATCAATCTATGGTAGCTCCCACTGAAAGTGTATAAGCCGAATCCTTCTCCATAGTCTCCACATAAAATGTATGGAGCCCAGTTCGTCCGGTCTCCGACCCCGAAGCAACCATTCGCTGCAACTCTAAAATCAAATGAGATCATACCTCTACTCGCAGGATTAAGACCTGTCCTGAGAACCCTTGCATAACCTACAAGCGTCGGATCAGAGAGAGTAAGACCTCGACTACTTCCAAAGCCAAAGTTGGTAATCGCTGCCTTCGACAAATCAGTACTATCGTAGATGCCCCAGGGCAAGGTTGACGGCCCGAGAACTCCAAGAGGTCTGGACTCGAAGTCATCATCAGCGATTCCGTAGGGTTCCGTCTTGAATTTCCATACAGGCCCTTCAACTGCGCTGTCCCCATCTTTAGAGACTATCTTCCAGTAGTAATTTGTGAAGCTTGCAAGGGCGACTTTGACAAGGCTTGTAGTCGTAAGGTTAGTTGAATGAATAGGAGGAGTAGGGTCCGTTCCGAAATACAAGTCATAAGTAACGGGATCGCCATCCGGGTCCCCTCCTGTCCAGGAGAGAGTTACACTGGCAAAGCTCTGGTCATCTGCGTTATGGGCCGGTGAAGGATTTGATGGGGTATAAGGAGGAGATTTCACATTGATCTTGAAACTGGTCTTCGACTCTCCCTTACCATCTGACGCAGCCACCTCAACTGTTCTTGTTCCAGAAGGTGCTGTAACTGTCCATGAGTAAAGAGTACCCACAACCGAGCCCGGACCGCTTACCAAACTAAAATTCAGAGAATCGCCGTCAGGGTCGGCGCAGTACGCTGCAAGATTTTTGCTTACAGTATCGCCTATGTTTTTTGAAAGATCCGCTATTGTCGACCAGACTGGAAGTTTGTTAAAAAGCGGGCAGCCCGTGAGTACAAATACTAAAGGAACAATGATCAGAATAATGTGTTTTTTCCTCATTCCGATTCCCCCCTTCGAAAGATTCATGTTTGAGGACATACGAGAAGAGACATCTACAAATCCGTGAAGTCAAAGCTTTAAACAAGAGATAACATAATTCGCTCCAAAACTGCTCTTTCTTGATAGTCCAATATTCTAAGCAGTGCAACAAGTCAACAATAATCGAATAACACAGCTTAAAGTACGTGGTTCCTGTTCAGTAAAGTGCTGCCCTTTTGGAGCAATCACTGAACGTCCAATAATAGCTTAGCACTGCAGAATGCTTATTCTGCATACTTAAGGAGAGCGTTCCACGTCTCTCTTGCCGCGTGTAGCGGCCTCTGTCAATCTGGAGCGAAATTCACTTGCCAAGAATTCCCGTTCTCACTATCCAACAATCGCTTAATCCTTGAAGGCCTCTCACGTCTCCATCATTTGATCCCGTTCTTCCGGTGACGACGAAGCTGCCGTCCACTGTACTCTCTATAGAAAAGGCACCGTCTTGGTCGCTTCCACCCAGGCATTTCTGCCACAAGATCGTACCGTAAGGATCCAGCTTCACTACCCATGAGTCATTAAGTCCGTGGTTTCCATAGACGTCCCTGTCGTTCGAATTGGTCACGCCCGCAACAACATATCCTTCATCCGGAGTCTGCTGAATTGAAAGAGCTGTTTCCATGAAAGTCCCGCCCAAGCATTCCTGCCACAGGATGCCTCCCATTGAGTCCGTCTTCACTATCCAGCAGTCATAATATCCATTGTTTCCCGAGACATCTCCATCAAACGACATCGACTCTCCCACAACAATGAAGCCTCCTTCCGAAGTTTGCAGTATCGAATGCGCATAGTCATTTTCACTCCCGCCCATGCTTTGCTGCCATTCAATGTTTCCAGCAGAATCGAGTTTGACTATCCAGTAATCTCTTCTTCCGTGATTAGCTGAGACATCGCCGTCGATAGACGATGAATGGCCGGCGACTATGTATCCGCCGTCAAATGTTTGCCTCACAGATTGGGCTGAATCTTCGCCGCTGCCTCCGAGACATTTCTGCCAGTCTATGTTTCCCATTGAGTCCAGTTTGACGATCCAGTAATCATAATCGCCGTGATTGCACAGGACATCGCCATCACAAGAGTTTGTTTTGCCCGCAATTATGTAACCTCCATCGCTAGTTTGCTGGACGAAATTTGCATAGTCATATTCCGTTCCTCCAAGACACTTCTGCCAGATGATTTCACCGGCCGAGTCTAGCCTCACTATCCAGCAGTCAAAGGCGCCATGGTTACCCGATACATCTCCATTATTTGAGTATGTCTCTCCGACAACGATATATCCACCGTCAGATGTCTGCTGCATCGAACTTGGTGAATCTTCGCTGCTTCCTCCCAAGCATCTTTGCCAGGAGATGTCGCCTAATGAATTCAGTTTGACGACCCAGAAATCGAAATCTCCGTGATTACCTGAGACATCCCCGTCATTGGAGCGGGTTGCGCCTACAACGACATGCCCTCCGTCAATTGATTCTTTTACGGAGACGGCTTCATCAATCATTCTTCCTCCTAGACACTTCTGCCACTCGATCAGATGAGTAGTTAACTTACAGACAGTTGTTTCTGTTCTTCCTCCATATCCATCCTTGGCAACCACTTTCCAGTAGTAGTCTTTGAGGTAATACTCCATGTCAGGCGAATACTGATTACTGTCTAGGTTGCTCAATATAATATGCGGATCGGATTGGCCCTCGAAGTAGATATCATAGAGGAGTCCGTCTCCGTCTTCGTCTGTGAACTCCCAGCTCAGGGTTGCCTCGGGTGATATGTCTATTGCTCCATTTGAAGGGCTCATAGAAACAAGAGCAGGAGGTAGATTTTCTTTCGTCGTGAAGCGCCAGATCTCTCCTATTGCCGCTGCACTGTCTTTCCTTTGAATGAGATCTTCCCCGGTAGTCTTTGAATCGCTTGCCGAGGAGTACGGTTCGTCTGTGACGACTATCTGCCAGAAATAGTCTTCGCCTCTGTCAAGATCGCTGATGGTGAGTTCTGTAGCCGTCTGTCCTATTCTGTAGATAGCAGGTATCTCGTCTCTTCCAAAGTAGACGTCATAATATAGGTTCGCAGTATCTCCGTTCACTTCCCAGGATAGAGTCACACTGTCCCAGGGGACGCTGGTCGCATCCTCTGAAGGATATGGATTCAGCGGTGTGGGCAGGCTATCAGTAGTGAAGCTCCACAAAGGACCATCCTTAATTTGGCCTCCTGCCTTGACTGCTATCTTCCATGAATATTTCGTCCCTCTCTTGAGATCGCCAGGATCAAAGCTGTCTTCTTTAAGACCTTCATGTACTAGATAAGGAATACTACCTTCGGATAAGTACACCGAATAAGTGTAATCTGCTCCTTCAACTCCATCCATTTCCCATGATAGGAGAGTGTCTGGAGAAATTCCCGCCGCTTTGTCAGAGGGAAGAGGATCCTTCGCCGTTCCGTCTATAAGGTAAAGGTCCATGACTTCACTCTCCGCGATATACGCAGACGCTCTTGCAACTACCTTCCAGAAGTAGCGCGTGTTGCAAATAAGGGGTAGATCAAGGGTGACGGAAGTCATTTCTGAAGCAACTTCTGTTAATGTGTCTTCAGAAGTCCCAATTAATAGAGAATATAGAGTCTGATCTTCACCGTAAGTACCCCCGTCCCATCTGAAGGTCACTTCCGGACCGATCAACGTACCACCTTTTGCGGGATAGAAATTCGTCAAAGGAGACAGCTTATTCTCGAAGAGGAAACAAGAGGTTATCAGAACCAGGAGCACCAAAGCAATCGACGCAGGAATTGCTTTCTTCATTGTCCTCACCTCTTAATTGCAATATAGGTCAAAGCGTACGTGCAATTATATCAACCACGCTCTTTGCATTCGGTCGTTATGTGGAGTGTTGAAGACCGGCGGGAGATCAAAGGATAGATTCGAAATTTCTTGAAGTGAGTTCGAGAAATATTGCTTGAAGAAGGGGTTGTGCACGATACAAGAGAGAAAGCAGCATAAGTAGCACTTCATTGACAAAAAAGGAAAAATCATTGGTTTGGAGTCATGAAGAATATTTAGTACAAGAATAAATACATTTTGGAATTATTGAGCGTTATTGATTGACCAAGGATGTCATAGAGAACCGCACTGCAGATCGCTTTTCGTTGTGCTGCGTAAAGGGTAGCCGACACTGAGAATAACGATTTCTTCAGGCGAACATCAGAATTATCTTACGGAAGATTGCTTGTCATAAGGGCATATAATTGTTAATAGGCAGTCTGGCATGAAATTGTGCTGATTTAGAACATATCATTTGTGAAGTAGTGCAAACTGGATTTCTCTCCGAAGCTACAGGAGGAAACAGGAATATTGTGTGAGCTGAGTGGAGTAACGTTGTAGCAAGATTAATGGATAGAAATTCTGCGAGTGAGCGGTGTTGTTTCGGGCTTTGTGGAGTGAAGCTTCAAGAAACCTGGAAAAGAGATACGAGGTTTTTCTGCCGAACGGGTGAGGGTTAACTGAAAAGGCGGACGAAAGCTGATTTTATATCGATCATTTGCGTAACTGACAAAAATGGCCAGTGCAGGCGCCCGGACTATAAATCGGCCAATTTTATGCTCGAAGGAGCGTTTCTATGAGAAGGTTTCTTACCCTGTTGTTTGCAGTAGTCAGCACAATTTTGGTTTTGGTAAGTCCCTGTTTTGCGGAAGATGGAAAGATAGCCTTGACGGAGGATGAGATTGCTTTCGTGAACGAGCATCCTGTCATAAGGCTTGGAGTAGATCCCGCTTTTGTGCCTTTCGAGTTCATTGACAAAGACGGAAAGTACAAGGGTATTACCGCGGACCTTTTGTCGCTCATCGAAGAAAGAACAGGTCTGAGGTTTGAGATAATATCGGGATTGAGCTGGCCAGAAGCATATGATCTGGCTCTTTCGGGCGAGGTCGACGCTTTGCCTGCAATATCGAAAACTGATGAGAGAGAGAGTTACTTCCTTTTCTCCGAACCGTATTATTACTTCAAGAGGGTAATCGCAACCAGAGACACCGACACGGCTATCTCCGGAATCGAAGATCTGGAAGGATTAACAGTAGCTGTGCAGAGAAATAGCTCTCATCACAGCTACTTGCTGTACTATCCAAGAATAAACTTGAGTCTGTACGACTCTGTCGAGGCTGCAATCACAGCAGTAGCAAACGGTACGGAGAGGGCTTTCGTCGGGAACCTCGCTACAACGAATCATCTAATACGCGCAAATGGACTGACAAACCTGCGATTCACTGCATTCGAAGCGGAGAAGCAGCTGGCCCTGCACTTTGCAGGTCGCAAGGACTGGCCCCACTTCATAAGCATTATCAACAAGGCGTTGGATTCGATCACACAGGAAGAGAGAATTGCCATCAACAACAAATGGATTGATTTGGAGTCAGAGGTTGATTACGGCCGTATAATTCAGATCATTTCTATCTTTGGTGCCTTCGTTGCCGTTGCGATGGCTGTTTCGATCTATTGGATTCTTCGTTTGAAAAAGGAAATCAGAAAAAGGGAGCTCATTCAGATCGATCTGGAAAAGGCGAAAAGAGAAGCGGAAGATGCAAATGAATTCAAGTCAAGCTTCATGGCACGGATGTCTCACGAAATCCGGACGCCTCTCAGCGCAATTACGGGAATGGCTTATCTGCTGAAAAAGACTGCGATTTCTTTGACACAGAGCATGTACATCGATCGGATTACCCAGGCTTCAAACAACATGCTTAGTATAATCAACGATATTCTTGACTTTTCGAAAATCGAAGCAGGCAAGGTGGAACTGGAGATTACTTCTTTCAGCATGGATCAGGTTATCCAGGATGTCGTTAACATTGTGTCCTACAAGATTGAAGAGCAAGAAATCGGGTTCAGGCTTTCAAAAGATCCCCTCATTCCCAACTGGTTTTTCGGCGACCAGAAGCGAATAGAACAGATTCTCCTCAATATCCTGAACAATGCGGCGAAATTCACAAGTGTTGGTGAAGTTTCGTTTGACATAAGACTCGTTGCTAAGGAAAATGAGAAGTATCACCTGTCGTTTTCCGTTAGAGATACCGGTATCGGTATGACTGAAGAGCAGATAAAGAACTTGTTTATGCCTTTCATACAAGGAGACAGCACCATAAATCGTCGGTTTGGGGGTTCGGGATTGGGGCTGTCAATCGTTAAGAATCTTGTGGAAATGATGGGAGGGGAGATCCAGGTTTTCAGCACCCCGGGAGAAGGTTCCACCTTCATCATTCATCTGTCCCTGGATGTCGACAGAGAGAGGGAGGATCTTTATGCGAAGACCTTCTCGGCGACCCACTTCAAGAATATCAGGACGCTTGTCCTGGAAAAGACAGGGGCCAGTATGAACTTGATCGAGAGCTATCTAGGCGCATTTGGAATGCATTGTGAACTTACAACCTCTCAGGTAAGTGCTGTGAGCATGTTGGAAGCTGCCGATGGGAAGTTCGCCAAACCCTTTGACCTCTTCATTCTGGATTACGACACACCAGCGGAAGGGGGCTTCGAATTTGCAGTTTCGATTCGAAATAACCGAAGGATACATAAAACTCCAAAGCTTATCATGCTCCTGCCAATGATGAGAGAGGACCTGTTTGACAAACTGAACGACTATGGAATCGATATGGCAATTGGTAAGCCGATTATTCCTTCAATTCTCTTGAATGGAATTCTCGACATTTTCAAGCTTAAGGCCGTTTCTGCCTCCCATCCTTCCATAAAAGAGCAAGTGAGTCATCCAAAGCTGGAACGCCCACACCTGGTTCTCCTGGTGGAAGACAACAAGACCAATCAGTTGATTGCCAAGTCTATTCTTCAGCAGGTGGGAATCGAATCGATTTTGGCAGGAGACGGAAAGACTGCTGTTGAACTTTACCGGCAGCATAAAGAAAACATCGACTTGATCTTGATGGATCTGCACATGCCCATAATGAACGGTTACGATGCGGCGAAGGAGATCAGGAAGATGTCAATCAGGGTCCCCATTGTGGCGATGACCGCCGACGTAATTCTCGGTGTGAAAGAAAAGTGTGAAGAAAGCGGGATGTATCATTACATAAGCAAGCCCTTTAACCCCGATCGTTTCATTCAAACCGTCAAAGAAATAATTCGGGAAAATGAGGAAGAGAGCATACAGGAGTCGACCGTTCTCGATCAATCGGCCGGACTGAAGAACATTGGCGGGGATTCAGAAGCCTATCGGCAGATATTGAAGGCATACTTGGAAGAGAACCAGGAAACAGTAGAAAAGCTTTCACTTGCAATTGATGAAAAGAGATATGCCGATGCCGCGCAAATCGTCCACAAGGTTAAGGGAAGCTCAGGCAGTATAGGAGCAAAGGAATTGTACACAGTGTCAATGGAATTACAGAAGGCTCTAAATGAAGAAAAGGAAGACGAAATACTGCCGCTGAAAGACAGGTTTTCTGGATTGTTCAAAAAACTGATCGAGGAAATCGATCAGTTTCAGGCACAGAAATGAAGAAGTATGAGTCTGTCCGACTTAAGGAGGAAGAATGATGTCTGCGAAAATTCTGGTTGTTGACGATTCGGCATCAGATCGTTTCATCATCGAGAGAATGTTGCGCGAATACGATATCCTTACGGCATGCGACGGAATAGGGGCCATGCAGCAAATCGACGATCATGACGATATTGACATTGTGATACTGGATCTGAACATGCCTAAGATGGATGGATTCGAGGTTCTAGAAGCTTTGAAGTCAAATGATCGCTACAAGGGGCTCCGTACGATAATTTTGACGAACTACGACGAGCTGGATAATGAGATTGAAGGCCTGAGGCTTGGGGCGGTGGATTACATTAGAAAGCCCGTCAATATGGATTCCTTGAAAGCGAGAATCGAGATTCACGTAGAACTGCTTAGAATCCAGCAGTTGCTCGAGCAGAAGCTGTATGAACAGGGGTTGACCTTCGAGACGATCTTCCAGCAGGCGCCAATCGGGATAGCTATTTCGCACGGTTCTGAACCGTCCAATAGCAAGAATGCCGTTACGAGGTTCAATCCAATGTTCGAGCAAATAACGGGAAGAACGAAGGATGAACTTATGGAGCTTGGCTGGGCGAAGATCACATATCCCGATGATCTCGATAAGGACCTGGCTAACTTCAAGAAGCTGCAGAGCGGTGAGCTTAGCAGTTATTCAATGGAAAAGCGATACGTTAAGCCCGACGGCTCGATCGTTTGGGTTCAAATGACCGTGGCACCGCTCGTAATCTCGAATGATAGCAGATATAACCATATATGTCTTGCTCAGGAAATCACCAGACGAAAAGAGATGGAGGCCGATCTGCTTGAAAGCGAGCGTAGCAAGTCCGTTCTTCTCTCCCATCTTCCCGGTCTGGCTTACAGGTGCAAGTGCGATGTGCAGTGGACTATGGAGTACGTTTCTGCCGGGTGCTCTAAGTTGACCGGTTATCCTCCGGAAAGTCTTATTAGCAACAAGGACCTTGCCTTCGACGATTTGGTTGCTCCGGAATACCGTGAATCTCTCTGGAGGGAGAGGGAGAAGGCAATTGCGAAGAGGATGCCCCTGAATTATGAATATCAAATAATTACCGCAGAGGGAGAGCGAAAATGGGTTCTGGAAATGGGAGAAGGAGTGTTCACTGAGACAGGAGAGGTTGAGGGTCTTGAAGGGATAATTATAGACATAACAAGTCGGAAAAGATCTGAAGATGAACTCAAGTATGCTAGTGAACACGACAGATGGACGGATCTGTACAATCTTAGTTATTTGGAAGGAGTTCTCAAGAGAGACTCGAAGAATCGAAAAGCGTCGAGAAGAGCTCTTATTAGTGTAAATCTGAGTAATATGCAGTTAGTGACGGCGACTTACGGATTCCACTACTCTCAGGAACTGACAAGGAATGTAGCCGAATCGCTCAGCCGGTATTGTACAGACAGCCTCCTGCTATCTTACGCATATGAGAACCTGTTTGTTTTCTACTTGAGAAACCACGAAGGTAAGGCAAGCCTTAACGAAATCTCCGAAGCTATTGCACACACACTGACTTCCTTGTTTGAGGTTGAGAGAATCGGAGTTGGGGTCGGTGTAGTTGAGATCAATCGGGATAATGATAGCGATGTTGATCAGCTGATGAAAAGACTTCTCATTACATCAGAAAAGGCGATCAATGTTAATGAGAGAAACGTTGGGATTCGATTTTATGATGAGGAGATAGAGATGCAGATTACCCGCGAACTGGAGATAGATCGCGAACTTTCCAGAATTGCAGTAAGCGAAGATGATGGCGGGTTGTTTCTACAATATCAGCCGATCCTTTGTCTCAAATCAAACCTGATTCGTTGTTTTGAAGCTCTGTCGAGACTGAGAACCGACAAACTCGGTCTTGTGCCGCCTTTGGAATTCATTCCTGTAGCCGAAAAAACAAAACTCATCATTCCCATTGGCAGAAAAGTCATGAATCAGGCCTTTAGGTTTCTGAACGAGCTAAAAAAGAATGGATTCAGTGACATCGGAGTTTCGATCAATGTTTCTGCCGTTCAGCTTCTGAGAAGTGATTTCGTTGACGATCTGTTTAAAATGATAAGTGAAGCGCGTGTTTCACCTGAAAACATTTGTCTCGAAATAACTGAATCGGTTTTCGCTTCAAACTACGAGGAAATAAACCGGACCCTTGGTAAGCTTAAAGACAATGGTATCCACATTGCCATCGATGATTTTGGGACTGGGTACTCATCTCTTGCGATGGAACAAGAGCTGAACGTCAACTGCCTGAAGATCGACAAGTCTTTTGTTGATGGACTGATGCATTTGAGAGCCGAGGATACTATTACTTGTGATATCATCTCGATGGCCCACAAGCTGGGGCATTATGTTACGGCAGAAGGGGTTGAGCATGAGGAGCAGAGACAGTATCTTCTCAGTTGCGGATGTGACGAAATACAAGGATATCTCGTTGCCAGACCTCTGGACAAGGAGGCGGCAATCGAGTTTCTTAAGATTCATAATCATCAATGATGGCTGCTGATAAGTACTACATCCCTTATTGAAATGAATGGCGAGGCCGATGAAGAGGAAAGAAATAGCCTTGCGCTCGGACTGTAAACTAAGCCGGTATTCGTGAATGTGTGGTTACTCTTTAAAGATATGCTTCGAGAGTTTGGTCTGTGAGAACAAAGTCTTCGCGGAAGAGCTAAGTACAGGATCTATCTGAACAGGGGACACTTTCCACGCATCTTCGCTCAGATTTCTTCAAAGGCGGACCGCCTAAACCATAAAAATAGAATACTCGCATCATATTATGTCGTTATTGAAAGCAGCATCATTTGACGGAGCGCTTCTTCTATTAAGCGACTCAGAAGAAGAAGTACAGGGTATCCTCAACCGCTGGTTTGTGATTTCGATTTCTGTTTCCTGTAGCTAGTGAATTCAGATGAGGATTCATCGAGAGAGATGGGCTGTGTTATACAATTAGCGATGGATAGAGGCGACAAGCTGAAGGCTCTGTCAGTCGTGGCATAGTTTTGCACAAATGCAAGAGCTCGATGAGCATACGCTGAATAAGGTCTTCGAAAGAATGCACAAGGCTTTTGCATGATAGACGCTCTCTGCGACAGCTGAGAATTGGCCTGGCTCAGTATTCTTAAAGGACTGATCAGCGAAAATCAATGCCTTTGCCTTGGAATGACAGAGCGCAAAAAATCTTAGGGTAACTATTATAATAAAGAAAGGTGGCAAATAAAGTTCAGAAAAACAGTCGATTACTGTGGTACATGCAACAGAGCAATAATTACTGCGAAGAGGGATGGAAAGCGCTATGAGAGGAAATAAGGGAGACATTTCTATCAAGTGGGCGATCGCAATTGTGTTCATGTTGACTATTCTGATGTCTGTGGTCGGAATCGGGAGTCTCATTTTCGCGAGATGGTTGTCTTCGGCTGAGCGGACATCGGAACGGATCGTCGGAACAATAAGCGAGAGTACGTTCAGTCAGATAGTCAACTTCATGCACGAGCCTACTCACATTAACGAAGCAAACCACAAGATCATCGAAAACAATATTCTCGATCTCTCTGACGAAGACACTAGAGATAGATTCTTCGTCGGGGTTTTGAGCTCTCAGCAAGAGGAAATATACAGTTTCAGCTTTGGCACGGTCAACGGAGAGTACTATGGCGCCCGCAGAAATGAAGATGGAGTAATAGAGATAATGAGAAACGATGCTTCTACAGAAGGTTACTCATGGTACTATTCCGTGAATGAGGATTTGACTGCCGGCGAGCGGGTAGTAGTAGCAGGAAAATTCGATCCTCGAACACGAGCATGGTACAAAGCCGCAGAAGCCGCAGCGGGCCCCGTCTTCTCGCCAATCTATAAACACTTTGTAATGGATGATCTGACCATTTCTGCCGCGTGGCCGGTCTACGACAGGGGCGGTAGTTTACGCGGTGTTTTGGGAACGCACATGCTCCTTTCGGGTGTAGGAGGCTTTCTCAAGGAAACTGTGAAAGACTATGACGGCTACGCAATCATTTTTGAAAGGGATACAGGTCTGCTGATCGCAAATTCTTTGGGGGTCGATAACTTCTCATTTCTACCCGACGGAACGTTCAAACGGCTATCAATTTGCGAAATCGATAACTCGGTCATTCGGCAGGTTTGCACTAACTATAATCTGAGTCAGGATCCATCTTTCACTTTCAAAAACGACAATGGAAAGGTTTTTGTCGACATTAGAGAAATCCAGATGCCGGGAGTCGACTGGGTCTTGCTGGCTGCAATTCCTGAAACTCATTATATGACCAGTGTCGTGGATAGCATTTATCTAACTGTTTTGCTGGTTGCGCTTGCACTGGTTTTTTCTGTAATCATATTTTTCATATTAGCTCGAAAGCTTATGAAGCCTGTAGACGATCTTCTTCAGGTGTCCGAGGCGTTTTCCTCCGGGGATCTCTCAAAGCGAGCCCAAGTCGCTAGGAACGATGAGATTGGAACCATTTCGACGGGTTTCAACAGAGTTGCAGACAAGATGCAGTTTCTTATAAACAACCTGGAAGATCGTGTTGTGGAGAGAACAAAGGAATTGCACAAGGTAAATGCGGCATTGGAGGAAAGCAAAAACCAACTGCAGCTCTTGCTTGACTCAACTGCAGAAGGTATTTATGGAATTGATATGAATGGGAACTGCACTTTCTGCAATACTAGTGCCGCTAGAATTCTTGGATACTCAAGCATAGAGGAATTGCTCGGGAAGAACATGCACCTTAAGCTTCATCATAGCCGCCGGGATGGAACGGTGTTTCCTGCTGATGACTGCAAGATTCTCAGATCGATCAGACAAGGCAGAGGCTTTGAAGCGGATGACGAGGTTTTCTGGAGAGCTGACGGCACCTCTTTCGATGTTGAGTATCACTCGTATCCCCAGATAAGAAACGGGAAGGTAGTAGGCGGGGTAATAACCTTTATGGATATCACAGAACGAAAAAAGAGAGAGGAAGAGATCAGGTACTTGAGCTGCCATGACTCACTTACCGGTCTTCACAACAGAAGTTGTTTCGAGAACAACCGCAAGGAGATCGATATGCCGGAAAATCTTCCTATGTCGGTAATCTTCGCGGATATAAACGGCCTGAAGATGACGAATGATGTATTTGGTCACGCAGCCGGAGATGAGCTGCTGAAGAAATCTGCAGAGGTGCTGAATCAGTCTTGCAGGGAGAGTGACGTGATTGTTCGAGCCGGCGGCGATGAGTTCATTATTCTTCTGCCGAAAACGGACAAGGAAGAGGCAGAGAAGATACTCTCGCGAATCAAGATTGGGTTTTCGAATACGCGTGTCGCAGCGATGAAGTGCAGTGTCTCACTTGGTCTCGATACGAAAAAAAGTATCGATCAACCGCTGGAAGTGGTAATGGCAAACGCGGAAAACTCTATGTACAGAGATAAGACAATGAATCGCAAATCTTCAAACAGGGAGATAATAAACTCAATTATTGAGACTTTGCATTCAAAGCATCCGAGAGAGAAGCAGCATTCAGTTGCTGTTCGCGAACTGTGCGGCCAAATTGGATCTGCCCTAAACCTCTCCGTACATGAAATCAGCGTGCTGAAGCGAGCGGGCTATCTGCATGACATCGGGAAAATAGTACTTGATGAAAGCATCCTGTCTAAGGATTCTTCCAAAGTCTTGACGGGGGAAGAGAGGGAAAAGATGAGGCAGCATTCCGTTGTCGGATACAGGATCTTGAATCTTTTCGATGATACGCTGGACCTTGCCGAATTCGCCTACAGCCACCACGAAAGATGGGACGGAAAAGGCTATCCGAGAGGGCTTGCAGGAGAACAGATCCCGCTGATATCTAGAATCATATCGGTAGCAGAAGCCTATGAACGTGTTCTCAATAGAGGCGACGATTCAATCGAAGACAGAAGGGAAGAGGCTATTAGAGCAGTCAAAGAGGGCGCCGGGAAGCAGTTCGACCCGAATATCGCTGAAATTTTCGTCAAAATGATTGAAGAAGAAACCACTTGAGCCGGGCATGGAATAGAACCGCATTTCGTGAATAGCAGACCAGTCAGGGATTGTCGCTCTTCATCTTCATTGTGAAGGCAAGAACTGCCAGAATCATAATCAATATTGCATAACCTATTACCCACAGCAGTTCGGGGAGGATTTTGGTGTATTCGCCGGCCAGAGCATACCGGCCTGCGGTTTCTGAGGCGATACGTTTATGATCTTCTTCACTTTAGTAGGAGAACTGACCATGCTGTTTCCCATAAGCGAACAATCACCGTTGGTCGTTTCTATAAGCCAAGAGAGAGCCTTTATAGTCATGCTAACCATGGCAGAATTAGAGTCATAAAGGAGAGGGTAAAAGAGAATTATACTCTCCATTGTCTGGAATACTGAGCGAGACTGTGCAGACAACAAAGTAGATAGTTGGCCATACGATTGTTATATATTTAAATAATTCAACTTGTACAGTCAAGAATGCATCTCTAGCTGTACAGCTGGCAGCTATGAGAAATCGATCTGATTCTAGAATCCAGGACAAAAGGCAGCGAGCCTGCCAAAAGGATGGGGAAGCCATGTCTGGACCGATTGGAAAGAGTGTTGCAAGATCTTTGATCTTGTGTGTTTTGGTGATTTCCTCCTTAGTATTCGGATACGCAACCTACAGCGGTTTTCCGGGAGAGATTGTCAATACGTTCGAGCCGTTCCTTCCCGGTGAGCAACTGGCAAGCGATCAGATGAGAATCACGTTTATGGGAACTTCGGTAGTACCTAGACTGGCCCAGCAATGCAACAGTGTCTTTGTGGAGCTGGGAAATGGCGACAGCTTCGTGTTCGATTTCGGATCGGGCGTCTCCTCGAACTATGTGGCGGTCGGCATTCCTCCATCGAGAATGGACAAGGTCTTTCTCACTCACCTGCATGGAGATCATGTTGGCGACCTTATTACGCTCTACTGCTTCGGCCCCTCTCAAGATAGAAAGACCCCGCTCTATCTTTACGGACCCTCCGGAGACAGTCCCGAGGAGGGAACGTCCGCGTTTGCGCAAAACCTTATGGAGCTGATGAAATGGCATGTCGAAGCCTTCAGCTTTTTGAGCACCGGACTGAAAGACGGTAGAGACGGCTATGATATCATAGCGAAGGAACTGCCGTATATGACGGTAGGAGGAGTGGCATACGAGGAGAACGGCGTAAGAATCACCCATTTTCCGGCCGTGCACGACAGAAATGGAAGCATCAGTTACAAACTTGAGTGGAACGGCCTTTCGATGGTCTTCTCGGGCGACACGATACCCAATTACTACATGATTCAACAGGCGAAAGGAGTCGATGTCCTGATCCATGAGATGGTCGTGCCTCCAGAAGTCTGGGCCAGCAAAAATTCCGGTCTGAACCCGGGTGACCCCGGTTGGGAAAGAGCCGTGCAATTTGCTCTTGCCGTTCAAAGGAACTCGCATACCTCGCAGAAGGCCTTTGGCTATATACTCAGTCAGACGAAGCCCAGGCTGGGAATCGCAACACATTTTCAGGCCAACGAAGATACTGTAGGACCTGCGATTGAAGACATCCGCCTCTTGTACGAAGGAGCCGTTGCGATTGCTACGGATCTGCTGGTCATAAATGTCTCCAAGAGCGAAATACTTGTGCGCAAGGCACTGGTTTCCGAGTATGCCTGGTACCCTGAGCCGTACATTTATCCGCTCGATCAAATGGCTCCGCCGAAATACGATGGACCTTACGCCCAGTTCAACGATACGCTCCTGGGTGTTATCATTCCCGAAGAGACATATGGTGGCGAAAAGAAATAGGAATAAGTGCGAGAATGAATCTTGAGTTCGCATAATTCAATAAGGTCTATGACGAGTGTTAAGTTTCTTGGTTGTCCAAAGGCCGATCCTATGATCGGCCTTTATTCATATCAAAAACGGAATTAGAGAAAACCCGGGTTCGAATAAGAAAGCAGTTAAGGACGCACGATCTCCTGTGGAGAAGGATAATATCCGAAACCCGCACCTTTCAAAACAAATTCCGAAACAAGAGCAGCGTCCTTCTCCAAAGCAAGGAAGTTTCTTCGTGTATATCGTCTTCTCCCTTATGCAAAGCGAGAGTCGGAATGTTGTCAACTGAATGCAGGAATAGTTTCGTCGTAGCAGGCAAGAAAGTTGCCCCACCCACTTGACGATTCCAGTTTTATATAGTAAATTATAATCATAATTTCGAACATGAGTCGAATTTGAGAATTAGACTCGAGATGATGAAAATGAGGAGACTGACTGTGGAGAATTCTGAGAGAAAGACTTTGCGTCACGAAAGAAGAAGGCAGTTCTTTATAAAGGCCGCACAAGAACTGATGAAAGAAGGGGACGAGACGAAGCTGACCGCAAAGTCGATAGCCGAGCGCGCAGGCTATTCCGCTTCCAGTCTTTACGATTACTTCGAGAGTCTGGACAAATTACTTGTAATGAGTGTAGATGAATTCATGGCCGAGATCGGAGACATGACAGAAATAGAGATTGAGAAGTGTGACCGAGTAACAGATTGTGTTGAGGCTGCCTACTTGGTCTTCGCAGAGTACTTTCTCAACAATCCGCTTCTTTTCAGAACTATCTTCCTGGCTCCGGGAAGTTCGAGAGCACGCTTTTTCAACGATCCCGAGATGATGCCCAAGTTCAGAGAAATGGGAATGAAGCGAATTGAATCTTTGAGGGAATTTGAGAGATCGCTGGGAATGGAAGAGGGAAGCGCCCTAATGATCGAGCAGATTCTGACGCCACATATGTTTGGTATTCTATTCATGCAGTTTCAAGGCATGTACGAATTCTCCAAGGAAGAGGTTCTTCAACTGTTCAAAAGGAATATAGATCATATTCTAAGGCCGTACAGAGAGCTCGAGGAAAAGACTATTTCGAGCAAGGAAAGAGTGGGAGGTAAGAAATGAGCAACTGGAACATTCTATTCAACGATTCGCTAAGAAACTTCTTTGGAACTGCTATTAAAATCGCCGTCAAGAACCCGGCACAGATTGCCTTTATGGCCAAGACAGCAAAGAATCAGCGTGAGGCGGCCGCCGTACGAGATCGTTTGGAAGAAGAAGGGCTGCACGTTCCTCCGGTCATGATAGCGAGCATCACCAGCAAGTGCAATCTCAGCTGCGTGGGGTGTTATTCGAACGCCAAGAACCTCAGAACTGACAGAGAGATCACTGCCGCACACTTCAGGAGCATCCTTGAGCAGTCTGTGGAGCTCGGAATATCCATAGTACTCATGGCAGGAGGCGAACCCTTCATGAGGAAGGATATTCTCCGGACTGCCGCAGAGTTTCCGCAGATTCTCTTCCCTGTTTTCACAAATGGAACTATGATTGACGAAAGCACTATCGAATGGCTCAAAGAACACAGGAATATCGTTCCGATAATCAGCATAGAGGGAAATGAAGGAGACACAGACACTAGAAGAGGGGCCGGCATATACAGGAATGCTCTTGAAGTCATTGGCAGCCTTAAGGAGAGCGGCTCTTTCTTTGGAGTCTCTATCACGGCGACTTCTCAGAATCACATTAAGATAACCGAGAGAAGATTCGTAGACAGCGTTGTGAAACTGGGAGCCAAACTGGTATTCTACATAGAATTCGTTCCACTCACTCCGGGTACAATGAATCTAGTGCTTAATCATGCACAGAAGCTTGAACTGGCAGACAGAATAGATGCCCTGAGGAAGAACAGCGCAAGTCTATTCGTTTCTCTGCCTGGAAGGGAAGCGACTTATGGGGGGTGCCTCGCCGCAGGCAGAGGCTTCATACACCTCAGTCCCGAAGGATTTGTGGAGCCGTGTCCATTTGCTCCATTCTCGGTTCACAATCTGAAGGAGACGAGCTTGAGAGAAGCGCTGGGATCGGAATTTTTGAAGGTGCTCAAGGAGAATCACATGAAATGGAAATCAAAGGATGGCGGATGCGGACTCTGGTCTAACAGAGAATGGGTGGAGAGTGTTCGACAATCGACCGCAGTAGAGAAGGAAGTGATCAGGGAAACAGTTTCGCTCACTTCCTGAGGAAGGCGTGAATCTTCAGAGAGATTGTCCCGAATGAAAGGGAGCTTCGCAGAAGTTGACTTATCCTTTGAGCCGGTCTAAAAGATTCAGTGGAATCTACCAAGTGAAGCAAACGTGGCTATCAGAATTCAGCCGCCAGAATCGGCTGAATTCTCACTTTGAGAATCTCAGCGCTTGTGTGGCGATCGACGAGAATCAAAACCCACTGTGGTGTGATTCCCGGCTAGCCTCATAGTATTCAAAGACAGGGAAAGTGAGCGGATAGTGCACAAAGGAGTACTGTGCTGTGAAAATACGAGAGGCAGGAAATACTCGATCCGATGGTGCTGGATTTTGGAGATGCTGTTTGCTTCGTAAGGAGAAGTCTGGCTCCCCCAGTTTGGAACCCAGAACGATTCAAATTTAAGATGACATACGAATCGAGAGATTGCGGAACTCGAAAGTTCCTTGGATCCCATGTCTCGCCAGGAATTGGGCTTAGACGGCAGAATAGGCGAAACTGTCTCTGAACTCATCAGATTATCTGCGGTCGATGCCCACGAAAGCCATACTTAAATAAGTTGTACCATTCATGCTCTTTGAGAAGCTCTCTGCGCCGATTATCACGCCCTCTTCGATTGCCTTCATGAATTTGAGAAGGGCTTCTCCGGCAAGCTATTCGCCCGCCGGCGCAGCCGACAAACAGACTGGTGAAGTCCTTGACGTTCTCATCTCATAGGAAAAAATCTGCGACAAGTTAGAAACCTGTCCGCATCGGAAAGAACCTCCTTGAATGCCACATACCGACCCAGTGGATTGAAAATTCAGCTGCTTAAAGTATAATATCTCAATTGATAGATGGCTCAGGTCAGCACACAACTCTCGAGATTGGAGGGATAACTTATGACTGGAAAGAATATCAGTTGTTTGTTCGAAGACCTTGGAGAGACCGGAATTGCCGTGGGCGTCTTCAAAGAGGGAGAAGTGGTTCTCAAAGAAACTTTTGGCCTGGCAAATGAAGAACAGGGAATTCCTGTGAAGACGAGCAGCGTCTTTCACGTGGGTTCGGTAAGCAAGCAGTTCACGGCAATGTGCATCGCTTTGCTTGAAGAAAAGTCGCTTGATGTGTCCCGGAGAATAACCGACTTCTTCCCCGATCTGGGAAGTCATGCGGGTGCAATAAGAATCTTCGATCTGATACACATGACAAACGGTCTCCCGGATATCTACAAGGTATCGCAGTACATCATCGGCTTAAGAGAGAGCGACTATCTGACTTCGGCAGAAGCGTACAACCTTCTACGAAACCTTCGGTGGCTTGAGTTCGAACCTGGCGAAAGGTGGGCATACGGCAATTCAGGCTATTTTCTTCTTGGCAGGCTGGTTGAAAAAGTGACAGGATTGACGTTGAATGAATTCGCAAAAAGAGAGATCTTCTCGCCTTTAGGAATGACGAACACTTTTTTCAGAGAGGACAATACCAGACTGATAAAGAATGTAGTTGATGGCTACTGCGGATACGACTATCTGCATTCCCAGTCTTTCAAATTGCCGTCAGGTGAATCGGGCAGGCTATCCAAAGCTCTGGATCTAATGGAATGCACGGGGGCCGGTCAATTATGGAGCACAATTGACGATCTTCTCATTTGGGAAAGCGCTTTCCACAAAAACATGCTCGGTAAAGATCCGAAGGGGCTGTCGGAGAAGATCATCTCACCGGTAAAAATGAAGAACGGCGACCTATGCGACTACGGTTACGGCCTCTTCCTAATGAAGAGGAAGGGAAAGACAGTTGTCATGCACGAGGGGGGAAGCCTCGGATTTAACGCAGTCATCTACAGGATACCTGCCGAATCGCTTTCTGTTGTTGTTCTGGCGAATCGCAACGACTTCCTTTACAGGATGCTGGTAAAACTCGGCATCGAGATCTACGAAGCAATTGCCGATTGGGTTCTTGGAGAGGATTCGGCCTGTCTTGACGGCAAAGACAGAGGCGGAAAACCCGAAGGACTGTCTGAGTGCTGGCTTGAAGAGATGAGGGAAGGCGAAAACTGGTTTGCCGATAGAGAAAGCGCTCAAATCTGCAGGCTTTTCGTTGAAGAGGGAATCCTTAAGTTAGATATGAACGGTGAAAGGATACATGTACTAACGCCCCTAGGAGGACTCAGATTCAAAGAGATGGAAGGCGAGTTTGAAGGAGAAATCCTCCGGGAGAACGGGGAGAAGAGACTGATATTGTCAAGCCACAGCGGCGCAGTTCAGTTCAGATCGTTCGAGAAGAGACATTCACCTTGTGATCTTCAGGATTACTGCGGAAGATACTATTGTCGTGATATTGACACTGGCTACGAGCTCAGTGCAACCGAAAGAGGCCTGCTCTTTTCCAACACAAATGCGCATCACGATGCCATGAATTTTGAATACCGGCACGCCGTCAAGGACCTTTTTTTCACCTATGCACCGCCTTATCTAAATTGCTATTTCAGCGTTGAGTTCCTGAGAGACAGCCATCGAAACATTGAGGCTTTTGTGTTCAGGGACTACGACAATGATGGGAGGGAGTTCTTGAAGTTCGCAAGGATTCATTGATTGAAAATCACTTACAGCTGCAAATCATGAATCATCTGCAGTTTGAAGAATGTCGAGAATCTGCAGTTAGAACTTGCAGACAGGATAAACGCCTGAGGGAAAACAGCGTAAGCAGATTTGTTTCTTTACTTGTAAGGAAACGACTTATCCGGTTTTCAAAGGCCAATACGCTCGCCAGTACATGGTCCTCCCTCCTTGTCATTACCCACATTATTTTTTCTGAAGCTCAATCATCTTGTTCCTCAATTCCAGAATCCCCTAGAATTCACGCATCTCTTCAGTCTAGCATCTCACTTATTCGCTCTCACTTTTTTACCAAGAGAAGAACCAGGACGCGTAGCGTCAGAATTAGAGCCGCTTTTCTCTCTTCACTTTGGCTTCTTACGTTTTGTTGCCTCCTGCGAAGCAGCATCACTTCCTCGCGCAGCGAGCCTCACTTCCCCGGATGCTACTCCGGGCATCACTTCCTGGGATGTTCTTCCCAGAATCACTTCTGCTCTTTCCACACCCCAAACCCGGCCCTTCCTGGCTCTTGATCCCTAGTCCCCGCTTGAGCGGGGGGGACCGCTTGCGGTGGGGAGTGTTTGTTCTGAAGCGCGTTTCGCATCGTTTTTCTCTTCTTTTGTTCCGTCATCCCGAGTGATTTTATTGGATCTGCTTTCTCTCCTTGCTTCTGATGCTCTCGAACATAGTCCTTCTCGAAGCGGAGCTCTCCCCATTGATCTCTCTCGATCTCCCAGTCGGCTCTTCAGAGACACCCTCCGCCACTTCGTGGCCCTACTCCCTCAAGGGAGGATTTAAGATAAGGATCCTCAAAAGCTATATGCAGCAAATATTGCCAAGGGAGAAAAGGCATAAAACTATTTCTTTTCAGCTCCCTAACTTATGAGGAATGATTAGCTCTCAAGGGAGGACAAAAGATCAGGATCAATAGGGGTCACACCATGCGCGTGAGAGCCAGCATATGAGTGGTGTTTGACTCCTGACTTATGGGTAATGATGAGCTCACTTAAGGGAGGACTTGAGATCGGGATCATGAGGAGCAAAATACGAATTCACACAAGGACCGGCTTATCAGTGGCTTTAGCTCCCTTGACCGAAAAAAACGTTGCGATTACTGTCACTACAACTGCGGGTTCAGAAGTTCCCTTTGTCTACTGAAGTGACATGCCTGAGTCGAGTGAATGAAGTAATCAGCTTTTGGAATTAGATTGCGGCGCCCGGGTACGGACTTGAAGGTATGGAAAACGATGCATAAGGTGTATCAGTGTTGCAGGTTAATGGCCGGACTGGAGTATAATCATTGACAGAAATGAGTCAAACAAGTGTTCTGATTTTCTCCTGATACGCCCTGGAGGTGAGAGATATGAAAGCCGTCAGTCTTTTGTTGCTTTTCTTTTTTAGCAGTCTTCTTTTGGGAACGACGATCGATGATGCCCTTTTAGAGAGCATCGAAGAACTGGTTGCGGAGACTGCCGAGAGTAAGTCTATCCCGGGGCTTTCGCTTTCAGTAAGAGTCGGAGACGTTGTCACTGTCTTCAACTACGGTTACGCCAATCTTGAGCACCATATCCCGGTGACGAAGGATTCGATTTTCGAGATAGGCTCTATAAGCAAGACAATAACTGCGGTGGGCATCCTGCAGTTGAGGGAACGGGGTCTCATAGATCTCGATGATACGATCGAGACTTTCTTCCCGGACTTCCCGAGCGCCGACGAGATAACCGTGAGAGATCTGCTGCAGCACAGCTCCGGGATTCGTGAACTGACCGATATTGAGGAGTTCAAGAACAATATGCGCCGTGACTGGAGCCCTCAAGAGTTGATCGAGATAACCAGCGAGTTCGAACTGGATTTCGCGCCGGGAACCTCTGCTCGATACAGCAACATCAACTTCATTCTCCTGGGTCTGATTATCGAAGAGCTTTCGGGCATTCAGTATGAAGAATATATAGCAGACAACATACTCGCTCCTCTCGGGATGATCAACAGCATGCTCGGGAGCCAGAAGACGCTGGTGTACGGAAGGGCAAGCGGCTATCGGCTTTCTGAAGGCGTACTGGAGAACGCTGAGTTCGAAAGTCTCGCCTCGCCCTTCGCCAGCGGCGCGATAATATCGACAACTGAGGATCTTGTCAAATTCACCAGAGTCTTCACGCCGAACCTCTTGCTTTCAAAAGAGAGTATAGATGAAATGTTATCTCAAACAGTGCTCAGAAATGGCGAGTTGTGGCCAAGCGACGGGAGCATGACCTTCGGACTGGGCCTTGATATGCTCTACTATTTTGACAGATACGTACCGGGAAAGACGGGCGGAATATCCGGCTTCAACTCGTACTTTCTCTATCTTCCCGAAAAGGATCTTGCGGTGGCAGTGACTGCCAATCTAGATGACAGCCTCAGGGAGATTGTCTTGCTGGCTATGGAGGCAGCCGATCTCTTGAGGAGCAATTAAGACGTTATGATAGACACGCTGTCTGACTCTTGGAGTGGAGCCAACAGATTGGACCCGGCAAGAAGAACGTTATTCTGACTTCATCACATATAGATTGTGTTTGACCCGAGTTTTGCAGCGCAGCGAATCTGGAGATCTCGCTTTTCAGCAGATTAGTTGACAGTTCTTCTGAATGATCCGGAAAAATGAAGAGATACCAGCAAGAGTGAGTTTCAGAAACTCGAAGCGCCTCTTGAAATAATTCAGGCAGCACTAGACTTTGGTGAAGTCCGTAAGTCGTTGGGAGGGGCATTCTTTACTCGAGATAACTAGATGATCGACCGGAGTTGTGAGCACTTTGGTGAATCCGTATATGAAAGGAGTCTGAAAGAGAAAGTCATTATCTTGAGCCGGCTCAAATCCCCGAAGTTCGGATTTGCTAGGTTGTGGTGAAACCGGTCCTGGAATCTATTGATTTTCAGGCAAGCATTGATAGGGAGTATTGATGGAATTGCCGGGGGTCTGGCTATCCTGTGTTTTCTCAAGACTAAGAGGAGGTTTTCTTATGGTTTCAAAGAGACTACTGATGTTGTGTCTGATATTTCTAACGGCTTTTTCGACCGTGTACTACAGTCAACATGATCTCACCACGGATCCCTCTGAAGCAAGCGCGCTGGCCAAAGATGCATACATTTTCGCTTACCCGATGCTTGAGAACTACAGAACGATGTATGTGGAGGCCGTTAGCACGGAGAACTTCAACAAGTTCACCCGAACCGAGACTCTCTTCGGACCCGAAAGCAAGACCGTTGTACGTCCAAACAACGACACCATCTATTCGACCGCATGGCTGGATTTAAGGGCGGAGCCATTAGTTGTAGAGCTTCCGGCGGTTTCCGACAGGTACTTCTCTCTGCAGCTGGTTGATATGTACACTCACAATTTTGCATATGCTGGCTCAAGAGCTACCGGAACAGGCTCTGTAACCGTAATGATCGCAGGCCCTTACTGGGAAGGAGAGACTCCTTCGGGAATTGACCATGTCTTTTACAGCGAGGGAGACTATGTCTACTGTGTAATCAGAACTGCCGTCAACAGCGAGAAACCGGGCGACTTGCAGAGAGTCATCGAGATTCAACAGAGGTGCTCGTTGCTGACTCTGGGCGAATATACCGGGATTCCCTGTCCAGAGACGGTCGAAACAGAAAGCTTTCCTCCTTTTGACCAGACGGTTGCCGACTCTGCTGGATTCATTGGATACTTCAATTTCCTTCTCGGCCGTCTGAAAATCCATCCTTCGGAAGAAGCCCTTATTCAGAGCTTCTCCAGGATCGGGGTTGGTCCGGACAAAACATTTGATCCAGCCGAACTTGCCGAGCCCGTGCGTGAAGCGATAGAATCGGCAATGACTGAGGCCCGCCAAGCTATCTACCATCCCGGCACGACAATGGGGAGCATAACAAACGGTTGGTCTTTGCCTGGAAGGATCTTCGGGAACAGAGAGAGAATGCAGGGCCTCTATCTGATCAGAGCTTCCGCGGCACACATAGGATTGTATGGAAACGACCTGGAAGAGGCCTATTATCCTAGTTGTTACTTCGACAGCGACGGAGAGCCGCTCGACACATCCAGATTCAATTACGTTATCTCGTTCAGCAAAGAGGAGCTGCCTCCCGTGGATCCGAAAGGTTTCTGGTCCATCACTATGTACGACGAAAATCAGTTCATGGTCGAAAACCCGCTGAATAGATACTCGATAGGTGACAGGTCAGATCTAACGTATGGCGAAGACGGATCACTGATTCTATACCTGCAGCACGAGTCACCAGGCGCAGATAAGGAATCGAACTGGCTTCCGGCTCCGGACGGGAAATTCACCATGACTTTGAGGATATACATTCCGTCGCCCGAAGGGCTCGATCCGCTCTACTGTCCGCCTGTAGTAAGGAAGGCGGGAGCGGTCGAATAGAGTTAACGGAAAGTATTATTGAAGGGCGATACGAAACCTTTCATATTTCTCTGACGCAAACCCGTTTCTCCGATTCATAATATGGGTTTTCGGTGCGACAACTATGGATCTGCCATTGATCTGCAATCTCTATCGTGAAATGGGCGGTTTAGGTATCGGCCTTTATCACCAGAAAGACAGTTAACCTTAACTCGTTGCAGTCGCTGCCGAAAAATCGCAGAATGATGAAAAGGAGTTCTTCGAAACAATCGAAGAACTCCGGACCAGATAATCTAACTTTCATCCAAAAGAAGCAAGGTGTCAACTGCTGACCTGCATTCTCAAAATTTTGCCAAGGCGTTTCTCTACGTCGGATACAGCTATCTCAGGAATATCCACCAGTTCTTCATGTCGTAGACGCCGCCGGTAGAGAGAGCGCCTACCGTGTAGTTGCTTAGGTCGGGCTGGCGAATAACCGTCGAATACGACACGTGCTGTTCGTAAAGTATGTTCTTGAGAAGAACAACTTCTCCATAATAAAGACTGTCGCCGCCGAAAAGCATTCCCAGAATATTGACTCCGGATGGTTTCACATTGAGGTCCCAGTAGGAGGTGTCTCTGTTAAGGTACAGGGAGAAAACTGTCGCCGGCAGTTTGTACTGATCGTCCTTCTTGGAAATTGAGTATTTCTTTGAAAGATCATATGGAGCCAAACAGGATGCACTTAACTGGTTCGTGGCTCTCAGCCATACGGGGTGGGTGCGCGTCACGACCCCCTGCTGCCAGCCCCAGGCGTCTCCTTCGGCATTGTCGCCCTTGTTCGTGAGGATAAGCCTGCAGCTGTATCTTCCGGAAGTCTCCCGGTTTGTTCCATCGACTACTACTGCGTCGAACGGGGAATAGCTCCACTCGGGAATAAAGAGTATCCACGTCTTCTCGTAGTAGTTGTGTCCTTCTATCTTCATGTACTTGTTCAATGAGTAGCTCAGCACTCCCACGTAATCGTGGTCTTCGATGTTGTGACTCCTTCCGTAAGTCATCTGCCGTTCGTTGCCGCATATACGCATCGAAGGCATATATGCAGATATTGCAAGCGACTGCACCTGACTGCTTTCGGAGTTGATGCTCAGCGCATAGTTCGATTCGTCGAGATACTCAGGAGCAATCAGCTGATCGTTGACAATGTTCTTGTGGACTTCCTCAAGCAGCGTGTGAGTATATGAGGTTTTCAGAACATTGTCGTTTGTGCTCCTCGAAATAGAATACCTTCCGTCCTCGAGATTCTCGAAAACGTAGCGTCTGACGACTACCCCGGGTTCCTTTGATTTTTCTTCGTCCTGGTAGGTGAAAGAGAATTTGTTCAGACTGCCGAGCGGATCGGCCGCTTCTATTGCCTCGTCCACTCCCATAAGCTGAATCTGCTGATTATCCAGAGTCAGCTTCACGCCCCCGGAAGGGTCGATGAAGGCCGAGTATATTTTGTCAAGAAAACCGAAGGCAAGCTTCATCCCCTGTGGAGTCTCTCCCTCTTCCGTAACCTCCATCGTCTCTCCGCTGTTCCAGAAAAGTCGTACGACTATGCCGCTGTCTTTTCCGAGCGCCTTTAGAGCCGCGTCATCTGCCTGATTGTAGAACCACAGTTCATCAGCATCGTACGCAGGTTGTATCATAAGGCTCTCCCCACCGATGGCGTAAGTCACAAATATCTCGAGCCACTTCCAGAATTCTTTCACTTCGGCCGCAATATATGAGCTGTAATTCTCATAGTGGAGCTCTGCAAGATTACTGCCCCTGTTGTGTTCGTACTCGGTAAGAAGGTTGAGTGCGTACAGCTGGCGAGTCGTCATTGCCTTAAATAGATTTATGTATGTGTTTACATAGTCGGCGAAGATCTCCGAGTCTGATGAACAACGCTTGTAGAATCCGACGCCGACTTCCGCGGGCTCGTCGATGTGCTTTCCTGTTCTAAGCAAGTTCAGGGCATTGGTTACATACAGCTCGAAAATCGATTTGTAACTCGTCTCTGCAGTTCCGCCGACAATGACTTTCTTAATGTTGAGCATTACCTGATCAAGCTTGCTTTCATTTATCTCTTCCATGAGTTCTTGAATGCTTATGTCTGTGGAGTGAGTGGCTTCAAGCGTGGTTATGTACAGGTATTTGTTCTGGCAGGCCTCTACGGGCGTGAAGTAGTTCTGATCGATCGTCCTTATGTAACTGTCGTAGTATTGCTCGTCAAGCTTCTCAAGTATCTCCTGAATTTCCGTATCTATAACGTCTAGTTTGTTTGAGACGTCGTCAAGTTTCTCGTTCACTTCTCTGATTTGATCAAGGATCTCCTTTATCTCTTCTTCGCTGCCATCGCCAAGCCCAAAGAGGCTCTTCAGAATCCAGGAAAAGGCCTTGTCCTTGGCCTTTTCATAGATCGTACCTCCGACTTCCTTCAGTATCTCCTTAAGAATATCCGATATTCCCAGCCCAAGTGTGGGTTCCACGCCAAAGTCAAATGTAGTTCCGGCCGCGACCGCTTCTACTATTGCTTCTGAAAAAGCGACATAACTTCCTCCATAATGCTCTTCGACAAGCTTGGCGAGTTTTGCCATAGAGAAGTAGGAAGTCTCGAACTGCGGGTGAAGCTGGCTGAGAATATTGATATCATCGGGCACCCCAAAGGCCGCCCTCACATCTTCTACGGCCTTCTTGTAACTAACTCCTTCTTTGAACATATAGCCGGTTAGTATTGTGGTTACTGGATTGACCGCTATCAGTTCAGAGTTGAATGACTCTTCGACTACCGAGGCAAGACGGTCGATTTCCGAATCTGCGAAAGCCTGGTCGAAAGACGCGACGACAACTACCGGGAACGACATGCCCAGAGGCATCTCTATCGAGAATCTTCCGTATCTGTCAGTCGTCGTTGGTTCTGCAACAACTTGATTTCCTTCCAAATCCAGCAGCTTTATCTCGGCCCCTTCGATATACTTGTCGGTGAAGACGAAGCCTCTAATTTCGGGCTCTCCGTTGATTTTTATGCAACTGCTCAGAAAGGCAAGAGAGATTATCAAAGCAACAAAAATGAATCTTTTCACAGCGCCTACCCCCTATCAAAATAACGTTTGCCTTTATTGTAGAAAGGTCTTACAGCATAATACCGAACGCATCTGCTTCGGCCAAATACCCACGGCGAAAGATCTCCGCCATTCTCCGGACTCTTCGCCCAACATTCCAAAGCCAGGCTCAATTCATTCCAGGCTCTTCAAGGGTTGCCGTCATTATCCACAGTTCCGGATTTCCTCACTGGAGGAGGACAATACAGAATTGGATTCAAGGCTTCTTGTGAAGGCAGATATATTCTCATGGTGATTGAGAAGACTCCATCGGGAGCGGGAAGCCAGTTAGATTCCTTGTCTGTGCCGGGCGATTCGTGCTGAATATAGATAACCAGTGAGCCATCCTCTCCATACTTCATATCAGTGCGATCGCCTATCGAATAGCGATTTATCTCATTGGCAACCAGGAACTGATCTTCGCCGTACATAGTGATTGACCAGAATCCCTTTGGCGCAACAGGAGGAAGCTCATCACTATTGAACGAGAGGACGTAATTGAACTTCGATCCATCATACGTATCCCCGTCTCCATCTACCAGACCGTTTGGGCAGTATGCCTCTTCGAGGTCGTTCCCGTACAGGCCGATATAAGCGGCAGCTGCACGCACTTCGTACTTTCCCTGCATTTCTTCGCGGCTCCCGAAGATCCTCTTTGTCAGGTTCCAGCCATTTTTGGAGATTCCAACCATCTCTCCCGGGTTCTCAATTATCTCCAGAGCTTCCTTGATCCCTTCCTCCACTGCCTCTCTTATGCCGGATGGCATTTCGGCGACATCGAACGGGAGGTTCGGACCAATGCCTATCTTGCCGAACTGTTCTATCAGCTCTTTCTCACTTGGGTGTATTTGAAGCTGGCTCAGGAGGAAATTGAAATATGAGATAAACTCCGCGGATTCAGCCTTCGTCTTGTCATAGGTCGGGAAGACAGTTAGATCTGCTGCCGGGGGAGCTTCCTTTCCAAGATACGAACTGAGGGATTGAATCTCATGGCCCTTCTGTATTTCCAGAACCTTCTCAAGATCGCCTTCTATTTCCATGTCAACGGCGATCCGAACCAGGCACAAAACAAAATTACCCTCGCTGCGGAAGACGTCATCGACTCCGGGAGGCGTGCTATCCTGCCAGAAAGGGCCGGATATCACGAAGGTTCGCGCGCCAGTTCCGGTGGTTCTTGTGCCCACGTAGGCGAAGTTGTGTGTGTACATATCGATCATCTGGAAGGAGTAATAGCGGTCCTCTACTGCCGGTACACTAACCACAACAGGCTCCGATCTCAGGTCGAGCCAGAGCGCAGAGTAGATGTTGTCGTTATTCGGTCGGACCACTTCTTTGTAATCGGGACCACGAAGCTTCCTGCTGTTATAGAACATGTTGAATAGCCCGGGGTCGATCGCCTGGACTGTCATGGTCTTGAAATCTTCCAACATTGGATAAGCAAAGATATAGGCTTGCTTAGCGATTTCCTTTGCTTCGTCGAAATCGGTTGTCAGTTCCGTTGCGTTTGCAATTGGAGAAGAAAGCAAGAAGAGACAGAGAATGGCAAGCGTGATCAGATTCTTGCGTTGTGGCACTTTCCACACCCCCTTGTGGGCTACAATTCACGAATGTAACGACTTCGACAAATGAGATCAGTCGAGTCTTGGATTTTGAAGGCACACGGCCGATTATACTGTAGAGCAATTTAGAATCCAAGGGAAAAAGCAGACTCTTGACAGAAAAATACTCGCAGGAGAAAAGCTCGCTAGCAGGTTCACCATCAACGGTCCGCGGTCCTCCGCCCGAAATGGGATGTTCTCGGCGGAGAACGGAGAACTGTTGAACGGCGAACCAGTTACAGCCAGGACTTCACTGGAAGACATCCTATCTTTCGAACTGAATGGTTCCAGAGTATTCTATACTCTAAGCGAACCACGAAAGCCTCTTGAACTGTAGTAAGAATCCGCTCCATTATGGTAGACGAATACTGTATCATAGCGACGATCACAGAAAAGGGCCCCTCCCAGTTTCCTTATTCTCTCGGGAGTCTTCACCCAGCTGGATGTCCGCAAATCAAAACTCCCTACCTTCTGCAGCTCACGGTATTGTTCTTCCGTCAGTATGTCGATGCCCATTTCGTCGGCCATATGCACAGCGCTGTCATACGGTTTGTTCTTCTTCCTTGACTGTAGCGCCGCTTCATCGTAGCAGACTTTTCTGCGTCCCTCAGGGCTCTCCGGTGAACAGTCATAGAATATATACTCGTCCAAGTCTTCTCTATAGCCGACAACATCCGGTTCTCCTCCGGTCATCTCCATTGCGTCCAGAGACCACATCTTTTCTGGCTTCGCCTTGAGTCTTGCCTGGATATCGGCCCATTCAATTCCTTCATGGCGCTTCATGTTGTTCTCAAAACGGTTCTTCAGTTTACGGAGCAACTGCTGACGGCTCTCTGGTGACAAATCTCTATTGTCCTTTCTTTCAGTTTTGTTTTTCATGACATATCATCCCTCTCTTCTTCATTCTCGAATATCACTAACGAGATTTTCTTAGCTTTGAATCGCACATCTGAGAATCTTTTCACCACTCTGAACTGAGCACAAATTGGGCTCACTCCGATTGGGCATCTCTAGAATGGCCGCGTTCATCACAGCCAGTCTCGAAGCAGATACCAATCGCGACCTTCTCTGACGATTCGGGCTCCTGGTGAACTCAGTCTCAACTATTCCAATAAGATGATACAAAGAAGAGTTCTCTATCTCTAAGAAAGTGATACAGTCTTGAGCGAATTACTGATCCAGTGGACGCCACTCTCAAGGACGTAATTCGAAATATGAAAAGGTTTTTCAATTTAGCAATCACCAAAGAGCACAGTAGATAATTGCAGAACAATCATGAGCAAGTCAGTCACCTTCGGCAGTCAGTTTGAAGAACCGCTTGCAGGATGACGTCCTTAGTAACACCGATAATTGCTAATCTGCCAGCTGCTTAAGTTTGCCAGGCGACACACTCGACACTTTGCTCTTGATTCATTCATCCAGTAAAGCCAGCCCTGAAAGCCTCCTCCTAAATCCACTCACTTTGTCATCCCGTGATGCCTCTGCACGGGATCTCGCTCTTCAAAACCCGGCAAGGATCGAGATCCTGGCCAGAAGCATGCCAGGATGACCTGAAGGGTGGTCATCCCGTTGAGCCTGCCCTGATTAGCCTGCCCCAATATGATCCTGTTTGGGGCTCTTGTTCAGGGATCCTGTTTGGGGGGCTTTGCAAGGGATCTCGCATTAGAAAACGCTATACGCTTAAAACCAAGGACCCGCTGATCGCTGTGAAGAAGATTTTGTCCGTCATCGGTCTACCGTCCTCCACCAAAATTACCGGTTCTTCGTTCCGACGTTACGCGTCCAAGTTCTTCGTTCTTGGCAAGAATTCCGTCATTACTGAAAATTAGGTCCGTTCTTGATGTGCACACACCCCGTCGACGATGGAGCCGTCGACACCTCTCTCGAGAGGGGAATAAAGAGCTATTCAAGGCTCTTGGAGGTCCCGGGTCCTTGTCCGCCATCTTTGCTCTACCCTTTCTCTAAGAGACCGCAAAGCAGGTTTATTGGGGCAGACTCCAGGGGACTACAGCGTATGGTTATTCTGAAAATGACACAATCTGTCATGCTAAACCTGATTCAGCATCTCGTGCTCTTGGTTTTTTGTTCTTCCTCACGCGATGCATGAAGCTATGAAGTAATTAGGTGTGGAAAAAGATGTGCGACTTGTCTCAATCCAATGCACAAAAAACCGGTTCTGTCCCGGATTTTCCGGATTCTAATGGTCACTGATTTTCAGTCACTGATTCTCTGGTTTCATAGAGAAAGAGAGACCGCAACGAATCAGTTCTCGAAATCATCTAGACTAACTAAGGTCTTAGTTTCCCCATTGGTCTGTTGTGTCTACAGTTCTATTCAAACTTTCGGTCATAATCAATATCAAGAGAGCAAACATTGTAAGGTACACAGGGTAGATTCCAATACTCAAATTACTTGCAATCAGTCCAAATAATGGAGGCATGAAAGTGGTACCTGAATATGCGCTTGCCATCTGAATTCCAATAATGGCCTGGGAGTTTTCCTTTCCGAAGTTCGATGGTGTTGCGTGAATTATGGAAGGATATATAGGCGCACAACCTAAACCGATTACAATCAATCCCAACAAAGCAACTTCAGTACTGAGTGGAGCGCCCACCATTACTATGCCTACTGTCATTACAACAATCCCGTAACGGATCAATTTCCTGTCTCCAAATCTATCTGCAACGAAGCCGTTCAGGAACCGGCCGCAAGTTATCCCCATATAGAAGAGCGATGCAAACATTGCTGCAGTCTCTACATCGACTCCACGATACTCAACGAGATAAGTACTCGCCCAGAGTCCCGTAGTTGTTTCAAGGGCACAGTACCCGAAAAATGCGATCAAGATAGAAGGAACGCCCTTGATCTTAACTGCTTTAGCAATAGTCAGCGGCTTCGAAGTGCTTTTTTCAGAATCTATCAAATCGATTTTCCCGTTCTTCCATTTCTGCAAAGTGGCGAACAGAATCACAGTCAACATGATCTGAATAACTGCAACCGTTGCGTACCCTCCTCGCCAACCGAGCCGTGTTCTGAGGGAAAAGCTCATAATATACGGACTGATGGAGGCCCCTACTCCCCAGAATGAATGAAGCCAGCTCATATGCCGCGAAGCGTAATGCAAGGCAACATAATTGTTGAGGGCCGCATCGATTGCTCCGGCACCCAGGCCATAAGGAACCGCGAAAAGGCAGATGATAATGAAAGACTTCGATAAGGAAAACCCAAGAAGAGCCATTGCAGTCATTGCAACGCTTATAGAAGTGACGAGTCCCGTTCCCAGTTTTCTCGTCAGGCGGTCTGACATGAGACTGGCAGCAATCGTACCGCCTGAAATAATCATGGAGACAATGCCTGCAAACGATAAAGGAACGTTGAACGAATCCTTCATAGCAGGCCATGCGGAGCCTAGCAACGAATCTGGCAAGCCAAGACTTACAAATGCGATGTAGATAATGACTAGCAAAAGCGAAAACATATGCACCCTCTCAAACTCGATTGATTCATTTAACAATACTTCGCCGGTATTTTGCGAAGACTTCGCTACTATGAAGAAACCGCGGTGATCGATTCCTGCTTCAATTAACTGAATTCAACTCAAGAAAGTCTGGAAACCTTTATGGGCAGTGCCTCTTTATTACTAAAGTTCACACATTCATCTATGAATCATTATATCTCATTTCCTGCTCTTGCGAGGCTACAGAGCCGAATGTAATCATGTTCTCTACGGTTCGCAATGTAGCTCCATATCTTCTCCCAAATATCAGTTTGGGAGCCAGTCATCATCGCAAATCTCAAAAACAAGGGGAGGGCAAAGCCCTCCCTAATGAATTACCGTTCTGGATTTTATTAATCGAGCAGGTCTAGAACGTCCTGTGGGAGCTCACCTATTGCTTCGAGATTTGTCTTGTTGTACACATCTACTAGGTTCGCCTTTACTACTGGGTACACTCTGCTTACGAAGTAACCCTGAGCGATTTCAGTGTTGCCGAGATACCACTTAATGGCTGCGTTGACTGAATTCTCTCCCATTTCAATACAGTCGGCCTCTGCGGCTCCGATGATCGGGTTGTCCGGGTCTGCGATGTACTGAGCTCCAGCCTTTCCTCCCAGGTCGGGTGCTGCCACAATGACCTCACCGAGCCTGCCAAGAGAAAGGACTGCCTCAGCTGCGCCAGTAGCAACGCCCATCATCCAGGTTCCCCACATGGCATCGATTTCGGGATACTTCTGAAGTAGACCAATAGCAAGATCAAAAGACTGAGATGGATCTGTGAAACCTGCCTTGCCAACTACCTTTATGTCCGGATACTTTGCAAATGTATCTTCCGCACCCTTTAACCTCATAACATTTGTCCACTGTTCCAGGGCAAAGTAGATAAGACCGACTTCTCCCTTGTAACCCATGGCGTAGGCAAGGATTTCTGCAGCTGCAGCGCCCTGGCCATAACCATCGGCATCAACGAGACCGACATAGTACTCTTCGTTCTGAAGTCCTGCAGGAGTTGTCCAGTTGTGAAGCTGAGGAACGCCCGCTTTAGCAAGTTCTACGAATGAAGGGCCCAATGTCACGGCTTCCCAGGCCTGCGCGACGACGAAACCAATCTCATCGGCCTTTCCTGCAAGGGTAGTTACCTGGTCGATCTGATCGGCTATTGAGTTGGAACCCATGAAGCTTATCTCTGGTTTGCCGATAGAGGCCAGAACCTTGTTCATACCAAATCTGTTAAGGGTCTCTGTCATGTCCAGGCTCGCACCCATGAAGTAATATTGGCCGAGATCCAGTTCCTTTGCCTTCGCGATTTCTTCTGCAGTCAGCTCTAGGTCTCCAGCTCCCCTTACTTGTTCTCCATTTGGACCTGCCGGAGTCCAGACCTGATGGAACTGCTTCTCCATCAACTGAATGAGTTCTAGCGGAACATCTCTGAATTTCTCTGCTGCAAGGGCTGCTGACCCGGCAACTACTAAGAAAGCTACTAACAAAACAATTGCTAAGCTCTTTCTCAACATCTTTACACCTCCATTAGATAGTTTGGTGCTTCTTAACTCCCAAAGAAACTTGGCTCAATTGGGTTCCCAAGTCTGTCATAGATTCCGAGCAAGACAGGCTTGTGACTCTGAATACCTTTGACGATCGCTACATTTGCTCTGGAGACGAACACCTGATTCCGTAGACCATATATTACGGAATCTCCCACGGAGAATTCGACTTCTCTGTTTCCATACAGAGTACCGTAGTAATCAATGTAGCCCGATCTCTCGGCGAGGATTCTTCTTTCAAGTATTGAATCCACATTGCTTCCCGAGAGCGCATTAAGCCTGTGATTATGATAGAGCGTTGACCAGATGCCCATTGGCGAATCACCGCTCATTAGGCCGCCTCCGATTGCATAAGCCTGATCACCATCAACATGCGAAATCTCTGATAAATAAAGCCAGGCAGGTTTCTCGGGCAAATCCTCGAACGCGTGCCACGGAGTCGTTCCGGTGAACGCGTTTCCGGGTTCTACATGGGTTACCCCAAGTTCTCTGAACTGGTCCATCATCTGTGTCGAACTGTCTCCGGGAGCGTTTATCTGTACTATTCTTAACCCCAATTCCTTCTCCAGAGCCTTCACCGAGCGCTTCAGGGTGAATAGATTCGGCATGGGCATCGTCATTCTCGCTCTTACATCAAATCTGAAGCACGGAAAACTGGTGACTCCGACAACTCTTACCGATGGGAGCTGGCAGATTTTGCTGACAGTCTCCAATAGATCTTCTTCCCTTATACCTCCGAACTGAAATGGATAGAAGAAATCTCCCTTACCTACAACTCTTATCAGCAAGTTCTGAACTATTCCCAGACGCTTTGCCACTTCAGAAATCTGTACGGCCTTTTCATAGGAAAACACAGTAACGACTTCCGGGGCAATTGAAGAAAGCACATATCCTATTGACGCCTTGGGGATTTGAACAAGATGACCTATATGTCCCACTCTAATTCCGTTTCTCTGCAGACAAATCCCGTCTTCAAGATCCACTGCAACTGCCCTGTCAATACCTGCGTTGTTAAGTGTTCGGCAGATTTCAGGATTCCTTCCAAACTGCTTGGTCATAAAGTACAGATGGATTCCTCTTTCAGCAGCTGCATTGCGAATCTTCACGGCGTTTTCTTCAACCATGTCGAGATCGACTACGACTGAGTTTGCAGGCAGTTTGTTGCTCTGATGCATCGAGACTGCCGCTTGTATGAGTGAGGGATTACGACTGACGATAGTGTCAAGAAAATCCATATTTCACCTCATTCCGTAACTGATACTAGTTACGGTTCATATTCTGCAGGTATCTGACTGAAAGAGCGGATATCAAAATCACGCCCATGAAAATATCACGGTATGCCGGCTCCAAGCCAATCAGGGTAACACCGTTCGTAATTATAGTCAGGACAAATGCCGCCAGCAATGTTTTGAAGGCAGATCCCTGACCTCCAGTCAGTGCAGCTCCAGCCAGAATGGGCGCAGAGATGGCGGGCATCAGATAACTCGTTCCCATTGCAGGGCGAGCGGACGTTGCTCTGCTGCCCAATATAAAGCCAGCTACACCAGCAAGGATTGCGCTGGTAACGAAGAGAGAAATTTTCACTCTATCTGTAGGAATGCCCATGAGACGAGCCGAACTCTGATTTCCGCCAGTTGCATAAACCCATTTTCCGAATCTCGTTCTTGTTAGTACAAACCAGATCACAATTGCTATTCCGATCATCCAGTAGACTGCTGAGGCAATGTTCGCAAAGGGTCTCCCAAAGAACACGTTAATGAAACTCTTGTCCCTGATTATGATCGTTCTATAGTCGCAGAGAATCATAACTAAGCCACCTATTGCCACCTGGGTGCCCAATGTTACGAGGAAGGACGGTATCTTGAGTTTCACGGCAAAGAACGCATTAATAAGTCCCACAGCTGTCGCTGCAAGAACACCAAATGCAATTGAAACGAACGTATTCATATGTGCTGTACTACTTATAGCAACAACAGCCGCAGAAAGCTCCAGAACAGACGTGAACGATATATCCATCTCACCAGCTATTAAGAGGAAATTTACGCCAAGAGATAAAATCCCAAGAATACTCATCGTCTCCAACAGAATCCTGAAATTGTTCACCGAAAAGAACCGTGGTTCAAGGATTGAGAACACAACGATTAGAACAACCGCGGCAAGCAGGAGAACGAACAACTCAATGTTGGCTGTGCTTCTCTTCAATAAACTTCTATAATTCATAAAAAACAATCACCTCTCATCACATCATGGAAAGGAGCTCTTCAAGGCTGAGGTCTTTCGTAACTTCGCCCTCATACTCAATTACTCCATGCTTCAAGATTATGATGCGGTCGCAAAGTTGCAGTGTGTTGTTCAGATCATGGGTGACAAAGATGAGAGAATGTTCTTCCTTAAGACCTTTCAAGAGTTTAAATACTTCATGCTTTGCGATTTCCGAGAGAGCAGAGGTTGGTTCGTCAAGAAGGACAATCTTGGGATCTGCGAACACCGCCCTGGCTACAGCGATCGCCTGCCTCTGGCCGCCAGAAAGATCAGAGACTTTTTTCTTCACATCCATGCTGAATTCCATCTGCTTGAGTGCCTGTTCAGTCTCGTTCTCCATCTTCTTCTTTCTTAGCACGGGTATGAATCCCAGTTTCTTCTCACGAAGTTCTCTTCCAAGAAAGAAATTGTCGACAATCGTCATCTGATCTACCAGAGCAAGGTCCTGATAAACACACTGAATTCCTTCTTCTGCTGCATCCATTGGGCTGGAGAATTCAACCTTCTTTCCATTTATCAATATCTCTCCGGATGTTGGTTGAACGGCTCCTCGAATTATCTTCAGCAGAGTTGACTTACCGGCCCCGTTGTCTCCAACGAGGCCCAATATCTCATTCTTTCTAAGCTCAAATGAGACGCCGTTTAACGCTTCTACGTTTCCGTAGTGCTTAACGATATTCCTGCATTCCAATACGACGTCACCCAAATTAAACACCTCTCTTCTTCGAGGGGACTGGCATGATAATTACCCGGGTCTCTCAGCTAAGCTCGTGCAATCTGTATTTCGCAACAAAAGCCTTCAGCGACTCAGTGGAAGGATCAACAATGATTGAACCTTTCTCACAGAGGCCTTTAAAGAGATAAGAAGGAGCCTTACTGCTAGAAATTTCAAGGAAATCCTTCTTGTCCATGTAGATTGCGAGTCCAGACTTCCAGTAATTCTCACCAACCCAGTTGTTGATGTTTTGGTATTCTTCTCTCCAGTCCTTCTTAACAATGCCCTGTTTGACAGAGGTTATCAGAGAGATCTTGCCTTTTTCGTCCACTCCCAGAACCAAACTGGTCCAGAGTTCAGTCTTGTTCTCAAAGACTGCAATCGTAATCGTAGTGCCTCTTTCGGCAAAGCTTTCCAATACTGATTTGAACTGAAGATATCCGACGTTTCCGGGGAGCAGCCACTGCAGGCCGAATTGTCGACTTGCAGGACCGGGATAGGCCACTATTCCAGGGTAATAGCAATCCAGCAAGCTGTACATTCTGTACATGTACTCATCAAGATCCTCGTCGACCTTCCATGAACTCTGGACTTCATTATAGTAGTTCTCTACATGGCTTCTCTCAAGAACCATTACAAGATCAACGTTCTTTTCATTCGCCTCGAAGAGTTTCATTGCGTCTACCTCGGGGCTTGAGACTTTCCTGATTGGATTTATTACTTCTGCTTCATGAGAATGACTGATGTTTTGAACCTTTCCATTCTCATGTATCACAACAATTCGTTTCTTCTCTCTCAAGCCTTTCAAAACTACATGATGAAGATTCGCCCACTGCTTAACATCGATATCAATCATCAAAGGGTTTTTATCCAACATACTAATCATCCCTCCCGTCTAAGCGTTGATTGCATTCCAGCTGAAGATTCTAATGTCATGCGCGCAAACTTCCGTCTTCAATCTTCCAGCCGAGATCTCTTCCTTCTTTTCTTCCCATATGTCTGTAATACTTTCAGGGACGTTAGGCAATGGAATGTCAACTTCAATCTTCTTCTCTGACGGATTTGCGACAAAGAGAATGTACTCATCACTTGTTTTGCCTTTGTACAAAACCAAGTCCGCAACCGATTTACCTTTGTCTATTCTGAAGACTTGAACGGAGTCCAAAATCTCGACAAGACCTGAACTGACGCTTTCCAGTTCGAGAATTTGTATTAGGGAGCCTTTTCCACAAGCGAATTTCTTTCCGATTTCCATGCCGTTGCTATTGAGTACTGGCTTTCCGGTTGAGGAACTCACCAGCTTACTGAGAGCCGACTCTGAGCTGAACGTGTCGTCAAGCTTCGGGATATCTGGACCCAGGACTACCGTACCGCCTGTTTCAATGTAATCGGCCAACTTGTCTGCAGTTTTCTTTCCAATGTAGTCGAAAGCCGAGATTACTAGGACTTTGTGCTTTTTGAGTGCCTCGACGGACTGAGCGGTATCTCCCAAGCTGAACACCACTCCACCTTCTGTCAATGCCTTATAGAAGGCATCGAACCAGGTGCTCTTGTGCTGTTGTATTGGTCTGCTGAATCCAAGATTCTCATCGGATACTATTACTGAACTAGGGTATTCGGAGAATCCAAAGACTGGTTCTAGAAAATCTCCTACAACAGGAAGAAGAGTAGTTGCAGCTTCCAGTCTGTCGTAATCTCTATTAACCACAAGGAGTACGTCGTCACACTTGGCAAAGTCGTTCCATCTTATCTTCATAAGATTGGTGCCGACTTTCTTGTGAGCGTTGAAAGAGTCTTCTTTTACAACTCCCTTTCTGTTGATAGGGGATCCGAGCCATTTGTTTCTATCGACAAGCATGTATCTGTTGAATTCCTTTATCCCGTGCATAAGCGCTTCTTTCGTTACGAAAACCTCGTCAGTGACGTCTCCGGGCTTTATATACCACGGCCAGACACCCATAATGAACTCTGGAATATATGGAAATCTGCTGCATCCAGAGACATAAGATGCGATCGTCTTGACGTGGTCGTAGAGCTCCTTTCTTGAGTAGATATCGAAGCCGACAAAGCCTAGCTTCTCTTCAAGAGCAGGTAGGTTAAACGGAGTCGTAGGAGCTCCCTTTGCTCCACCGGGACCTAGAGGATGTGGATAGTTGTGGAACAGGGGCACGTGAATCCCCCTTGACTTCATTCGATTACCCAAGCTCTCCATACTGGTTATCAGGTAGAACTCTCTGTATTCTATCCAGTCGAGGTAATAACGAAGCTCCTCTTTCCTTGTCCCCTCAAAACGGCCCGGAGGATCTATCTCGTCAAATCCGCTGTAATTTGAGGAGTACATCTTGTTAAGCTCGGAGACTGTGTTATATTTCTCTTTCAGAAAACTTCGGTAGAGAGCCTTTGAAGAGTCACTGTAATCTGTTGAATAAGGGTTGACATTGAAAAAGAATCCCATCTCATTGTCTACTTGCACTGCGACGAGATTACCCTTCGGGGGCTGGTGTTTTTCGAGGATTCTGAAAATCGCATCATACCATAGATCAACTTCAGCGAGGAATTCCTCCGAATGGTAAGCAAGTGCCGGAATCGGCCTTGGCACTTGTGTCAACACAACTTTCCCACCCTTTGCGTTTCTTGCCTGCAGCTTTGGGTCTTCGAGGATTCTCTCCGGGAAACCGAACCAGGTCAACTCCGAATTTATCTGTGGGCCCGGCCTGACTGCGAAATACAAACCCTTTTCTTCGCAAAGCGTCAAGAATCTGTCTATGTCTCTGCTAGGTTCTACCTCTCCGAAATCAAAAACACCTCTCTGCAATTCGTGGATCTCCCAAGGGATGTAAGTGGTAATCGCATTGAAGCCCATGTCCTTCACCTTATCAAGGATTCCGCTCCAGGCTTCCGGTTTGCTACGCCAGTAATGAACCGATCCGCTGTACATGGAAATTTCCTTCCCGTCGATCTTGAACTTCTGATCTTCAATCTTAACTGTCGCCATCATTGGCCTCCTTTCAATTATGCTCTTGAGCTCTAAATGAACTACTATAAGAATGTTTTCTTCTGAACTAAGTATCCCGCACCTATTAAGACTCCTTCAGATGGAAATCTGCTTCTTGCAAAATCTACTGAACCGACAAACTCATTCGGGAGAATATTCCTAATCAGTGGGATAGTATATTTTGTTAGGTATTCGAATTGGTTGTAGCCAATACCTCCGGTCATGACAACGATATCTGGATTAAGAATTGAAATCAAGTTGCAGAGAGCAAGAGCTAAGCTCTTGCAACCTTGATAGATGAGATCCCTTAAGCGTTCATCATCAATGTCCCTTTCAAATAGATCTGTGGCTGTGAACCCGTGATATCCAAATTCGTCAAGCTTTCTCTCCAAACACACACCTGACAGTTTTTCTTCAAGCTCACCGAAGAAACTCTCTCTGTAATAGGTATTGTCCCAATTTGAAATGAGGTAACCCAATTCGCCTGCCCTTCCAGTAGAGCCTGTGTAAAGCCTTCCGTCAATAATTACCCCGCTGCCGATTCCCGCTCCAAGGTTGATTACAACAACGTTCTTTTTTCCTTCAGCCACACCTTTCCAGCTCTCGCTGAGCGCCTGCAAAGCTGCATCGTTCTCGCAAAAGGTTTCAATTCCGAATCGTTCCTCTATCCATGATTTAATTGGAACATTTCTCAGTGACAGTACTGGAATGAAATCAGCAACGCCATTATTGCTGCCAATTACACCTGGTATTCCTACCCCTATGCCAATGATCTTCTCTTTAGGAATGACCTCGATCACACCTCCTATAGCTTCGAACAAGAGGTGCTTGAACTCTTCCTTTGACATGTTTTCTCTAAGAAAAACTGTATGTGAAGCTCCTATATTGCCATCGAGATCTATCATTGCAGCGACAATTTTTGTTCTGCCGATGTCCACCGCCAGTGTAAGCCTGAAATCGGGGACAAAGCCCAACAAAGTAGCTTGCTTGCCTCCCTTTGAGCTTCTCTTGACATCCTTTCCGACCTCTCTTACAGCGCCAACATTCAGGAGCTTGCGAACTCCAATAGTGACAACTGGCTTGCTTATGTTTTCTTTTTTCGCAATCCTAACTCTTGAAATAGGACCCTCATTTCGAATCCTAGCAAGAATTACTTTCTCTCTGTCCGTAAAGTGGAGATTCCCCAAAATAAGACTCCTAACATAATTAGTGACATGAGATCCAACGAACGAATTCTAATACACTTTTGCACACCATCAAAACTTGATTCATCATAGTTAGTAAAACCTAACTAATTGTCTGATGATAGAGAAGGGGGATAATCAGGCTAGAAGGCGTTTGAGTGATCATGACTGAAGTTAAGAGGGAACTATTAAGGGCGTTAATTGTACATTGCTTGCGGAGCAACTGCACTTCGGGGGCTAGAAGGCATTATGTGCGGATCGTTGTCGTGGTGCAGAAAAGGCTTTCAAATGAATAATTTCATTCACAGAAGTCTTATTGTAATGGAAATCAATGTTTTACATGGATTACGCAGGAAGTTCTCTCCAACTCGAGGAGAATCCCTTCTAAAATGAGAACTTCAGCGTATTGTTCCTTGCAGAAAGGGCGAATCGAACTCATTTGACCGCTTATGGAATCGATAAGAACTCAAAATGTCTCGAATGACTGAGCCGGCGAAAGAAAGCCCTAACCCCAAGAGACAAAAGAAAATCCATTGCGTTACCTTTCAGAAAGTTGATTCAGTTCACATGCTTAGTCCTGTTTTTACTCATATCCTATTCATCGCACAGAGTTCACACCAGATAGTCTTTTGCTATACATAAACAATTTCGATTTCACTGTTGCGGCTGGACACATACAGTATCTCGCTCCTTTATTCATTGTGCATGGTGCTCTTCTAGTGGTTCCCGCCACTGCTTGCAGTGACTGGCCTGCGCTAGCAGACTGGCTCCTGAAGATCCGCTGTACGCTTAAGAACGAAGACCCCCTGATCGCTGATGAAAACCACGTTGTCCGTCAACGGTCCACCGTCCTCCGGGAAGAGCCCGGGATTCCGTCTGAACCATTTATTCAGCATCTCGCTCCTGAAGATCCGCTGTGCGCTGAAAGATCAGTTGTAAGATGTGAGTTTTAAGTTGTAAGCCAGAGGTTGAACAAAAACATCGCATCCCGTCATTCCGACAAAGCTCCTGGTCGGAATCTCGATGCTATTGCTTCATTGCCTAAGCAAGAACGAAGAACTTGGACGCGGAGCGTCGTAACGAAGAACTAATATGTTTTTTTCGGCGAACGGAGAACCGTTCAACGGCGAACCAGTTCCTTTGCTCTTACCAACCCCTCCCTGCTAACACCGACGCCGGCCCTTCTTACAACTCACAACTTGGAACTTGCAACTGGTTTCTTGCTCTTCCGACACTCAACCAGGGTTCCTAGAAAGCCCAGATCCTGAACAGGAGCACTTCAGGATGACAAAGTAAGTTCGTCCTGATCAGATTTGCTTTAATTTGCTCTCTCTTTCTTTTGTTTTTGCCTCCTGGTGCGTAAGCGCCAGCAGCACTCTTGTTCTAGCAACTGATCTTTTGTTCTTTCCGACCACCAACCCGCTCCTCCCTACCACGGCTCTTCCCGAGACGAAGTGGGCATTGGGTCCCTGAACAATCTTCGCGCATTCCGATTCGGAGGACGGTGGACTGTTGACGTTTGACCTGAGAAGGCCTCCTGCCGAAGGCAGCCTCGGCTTCCACCTGTGCATAAAGGCGCCTTTATCTCGCTCAGGCAATTCATCTGGAAGTGAAAGGAATGACCTATGCATCTTCCGTTTGAAGCCTGACGAATTTGCTATTGAGGATCTTTTCTATATAGAATTAGAAGATATAGAACCACTATTGGAAAGACAAGCAGTCCCGTGATGCTGAGGGCAACTGCGCTGGAGAGTTTAAGTGCGATGAACCCTATCAACGGTCCACCTGTGATCTGACCGAACGAGTCGAACTGCCTTGCGACAGAGATCACCGTCGCCCTGACACTCGACTCGCTGATCTGTTTATTGATAAGAGCGGCGTACAGAGGATAGTCATTGCGCCTGGCGGCAAAGCCTGCCCAGTAGAATGCGAGTGCAATCTCCAAATTGCCGCTAAGCGAAAACCCGATGAAAGCAAATCCAAGCACGAGATTGACTCCAATCAGATACTTCAGAATCACTTTTGATGAAGAGCTTGCCGTGACTCTCTTTGACAGCGCCAGAGTTATCATGCTCAGGACCATAGCGCCGGAACTGATCACTCCAAACACGATCAGATATTTCGAACCGAGTTGCTGCGGAATCTTGAGATCTTCTAGAAACTTCAGAACCCACAACCTGTCGAATCCCTCGCTGTAAAGGCCGATCATAAAGCTCACGGCTAGAAGGATCAGAAGCGTTCGCGATCTTCTGAACTGCTTTATCCCGTTCATGAAGGTTGCCATGAATGCAGAAATAGACCTGCCGTCGGTCGGACGTCTGAAGTTTCTCTCCTTCATGACAAAGGCGAGAACAACTGCGAAGAGAATGAGGAATATCCCCGAAAGTACTATCGGCAAGTTCAGGGCGACCATTGCCAGAAGAACGCCGAACCAGATGCCGATCAACGATCCGAGCTGCTCGAACTGGGCGCCTCTAATCAGAATGCCGTTTAGGCTAGTACTTTCGCTCTCGTCCGCGACCCACGCAACGTCAGCTCCGCTGAGGAAAGTGTAGCCCGCACCGGCAACTATCTGAGCCATAATGATTGTCCAAAACAGGGGGATCGCTCCTTCAATTACGAAGCTGAGACCGACAATCATCATACCGAGTATTACGGATTTCTTCCTGCCGGCAGAATCGGCGAAGACGCCGGTAGGGATCTCGAAGATCAGAGCGGAGGTTTCTACAACCGTTCCCACAAGAACCAGCTGGAGGGGGTTAAGGCCAACCCTCTGGACATAATATACGCCGCTTATCGCAAAGACCATATTGAAGAAGAAATAGACAAATCCCGAGTACAAATAGTAGATTCTCTCTGCCTTCATAGTTCTCCCTCTAAGTCTAGACATCTGAGAAGCCAGTCACCTGCGGTGGCCAGTTCCGACGCTACGCGTCCAGGTTGTTCGTTCTTGGAATCAGATCCCGGATCAAGTCCGGGATGACAGCGAATGGTTATTTCAAAAGATTCTGTCGTCATAAATGCGATGAGTCCTCGAAAAAACACTCTCATAATGATAACGTTTGGAAACTCTAAAGCGTCACATTCCGTCATCCTTTGAGAAGAACGGTTCTTCGTTCCGACGCTACGCGTCCAGGTTGTTCGTTCTTGGAATCAGATCCCGGATCAAGTCCGGGATGACAGCGAATGGTTATTTCAAAAGATTCTGTCGTTATAAATGCGATGAGTCCTCGAAAAAACACTCTCATGATGATAACGTTTGGAAACCCTAAAACATCACATTCTGTCATTCTGACAAAGCTTCTCGTCAGAATCTCGATCTTCACGTGAAAACAACGGCTTCATTGACCGTGAAGCGGAACTGACCTCGTTAAATCGGTTTGGTATTCTTGTAGTCTTTCTCGCCACTGCTTGCAGTGACTAGCCTGCACTAGCAGACTGGCTCCTGAAGATCCGCTGAACGCTTAAGAACAATAACCCGCTGATGGCTTTGAAGAACCGTCCTTCGTTGCCCGTCCCAGATCATGGACCCGTCCTTCGCTGAGACCCAAGCCCAGATCCTGAACAGAAGCGCTTCAGGATGACAAAGTAAGTTCGTCCTGATCCGATTACTTAAATTTGCTTGCTCTTTTTCTTTGGTTTTTGCTTCCTGGTGCGTAAGCGCCAGCATCACTTCCCACCGAAGGCAGCCTTGCGTCCCTGAACAATCTTCGCCAGCCTTGCGTCCCGGCATGTTCTATGCCGGCATTGCGACCTGGGCAGTTCTTGCCCAGCCTTGCGTCTATTGTTTTATTCTTCCTCGCGTCAGCGAGCCTCACTTCTGTTCTTGCTCTTACCAACCCCCTACCCGCTACCCCGTACCTCGTTCCTATCTCAACAAAACCGTCTTCATGCTGAATGAATCAAGAATCGCCATGGTGACTTCGAACTCTTCATTGCCGAATTCGCTTTCGACGAACGGAGACTGCAGCGTGATTTCGAGCAGCTGAGTGTCAGAAGGCTTCTCTGCCGGCAAGAAGTCGACTGAATTTTGAACTACGAGTCTCAACGGATCCTGGCTGGCGAAGAAGTAATCGATGAACTCCTGTCGCTCCTCCTCGGTAATACCATAAGTGTAGGTCGCAATCTGTCCTGCCGAGGTGTCTACGGGAACCCAACCGTAATTTGGCAGGTAGAACTCGGCCCAAAAATGCCCACCGAGCTGTCCGGAGAAGACCTGAAAGCCTCCCGGAGCCCTTGCGGGTATGCCGATGGATCTGCAGAGGGCTGAAAAGATCATCGATTGAGTACCGCAATCACCGTAACCGTGTTCGAAAGAGTAGAGGCTTTCCGGAATTCCGGCCGACTCTATTGCAACGTGGGCCATAAAAGTGTATTTGATGTTTTGGACAACGTAGTAATATATCTTCTTTGCCTGGAGGTAGGGATTGGTCTCATCTCCAACGATGCTTCTGGCAAGCTCCTCAAACCTTTCATCGAAATAGATGCTTCCTTCGGACTTCGTGTAGTCTTTGTAGAGAGAGCTTTCTCTGTCATATTCGCCTACCTGATCGGGATCTATATCGAACTGCTGCTGGTAGTGTGTAAAAGTGTATTTCACGGAGATGTCTAGATCCTCTACGAGATTCGAAAGATCGAATTCGAAGAGGACATAAGCTATATCGCCGGAAGTTCTGGGAAGACCTACCACCGCTTCCTTAGGGGTCACCTCGAGTACGGAGATATTCTCTTGAGCCGCTGTCTGCAGAGGAAGAGGGAACCAGATTCTCAGCGAACCTTTATCCGGCAGGAGGGATCTTTCAGTATTTAATTCATATTCCACAAGGTAATTCTTCGGGTTGAAATAGGGGCTGTGAGCTGGCTTGAAAGAGGCGAAAGGCGTATCCCTCCGACCGTACTCTTCTAGAAGGTACCTGACCAGCAAGACGTTGCCCGCCGACCACTCGGGTTCTCGCTCGACAAGTTCGGGATCGCGCGTGAGGAGGTTGTGCTCCAAGTCTGTGTAATACATCTCTACACCGTCAACGATAGCTCTCTGTATGTCTCTTTCAACGATGAACTCTCTCACTTCTTCATCGCTCTTGAGTTCCGGATAATGTTTCATAATGATCTCTTTAGCCTCTTCGAAAGTCAACGAGAATTCCAGGACGCTTTTCACTTCGTTTTGTCTTTTCAAATACTCGTCGGTCCGTTGAAAGAAATTGCCGAAAGCAACCGTAGAAATAAGAACTATTACAAGAACCAGTTTCAATTTCATCCTTTACCCCCCTTTGTCTGTTGCATGGTTGGACACAACAAAGCTAGTATATAATGATTGACTTTAGAAATTTAAACACTAATTGTAGTCTTATGATGAATATTTTCGTCTTGCGATCTCAAGAAGGGTCTTTGCAGTGTTCCCAAGAGTGCGTATTTCAGTCTGATCATCCATTTCACTAATGCTGCCAACAGGGGAAATCTTACAGACAGGCCCGAGCGACAGGCTTCTCGCCCTATCTCAGACCTGAAAGTTGTAAGACAAGACGGTCTTGCAATGAAGAAGATTTCAGAGAACTGTCTATAAGTTCCACCAATAGGCCTTCTCAACGCACCGTAGTGGCAACAATCCGACTTTCATTTTTGTTTTCAGCTATATTGGCTCATTTCAGAGCTTTAACTGACAAACCTCCTGCCGGCAAGTAGGGTAAGGGAGCGTCACGTCGCCAGAAATCAGAGTCTAGATTTGCTCCTGAAAAATTCGGACTTCCGGGCGAAGCACATGAATTTATGGTGATTTCTATTGAACGAAATCACAAAGAGAAACCGAGCGCCTGTTTTGCAGAAAAGAAGAGTCATTGCTTCACATTTTACAAATATGAACAATGAGCTCTTCAAGACGTGCGATGAATGAAGTTCTTTGACGACCCAGAATTGTTTGTTTGCACTTCTGGAGAATCAGTATAAAGGTATATCTACAACAACGTGCTTTTTCCATAGCTGCAATGTGTTAGATAACCCCAGAATATAGAGCTCGTCTTCGCCGTTCATGAGCAACGGCTGCCAATTCAGCAGTGACTGGGCCGGCATATTTGTCTTGAACATAGGTCCGGTTAAGTTCCTAGGGTTATCGTAAACGACATAGATTGCCCAGGGGTTGGAGCCTGCCGCATAGGTGAAATTGCCGGCAAAGTTCACATTTAGCGGAGAGTACTGACTGGCCTTGTTTGGATCAGGTTCAATGGTCTTGAATAGATTCAGATTGGTTTTGTCGCTCGTGTCGACAAAGAAGACATCACTGGAACCGGAAGAAACGCAGAGAATATCATCCCGTACAATCATGTTTGGAAAATCACCAATAGTGCTGCCGAAGTTGATCGTGTCAAGTATCTCCAGGGTGTTCAGATCAACACTCAGCAACTTGTTTCCATTGCTGAAAAGAAAGTAGGCGTAATCTCCATCAGAAGTCATGGCCACAGATTGGGAACTGTATCCGGATGATCCCGTAAGCTGCACTGTCTTGTGATGAGCTAGTGTTGATTTGTCTCTGATATTCAAATAGAAACCGTTCTTGTCTCCTCCCAGAATGAATATCCATTGACTGTTGGCCGCCATCTGAAGACAACCGTGTTCCAGGGTGAAATCGCTGTATGTCCAGTCTTCTTCATTGACATCCACTTTTGATTTATACAGCCTGTAACTGTTGTTTTGCAGATGATAGAGAAGGTACAGATTTGTGTCGTCAACCGCAGTCGCTCGGTATGGAAGACTTATCTGAGTGTACTTGTGTCTGTCTTGAAGCGTCATAGAATCAACTGAGTAGATTTCTATGTTTGGATCCTCAGTCGGCACCTGCATCCAACCGCCATCGGTTACAATTATCCGGTCTCCAACGAGAAACATGCTAGATATATCAGGCCAGGCGAACCAGTCAACGACCGTATTGACTGTCGGGAAAGTCGTAGATGTTGCCAGTTCGCTTATGGGATTGAAGGTATTGAATAAATCGAGCTCATCTCTGAGATTATCCAACCAATCGTTGAAGCAGCTGGCTGCCAGCTCTACGTTTGCCGGATCTTCGGCATGATAGACCTCTACCATAAGATTAATTGCCTTTAACTGCAGAGCGAAGTAATAAGAAAACTGACTGGAAATCATGGCTACGTATTCGGAAATGTCTGAAGCGTCCTTGAAGGCGATTCTCGACCACAGGGAGAAGAGGCTCTCAGCCCCGGCCCTTCCTTCAAGCACATCCCGGATAGTCATGAAAGAGTTCGGTATTTCGTCCTTAATTTGACTACTAAGCAGCTCTATGTCTGATTCATACTTTTTATCGGGGTCGAGAGCCGCATAATAAACGAGATGCTGATACTTGGCCTCTATAGTTCCCACTTCATCCGCTATCACGGTCACTGCAGTGTTATATGTTGATCTGTCGACAGCATTTATAATTTCGTTCACCGCTTCTTTGAGTTCTTCTTCGATCTGGTCCAGTTCTGTCTTTATGTCCTTAAGCATCTCAATCTGCAACTCAAGCAGCTTCTCGATATCCGCTTCGGGATTGTCTCCGTTTCCTCCTCCTATCATGTCAAAGATCCAGCCTGTGGCGTAGTCGATCGCTGCGCTTTCAAGGTTTTCGTTCAACTCTCCAATAAGGCTTTCGAAGATGGAGGCTTCAGGGTCCTCTTCATAGTCTCCAAAATCGTGTGGCCCGCCTCCAACTGAAAGATCATCGACCAGAAAATCAATGAAAGAGTCAAAGCCTCCGTGAGCAAGCGCGCTGTTCATGAAGTTGGTAATCGAAAACTTTCCACGGTTCATTGCGATAGTGTAATCGGAATGACCAGGATCGATCGATAAGAAGATCAACACCTCTTCTCTTACGTTTTTCAAAGACTTTTCGGGATACTTGAGATGGTATTCGTGAATCAAGGTTGAAATTGGTCCTATGTAGACTATCTCGTCCGGCCAGAGATCCGATACTTCGTAGTAATAATCTAGTTCCATCTCACCAAAGGTAATACTGGCTTCAATCAGGAAGCTTGTAGGAAGGAGAACATCTGATTTGTAGAAAAAGCCCCCGAGTCTATAAACACTCTCTTCGCCGATTAGACTATCAGACGTGGATAACACCCTTACCACACCGTCATGCTCACCGTCTGTCATTGCAAGTCCTTTCAGATCCGTGGTGTAGACGGGTGGAACTGGTTTTACACAGCTAGATAGCAAAACAATTATTGCTAGAGCAATGGACGCAACATACATGAGTCTTTTCATTTGTGGCCTCCTAATTTTCTTAGAGATAAACAACTTCCACATGACTAGGGAAAATGTATCTGATCGTGTAAGAATATACCAATATACTATTCTGGATTCGCGAAACAATGCGCCAGATGAACTTCACCGGAGAGCAATCTGACAACTGACAATCCTGCATTTTGAGTCAAACGGCTGAAAAGCAAAATGATTGATACCTCAGCGAAGTCTCTTCATGATATGTCGCTACTGTTCGCAAGAGTTCTCCATGTCTTTCTGGCATTTCCCTTCCTCTTGCAGAAATGTAACGCAAACGGCTCACATCTTAAGGAAAGAGTGACAGAAAATAAGAAACGATCTTTCGGAAATTCAGGAAGTTTAGCTCAATCGTCTGTTGGCACTATTATAAGATGATAAATAATAGATGTGTAGAAGAAGACGAGTTCGTCTCGACCAGACTCTAGTTCTTGACCTTGACCAAGAACGAAGAACAGATCCTCGCTCTGTAACGAATAATGGGTTTTCCTCTGCGAACGGAGAACCGCTCAACGGCTAACCAGTTCCTTCGCTCTTTCCAACCCCCTACCTGTGACCCCCGACCACGGTTCTCCCTTCAAAAAGATCAATCGAGAAAGAGCATCGTCGAGACGTTCGCTGCGCTCACGAGAAGGCGAGAAATTCGCACGCGCTAAGGATCAATACTTCGAAAATATTGGGACAGAAAGGTTTTCCGTTGTCCCCTTGAAAAAGTGCTATCAAGATGACGTCCTTAGTAACACCGAAAATTGTGAATCTGCCACCTGCTTTTGCTCGCCAGACCCCAGACCCTGCAATCGATACCCTGCTTTTGATTCCGTCATCCCGTAGTGCTCCTGTACGGGATCTTGTTCCCAGATCATTTGCTATTCCTCTTCAAAAATGGTGGTAAGTTCGTTTTCCTTTTCATTTTCCCGCTTGGTTAACTGTTTTCAGATTTATCGCTGTCAAAGTTGAGTATGAGCTTGAGAGTCTCTCTTGTAGTTGCGACTCTGATTAACACTCTAACTCGCTCTTCAAAGAAGTCTTTGTCACCGGTGACAAACACATCTGGTCTAGCCTTAATAGCGGAAGCAAGAATCGGAGCATCGTGTTCATCTCTGATTATCTCAATACATTGCTCCACTTCGCTTTTGTCTGGAAGGGGCAGTATTTCTGCATCAATTGATTGGAGAACATCCTCGTAATCTTCGATCGTATTTGGGAACTTCCTTCTCAATACTCTCTCAACCTCTGAAAGACTGAATTTTGCCAGCAGAAGCACATGATCAGAATGGACGAGAGCACGCAACAGGAGTCTTTCCATTCCGTCGAAAGCAATGCCCGAGAGGAATGTGTTCGAATCAATCATCACTCTCATCGTAAATCTCTTTGAAGAGCTTCTTTCTGACCTTTTCCAGCTCGTTTTCTAATTCTTCCTTTGTATAGCCTCTGGCCTCCGCCTCTTTCTGAAACTCCTTGACTATCATGTCGAAAGGCGACACCAGCTGATAGATTATCTTATCTCCTTCCACAGAGACCTTAAACCTGCTGTCGGGAGTGATCTTAAGTCTATCTCTCGCTTCCTTTGGTATTGTTATCTGTCCTCTCTCCGTTGGTCTAAGTAATCTGGTCGACATACTATCACCTCCAGCAAGTAATATGATATCATGAATTCATGTTTCTTATGCATGACCGATTTTCTTCATCAACGATGCTGCTGAAGAGATAAGTTACAAGATCTGCGAAGCTTTCGTCTCAAAGCAATTCCGTTTAGTAGGAACGGCTTCTCGTGGATGTGCTAAGAGGCCTTTTTCAAGACGAGGCGAGAAAGAGCATTGTAGAGACGTTCGCTGCGCTCACGAGAAGGCGAGAAATTCGCACGCGCCATGGATCGATATTCCGAAAATATGGGGACAGACTGGTTTTCCGGTGTCCCCTTGAAAAAGCGCTATCAAGATGACGTCCTTAGTAACACCAACAATTGTGAATCTGCCACCTGCTTTTGTTCGCCAGACCCCAGACCCTGCAATCGATACCCTGCTTTTGATTCCGTCATCTCGTAGAGCCTGCCCCAAAATGCTTCTGTTTGAGGCTTTTTTTCAGTCATCCCGTGATGTTCCTGCACGGGATCTGGCATTAGAAACCGCTCTATGCTTAAAACCAGGGACCCGCTGAACGCTCTCAAGACGACGTTGTCCGTCAGCGGTCCCACGTTCTCCGAATTAGCCCGCAAATTCGTCTGAACTTGTTTCAGCATCTTTCTCTTCAAGAACCGGTTCTGATAACCCGCTCAAAAAGATCCGCTTTAAGCCTATGAACAAAGATCCGCTGATCGCTGTGAGGACAACGTTGTCAGTCAGCGGTCCTCCGTCCTCTGAATAAGCCCACAAATTTGTCTTAACTTGTTTCAGCCTCTTGCTCTTCAATATTACATTCTGATAAACCGCTTTTATCAACCCGATGTTTCTATCCCGCACTCTGCAACCCGCTCTTAGACTCAGCTCTTCTCCCCGATGCAGTGGGAAGTGGCCTCACCGAAGACGAGACTTGCCACCGAATGTAAGTGAACTGCGTCAGCAGACTGGCTCCCAAAGGTTCCTAAGGTGCCATTTTCGCGACATAATGACCGTCATCCCGTAGTGCTCCTGTACGGGATCTCGCTCTTGATAGACCCTAGACCCGGCTTTTCGTTCTTGTCGGAGGACGGCGGACCCGTGACGGTTGACCTGAGAGGCTTCCTGCGAAGCAGCATCACTTCCCCGGATGTTCTTCCGGGCATCACTTCCGCCGGCGATCTTTCGGCGCATCACTTCCTGGGATGCTCTTCCCAGCATCACTTCTGATCTTGATGCCCCCAACCTCGGCTCTCAAAAAGCCGAGTCCTTTTCAGAGAAATTAATCGGAAACCCAGAAAGGAAGAGAGATATGAAGATGATTTGTTATAAATATACTATATAGTATAATACTGTAAAGTATAATGAGTAGGTGATCGCTGTGTTTGTTGGTAGAAAGAGGGAATTAGCCTATCTCGAGGAGAGATTCGAAAGGGGAAAACCGGAACTGCTTATTCTATACGGCAGAAGAAGAGTTGGAAAGACAGAACTCACAAAGGAATTCTTGAGGAAGAAGCGGGGGATCTATTACCTGGCAGAGAAACTGCCTGAGAATCTTCAACTGAAGAAGCTCTCCGAGAAAATCGTTGAATTCTTCAACGAAGACATAATAACCGAATTCTCCAACTGGGAGATGCTGTTCAAGTACCTTGCCTCCAAGCACGATCGATACGTACTCGTGATCTATGAATTTCCTTACCTTATAGAAAGAGAACCAGCCATTATCTCGGCTTTTCAAAAGGGCTGGGACGAATACTTGTCAAACTCGAACGTCTTTCTCATTCTCACGGGTTCGAGCGTCTCCGTAATGGAAAACAGTGTCTTGAGCTATAAGAGTCCTCTATACGGCAGGCGAACTGGACAGCTTCTTCTAAACCAGTTTCCCTTCAATGAAATCGGCGAGTTCTTCGAGAAGAAATACGAATTTGACGATTTACTCAAGATATGGGGCACTCTTGGTGGAGTCCCGTTCTATCTTGAGCAGTTTGACAGCGATCTTGACTACTACGGGAATGTCATGGAGAAGATATACAACCAGAACGAGGTGTTGTTTGCCGAAGCCGAGTTTCTTCTGAATGAGGAGCTCAGAGAACCGAGAAACTACTTCGCCATTTTGAGGGCAATCTCGCTCGGAAAGAGAAAACTGGGCGAGATAATCAACGAAACTGGCATCGACAAAAGCAGCATCATGAAATACATCTCCATTCTCAATCTTCTTGGCATAGTCGAGAAAGAAGTACCTGTGGGGGAAGACCCGTCTAAGAGCAAGAAGGGACTATACAGAATAGCCGACAACTTCTTCAGATTCTACTTCCGTTATGTTTTCTATTACAAAGATCTCATACTTACCGATCAGAAGGAAAGACTGCTGAGCATCCTGAAAGATACCGAAAACCAGTTCTTCTCGCTCACATATGAGGATTTCGCGCGCAGTGCTTTCATGTGGATTAGTGGATCGAATTACTTCGAAATCGGTCGCTGGTGGGATAGAGACGCTGAAATCGATCTGGTTGGTATGAACAGAGAAGAGAAACGAATACTATTGGGAGAAGTCAAGTGGAGTGAAAGGCCCGTCGGCACTGATATTTTTGCAGCATTGCGTGAAAAGGCATATCTGCCACGATGGGATGAATTCAAAAAGAAGGAGTACGCTATCTTCAGCAGATCTGGATTCACCAAAGCTCTAATTGACGAAGCTAAGTCCGATCGATCCCTAATGCTTTTTCACGGGGACAAGAGAATAGTCTAGATCCTGTGATAAGCACACCACTTTCGAAAAATCTGTCAGGAAGAAACGTCTTCGAGAGTTTGCTTCTCTTTTGATGAGAGGAATAGAAATCGAGAAGCCAGTAACCTTCGGTGGCGAGTTAGGACTTCGTCGTAAAGCGAAAATGGGGACTGACGAGTCTAATTAGACCCGCTGAGCGCTGGGAAGTGCCGTCCTCCGTTGACCGTCCTCCGAAGAGCAGTTAGGAGTTGCCTGTTTCAAGTTGCAAGCATAAGAACCGCTGCGCGCTTAAAAGCGGAGCACCCGCTGAACGCTCTCAAGACAACGTTGTCCGTCAACGGTCCCCCGTCCCCGCCGAGAATACCGGTTCTTCGTTCCGACGCTACGCGTCCAGGTTGTTCGTTCTTGGAACCAGATCCCGGATCAAGTCCTGGATGACAACTAACGGTTATTGCGAAGAGGCCAGATTCTGTCATTCCGACAAAGCTCCTGGTCGGAATCTTAATGCTAGTGCTTCATGACTTCAACCAAGAACGAAGAACAGATCTTCGCTCTGGAACGAAGAACTGGTTTCCTCGGCGAACGGTTCACTGTTCAACTGCGAACCAGCCCAACATTGTCCCTTCGTTCCCGCAACCACGGCAGTACCTCCAACCACCAACAACGTCTCTGTTAAAAGTGAGTCTGTCACTGATGTTCTCTAGTAGAAGTACTTCCGATATCGGAAGTAGTTTCCAATCCTTAGTGCTTCGGAATTCCGTTTCTTTCCATTTCGTTAATGCTCGGTTCCTTAAATCTGTATGATGTGGGGAGCTGTTTCATGCTGCTGGCATGAAAGAGCGGCATTCCGTCTTCTGTAATTGTTTTCGCATATTGTTCTTTAACGATAAACTTAGAACGGCTTTCATGTGAACCATAGTGGAATTATCTCTTTGCATGGAGGTGTTCTCTCGGGTGGAGCAGATGAAGAGCCCTGCTTGACTTTTCATTTCTGTCCTACACAAGGCATTCGGCTTATCCATGTTTGAACTCCACTTACTGGAATCTGGTATTTCGGGGCCCCGTAATTTTCCCCTTCTCTTCATACATTGCAGTTTGAACTCCACTTACTGGAATCTGGTATTTCGGGTGAGATCGCTGAAAGTACTGGTGGCGGAATCGGAGTTTGAACTCCACTTACTGGAATCTGGTATTTCGGGAATACGCACCAGCAATTTCTCTCTATTCCCGAAGTAGTTTGAACTCCACTTACTGGAATCTGGTATTTCGGGTTGAGAATTTATGGAGGTTCCTTGATTAAGAGCATGTTTGAACTCCACTTACTGGAATCTGGTATTTCGGGATACCATCGCCTTTGCCTCGTGCGAGAAGGACGTTGGTTTGAACTCCACTTACTGGAATCTGGTATTTCGGGCCTCTATGATCTCGATTGCATTTCGCAAGTATGTGAGGTTTGAACTCCACTTACTGGAATCTGGTATTTCGGGGCCCCGTAATTTTCCCCTTCTCTTCATACATTGCAGTTTGAACTCCACTTACTGGAATCTGGTATTTCGGGTGAGATCGCTGAAAGTACTGGTGGCGGAATCGGAGTTTGAACTCCACTTACTGGAATCTGGTATTTCGGGAATACGCACCAGCAATTTCTCTCTATTCCCGAAGTAGTTTGAACTCCACTTACTGGAATCTGGTATTTCGGGCGGTTATGTTGTCGACATCGAAATCGACTGCCTTTCTAGTTTGAACTCCACTTACTGGAATCTGGTATTTCAGGATGTGTGGGAAGTATCTCACCGAATCTCATATTCATGTTTGAACTCCACTTACTGGAATCTGGTATTTCAGGTCGGTACTCTAACCCATTGAGTTAACGGCGCATAGTGTTTGAACTCCACTTACTGGAATCTGGTATTTCAGGGGTCCAGTTCCATGTCGTAGTGGCAGCCTTTACCAGCGTTTGAACTCCACTTACTGGAATCTGGTATTTCAGGTCTTCAGAACAGGGCAGTCACTTCAGGGGTGTTCACGTTTGAACTCCACTTACTGGAATCTGGTATTTCAGGCGGTGACATGGATCACGAAAGAATCGACCGCGAGAAGTTTGAACTCCACTTACTGGAATCTGGTATTTCAGGCTAGTCAGTGGACAGGGGGAGTCAGGGCTTCCTGACGTTTGAACTCCACTTACTGGAATCTGGTATTTCAGGGAGGTACTTCGTCGTCTTTCCACTCTTCTTTGCGAGTTTGAACTCCACTTACTGGAATCTGGTATTTCAGGTCTTTCTGATTAGCTTAGGCATTGCTCACCTCCTCTGTTTGAACTCCACTTACTGGAATCTGGTATTTCAGGGAAAGGCGTGGACGGAAACAGGAAGAGAAACTATGTTTGAACTCCACTTACTGGAATCTGGTATTTCAGGTATCGAACCTACAAATTACTCAAGCTATGGCACGTATGTTTGAACTCCACTTACTGGAATCTGGTATTTCAGGCGTCAGTCCATTCGATTTTTGTATTGGTCATCTCATGTTTGAACTCCACTTACTGGAATCTGGTATTTCAGGCGCGAACTACATTCTGGGGTTCGCCCTCGCTTATGTTTGAACTCCACTTACTGGAATCTGGTATTTCAGGGTTTTCTTCCGTCCAGGATTATTTGAATGAGTTCAGGGTTTGAACTCCACTTACTGGAATCTGGTATTTCAGGACAGATCTCTTACTTTCCACAATCCCAATCTCGGTGTTTGAACTCCACTTACTGGAATCTGGTATTTCAGGATGAAACCTCAGATAGCCTTGAATATACGTTTTCTAGTTTGAACTCCACTTACTGGAATCTGGTATTTCAGGCGATATCGAATTCTGTGCCGTTCAGGGGGATCTGACGTTTGAACTCCACTTACTGGAATCTGGTATTTCAGGTGACCTTGAAGGCGTAGCCTCCGTCCTTAAATGTGGCGTTTGAACTCCACTTACTGGAATCTGGTATTTCAGGTCACAGACCGAGAAAGCCAACTTCTGGCACATCGTTTGAACTCCACTTACTGGAATCTGGTATTTCAGGCGACATCACATCCGAGTTTCAGAGAGATATTACACGTTTGAACTCCACTTACTGGAATCTGGTATTTCAGGCGCGAACTACATTCTGGGGTTCGCCCTCGCTTATGTTTGAACTCCACTTACTGGAATCTGGTATTTCAGGGTTTTCTTCCGTCCAGGATTA